>Ga0197143_1002582_pt1 | contig 13079 bp, 8 predicted proteins | sample GBS70_MetaG_FD_148603 | JGI IMG/M metagenome (GOLD analysis project Ga0197143, IMG submission 148603) | Sediment microbial communities from Great Boiling Springs, Gerlach, Nevada, United States - GBS 70_MetaG | ecosystem: Environmental > Aquatic > Thermal springs > Hot (42-90C) > Sediment...
AGGGCTTCGATCCAGCTGAAGAGGATCAAGGCAGGGATCCAGATTGTTGCCCCCAGACAGCAGCAAAACAGGCCCAGATCGATCTGGGGGCCCGGGATGGTCGATCGTCCCTCGACCAGCGCTTGCCTGATCGGAACGATCAACGGGAGCAAGGAGGCTCCCGCGAGTAAAAAGATGGGCAGCCGGAGCAGCCCGTGGATCAGGAAGATCCGCCAAGCGTAACGCTGGATAGCTTCCCAGCCTGCGGGGGGCGTGGGCGCAGCGCCCTCTTCCACGCGATGCACCAGAGCGGTCAGCCTATGGATGGCCCGCGGGATGGCCCAAGAGGAGACTCAGGCGAGCAGAGAGGTGTCCCGCACCCGGCAGCGCCGGGGACATCCCGAGGTCCCACCTCCCCCATCAGTTCTGATGGTTGGGGAGGGATGGGCCAGGCCCTTCCGGAAGTCGATGGCGGGGTCCCCGCATACCCGGGCTGGGGACGGCCGCCGAGGCGCCAGAAGCCGGGGTGCCCCCTGGCCCTATGTCCGGGCCATCCATCTGGAAGATGAACAAGGCCGATCTATGGGCGTTCGGATCCCAGGGGTATTGGGGTTGCGCCGAGAAGTCCTGGGGTGGCTGGGCCGGAGCACGGCTGATGGGGAGCGTAGTCTTCGGACCAGCCGTTTGTTCCAAGGGGCGGCCGGTGCGTCTGAGGCTGGTGTTCTCCCAAGCATAGGGGATGGATCAGGCCGCAGCGATTTTGGTCCGCCCTCCCCAGCGTTTACGCGTTCCTGCTCGGGACGGTTCTGGGCAACGCGGGCCGCCCAGGACACCGGCAATAGCTGCTGGGCGGACAGACCGGATTTGGACGGTGGAGGAGTTGCGAAGGACTTTGCCCTTACCCAGACTCAGCAATGCTGAACAGGAGGACTACCGAAGAGTGTAATACTGCCCTATCTTCTTTAAATCTTCATCATCCAATCCTGCCGCTCTTAAGGCTAACTCATATAAAGGCTCCCCACAGACACCAGCAGAGGCGATCTCCAATTGCCGTACGGGCACATTATAGGCAGAGATATAATCCCATTCAGATAGCACTTCTTTCACCAGGGGAACAAATGGTCGGATCAGAGCCATTGGCGCCGTCAGCACGTCACCCAGTTCTTGTGCCATTGAAGCAGCCGAAAAAGCAATCACTGCCAGTTCGGGAAACCCGAATAAGTACTCAAAAGAAGCTGTGTGTTCCCTGACCATATTTTGCAACGACTCTTGAAGTCTTTGGTTTAGCACGGGCAATAGCCGATATTCTAATGCGCAAGCCGATGGCATCGGTGTTTCTGCCCACCACATGGCTTCTACTATCTTGCCGTTGGTCCGCATTTCCCCCATACATGAACTCAGTTTGTGGTGAATATCTTCTACTGAAGCCCGAGTGCCCAGCCCCAGCATCTGGCGGAGTCCTCGCTCGCTCAAGCCGGAAATTCCCCGCACAACGGCTTGCTTGAAATAGGCAAGATCGGCACGCCGGACTCCCTCATACAGTGCTTGCAGCCAGGTCGTGCGGCCAAATCGGCCCAATATGTTGGATACATCCTGGATAGTCACGACCGGGTCTCCGCGCAGTTCTTGCTCCAGCACTTTCGTGGCTTCCTCTTCGGCCCATAGCAGGCAATCCACGTAAGTCAGCGAACGAAAGAATTCACCCAGCGCAGGAGCCATCCACTGCGCTACTTTCTTCCGCCACCCGGAAATCGGGACGCGGGCCAGGAGTTGCAAGTAGATGAGTTTCCGAGCCTGTCGTTCCAGTTTCGCTAAGGGGGTCCCCGGTTCCTGAACCGGGCGCCCTTCTCGTAAGTCACAGCCTAAAAGATGCCAGGTCCACGCCCGAACAAAATGAGCGTTCTCCACCCGCTTCCAGGTATTGTCTTCCTCATTCAGCCACCTTCCGATAGAGCACACTTCCTCCTGCGCTTGCCCGTTCACCATCACAATCCTCTTGATGGTAAACTCTCCGCCCTGTATCCACTCTACACCCATAAGAGATTCCAGGGCTTTCTTCCAGGCAGCCACACGAGTCCGCGCATCAACAAGGGAGCGTGGGAATCCCCGATAGGCAGGGAGTCGCCAACCGCGTTGGAGATGAGCCTGGAGGTTTCCCTCATCCTGAACAAGGCTTGTCCTTTCGCTGACCACATCCAAGAACGAAAACACCGGGCCTTCCTGGGCTACGTACTGGGTATAATCCGGTTGAGCCCATTGAGACCATAATGTATGAAATTCGGCATCGGCCACTTCTAAGATGTGACGGACCGGGACGGTTTCTTCTTGCAGAAAACGATGCGCTCTAACCTCCAAATTCAACAGTGCATCCACCTGGGCCAACGTCTGAATAAACTCTATAATTGGTTCTCTGACTTCTTGGGCTCTTTTCTCACGCTTCTTAAGAGGATTAAATCCGTTCAGGATTGAGGAGACCCTTTGAGCCGTTACCAACAACCTCCCCAGAAGGTTCTCCCCCTTTCTTAGCTGACCCGTTTTCAAATCATATCCCAGTAGATGCCGGACCCAGGCTCTTGCTCTATGGGCTTCCTCTACCTGCCGGAACCAAACTTCGGTGCCAAAGGGGGCTTCCCCCGGTTCTGCTACGTGTAGGGATTCCTTGCCCGATGCACTCTTTATAACCCATTCCCCCTGCAATTCTTCCCACCTTCTCCCAACCAGTGCTTCCACAGCGCTTCTCCACCCTTTCACTAGCGCTTGAACCTCGCTGAATTCCTGGGGATACTTTATCCGATAGCGGGGGAATTGCCAGCCAGACTCCATACGCTGTAAAATATATTGCTCGTCACTAACCTGTTTCACCCATTCTTCCAGCCTTGTAGTGACAAACTGGGGCTTTTGCATGCCCTCACCGATGTATTTCTGGTAGTCCGGCTCCACCAATTCCTGCAGCCGCTCTCGTAATTGTCGCAATGCTTCATAGTATTTCCATTGCTCGCTGAATTCCTTCCCACAATATCCTATCTGCGCAACTACAAATGGAATTCCCTGGTTGTAGGCAAGGAGTCCCTGCAAGTCCGCTTCTATTTTCTCCCACATCATCACTTTTGCAGCCATTTCTATCATCTGTGCTTGCAGAGATGCCCGTCGCTCTCCAATTCCAATATCCGGAAAATCTATATAAAACCAACTGGTTGTCACTTCAGGAAAATCCTGAGAGATTTGCAGGGCAAACGCGGCATCGGCAGCGACCCCAAGAAAGGTGTTCAGAGCCCCTTGCCGGGGATTGACGGAGAGATAAGTTGATGGCCCGATTCGGATAAAATGTAACCGAACGGGTGTGCCCACATACCGCCTTCGGACGAAATCTGCCAGGAAAGCGCCTGTGAAGCGGTGAACCCCTCCCCCGACTCCCCCAGCGGTAGACGAGACAATCCACGCCTCAATGGGGTTTTCTGGCCCCACTCCCAGCGGCGCGGTCATTCTCTCCAGCGCCTGTTCCAGAGCAGCCCGATTTTGGGAATGACGAATCACAAGCCCTCCGAGGGCAGGGAATTGGGCCAACCCTCGTTCCAGCGAGAGTGTAGAGGATAACTGGTTCGACAGGAATTGCAGGTGCTGAATATCCGGATGATGCTCAAATTTTGTTCGGATATAAATGGAGCCGTGCGATCTCTGGGAGCCCTCTTTTGCGATCCAGCCACGGGCTTCCTGGAAAAGAAGGCCCACTGTGCCCACACCGCGGTCCAGTTCCACAAACTGGGAATAGGAATCCCCCGTTGGTTTCGCGCGGGCCCTGATCTCCCGGCCGACATCTATCTGCAACTCAGCGTGAACGCCCAGCGCGTCCCGCTGACCCAGAAGGTTTGCCCCGCTGCCGCCGCAGACAATTAACATCCGAATGGTCATCTCTTAACCGCCCACCGGAATGCTTTTCAACCTGTGTTCAATCTGCTGGAAGCGAGTTACTGGAGATTCGGACATTTCCTTCAGCCACTCCCCCTGGGTTAGCCATGGGTTCCGAATGGCGGATAGGAGGACCTGTTCGCTCAATTTGATCTCCTGCTCCTGATATTCCTTATAGAGAGTTTTAACGAAGGAGGCGGCCTCCCGTTTCCCTGAAGACTCCAGCCATTGGGCGATTTTTTCCTTCACATCAGGAGCAGCGTCCATCAGGACGCTGAAGAGGGCAGTGCCCGGTCGTTCTTGGCTCCCTGCTATCCTCTGAACATCATCTTGGCTAAGCCCGGTTGCTTGGGAGATGTTCACTCCTTGCTGGAAAAGATGCCGGAAAAGCCGCTCTGCCTGAGCAAACTGGAAAGCCAGATTGTAGAGAGCAGGGGGATAATGGCGGGTGAAAATCATCGCCGAGGTTGCAGGACCCCCGGTGGTGGTATCCACGCGAAGGCCCATTCTGCCCAGAAAGTCATCTAATTCCGAGAAGATTCTCCCCAAAACATCTCGCTCATCCCTTGACCAGATCTGGATATCCCGGTCAAGCAGGGCTCTCAGCCAATTCTCTACATCTGCTTTAATTCGCTCATTGAAGGATGCTCGGTCCGCTTCTTTCTCCAATTTTCCGCCGATGCGACGCAACAAGAGAATGGGATCATAGAGGCGAATATAGAAAGACATGTCGATAGATGCTGGGTCATTTTCGCCCTGGGAGATTGCTGCCAGCACCTGCCTGGCGTGAAGGTCCACCCGTCCGGGGAACTCGCTCAGTTGCACCGCCCAACAGGCTTCCTTGCGCTTGGGATCACGTTGGACTATTTCTCCGGCGAGGTAGACCTCCGGCAACCCAACTGCATCGGTAAATACATGGCCGTAACTTAACACAACGACAGATCCAACAGGGACGGGAAAACCTTTTCCCCCCAGTTTGAAAACGCTCAGGATGATATCCAAGTCAACCTTAATATCAAGATTCGCTTTTTGGTTCATATTTCCCCTCCGAGTATACAAGATGTATGAACATATCCAATGCTCTTAAAACCGCAACAGCTCCAAAACCAGCCAGAGATAAGTAGATTGGGGCGGGGGAGTGGGCACAGAGCACGAAGTAGTAGACAAGATGGACACCTCATGCTTAGGACTGGGTACTGGTGGGGGTGTCACCGTGGAATCGGAGCAGCAGCCCGCTATTCCCGCCATCATCAAGATAACAAGATAACCAGATAGGAAACGGGGAAATCCAGCGGTCCTGCCAAGCATAATTCCGCTCCACTATTGGACTTTAATATCCACTTGGCTCAGCTTGTGTTTCTGCAGTACTCTCTCAACATCTGACCGATACCGCTCCGCACGCTCCTGTTGATATGCTTGATTTGTCCAAAGCGTCAGAATCGAGATTGCCAGCAGAGAGGCAGGGAGTCTAAATTCTAACAGGTTATCCAGCGCATCCCGCAGCCAATTCATCACCGATCCGGCGAGCCATTCCCTCAGCGGGCCGCTGAGCCAGCCCACCAGGGTTTCCACCCATCCGGCCCCGGGGAAACGGGCCAGAAGGGATTCTATCATGCCTGGGAGGACGGCATAGATCAATTGAGGCACAATGACCGCCAGCAATATCCCCAGCAGAAGGACTCCCAACACTTTGCCCAGCGAAATTACCATTCCAATCTTCGCGAGCCGAACAGCCAGTTGGATGGAGAAAGCAGGAAGAGTCGCGTAAATCCACCGCTCCCGGAGATGCAAAGCAGGCAACTTTTGGTCCAGCCAATAGAATATATCAAATTCTGCCTGCCGTTCTATCCAGCGCGTGATCCTCCAAAGGACCCACCATGCCAGCAGGCTGTAAGCCAGCAACCGCAGAGAACCCGTGAAGGGAATCGGTAAGAAGACGCCAGAAATGGTGATCTCAAAATCCTTCTGAAGCAGAGACGGGCCCAGCCCCACAATGGGGGTATAAAATACGAGGAGAACGAGCAACAAATAGAGCCATGCCATCACTCACCTCGTTTCCGTTCTACGACCCCTCGGATGCACATTTCCTCCTGGCCCTGGAGGGTAAGGGCGGTTCGCCAATTCGACTGCCAGTAGGAGCTCCCCCTCCCTGTGGGCCCGGAAAGCATTTCCTCGGGTGCCATCACAATCGTAAACTCCGTTCCCTGGGATTCCACAACCCCCAGCGGATAAGCCCGTTGCCAAAGCCAGTGCCACCGCTTCCCCTCTTTCAGCGGGTCTACTTCCTCCGCGGCGACCCCCGCCTTATATCGGTCCGGATGGGGCGCATGTTCCCGCACCACGCGCGCACAGGCGGATTCCAACTCCTCCAGCATCGCTTGGCTGGGCAGCGGCTGCTCCGGCAAGGGCCAAACTTTAGCGACGATCCGCGCTGTCAGTGCGCTCTCAAATCGGTCTGATTCTCCCTTCCAATCGGGATACTCCTGGAGAGCTTTCACCGCTTCTTCTTTCCATCGCCGGATTTCCTCTTTATGCACCAGTAGGTAGGTACATCCGTTAACTTCCTGAGAGCGGGCCTCCTTCAATGCCTGGGATGCCTCCTCTGTGGCGGCATATCGTTGGAGAAAAGATTTATACAAGTCCTCCAGGACGAACTCGGCCTCTCGCAGATGGCTCAACATCCAGTAGCGATAATCCTGAATCGCCCGCGCGGTCAGCGTCATCACTCTACTCACCAGGGCGCGATGCGCATTTTTCTGAACAGCTTTCAAGAGCGCCCGGGCCTTCCAGAGCCACCAGTACGCCAATTCAGCAGTCCCGATCAGAAATAGGGCGAGGCCCGTAACCAGGAAGGTCGGGGCCAGTTCCCAATGAACAAGGATTTGGATCAGGAAAGTCCCCAGAAGCCAGGCGGGGATCAGATACAGAAGCACACCCCACGGCGAGGCAAGGCTACGGGCAAAGTGAGCATAACGCAGGAGATTCTCACGGACGATTTGAGCATCGGTATCCCCGGCTGCTCGCAGGTACGCATCGTCGTTCAAGGGGGCTGGCCGCACAAATTCCCGAGCCGGACCACAGGCGTCTTCCAGATCGTCTCCTTCGCAAAGATGTTTCTGCAGAGCAAGCAGTGCCGCAATCGTAGCAGGGAGGCCCGTGGGTAATGGTCGCTCTGTGAACCACCAAGAAGGCCGCTTTTCTGGTGAGATTTGCGCCACTAACCCGCGATCCAGAAAAGCGCCCAGTAATACAGCAATATCCTGATATTCTTCTCGGGTCCGGGGAGCGAGCCCCCTCCATTTTTCCCCAATCCATTGCTCCAGTTTCTCGCTCAATTCCTTGTAGTGGTGATAAAGTTTCTCCCCGATAGTCTGGTCTGGGAAGAAAGGCTCCGCCAGGGCCGAGATCAGGACCAGGAGTTGCTGGGGCCAGCTTTTCCCATCGCGCCAGCTCAATCGTTCAGATGTGATCCCCCCGCGATATGCCCCAAAGAGGGCCTCCAGAAGATCCGGTTTTTGCAGGACACACTTCCGAATGCTGAGGTGCTCAACCTCTACCTCCCAGCCGCTTTCTTTCAGCGCGGCCGATGCCTCTTCCAGCAGCGATTCCCGCACCCGGCGCGCCCGCGCACTCATCTCCTTCTCTATTCGGTCTATCTCCGGCTCCCGCAGAGGGGCCACGAGAGGGGCTAATGTCTCTCTCAGAACCGCTTCCTGCAGCCATTCCTCTATGCGGGGATGCAACATCAGGGCAGATGCCCCTAGCACGATCCATTCCGTATCGCTTTTTTTGACGATAGAGTTCAGCGTGCGAACGAAATCCGACCCCACCAGCGCAATTAGGAGATGCTCAGCGGCTGCCAGTACCTGCTGGCGATCCACCCTAAAGCCGCTGGCGGCCACCGGCTCCATCCGGATACGGGGCCAGTAGGCATTGAGGTTCTGCAGCGCGGGCTCGGGCTTACTGCCCAACCAGACCAATATCGGCGCCAGACGGGCCCGTCGGGCCAGGGGTTTTTGTGCCTCTTGGACCACCTCCAGGGGTGGGCTTTCCGATTCCGCTTCCATTCGGTCTACAAGGAAGACGACCTGCAGGTCCACCGGAGAACCCGGGCGAGGGAGGCCGGGTTGATACCCTCGCGCTACCAGCCGCTGCCAGAGGTCCAGAGAAAGCAAGGTCTCGCACGCCTCAACCATCTCCTCAGGGGTTATCTCTTTATCCGACGAGAAGGGCCCCATCCATTCCAGCGCCCCAACCTCAGCGAGCGGAGCCAGACGGCGTTGTACACCCGCTCGCAGGCCCATCATAGCCTGCTGGTCGCGGCTCCAGAGGACAACCAGCGTCGGGAGCACGAAAAAACTCTTCTTTGTGGAGACATCCGAAGAAAGTGGAGATTTTCTGGTGTCAGGGACCTTCCGAGAAGACAAAGGACACCTCCGCGCCAAGCACCTGAAGGGTGTATCTGGATCCAGGCACGACCGTGCCAGGCTCTACCCGTAGCCGATAGAAGTCCCGCATATAACCGAAGATCTCTTGAAACAGGGAAGCCACCTGGTCAAAATTTTCGGCCGGATAATAACCACATCCGGAGGCTGCCAAACGCAGAGGCTCCGGCTCCAGATCTCTGGACGCAACACCTACGGTGCAAACGGAAATCCCCCGTTCGGCCGCCTGCCGGGCGATTTCACGGGCGCGGGTCAGGTTATCCCCTTTCAATTTCCGGCTGTCATTATCCCGACCGTCGGTCAGGAGAATCAAATATCGGTTGGGGTAAAGACAGTGCTGGGCCGTTTCTAATCCGACCAACGTGGCATCCCATAAAGCCGTGAGGGAGCCCGTTGCATCGACCTTGTCGGTTGGCAGGGGACTATCAGAAGGCTCGTAAACTGAAATCTCATCGTGGCCGGCAAAGACCACCATTCCCAACTGGTCTCCGGGTTTACGAAGATCGTTCAGTTTTTGAAGCGCCTCTCGGATCTGTTCCAGGCCGGGTCGCACAGACCCCGAATTATCCACAACCGCGATCAGACAGATGGGATCGTCGGATGCGCGAGCCTCAAACCGGAAAGAGAGGGGCTTCCCCCCGCCAAAAAGGCGGAAATCCTCGGCCTTCAAATTCTGAAGCGTTTGCCCTCCTTGCAACACCCGCACGTCTACGAGCGCCTCCCGCTCGGTATACCGGGTGCGGAGAATCTCCACCCGGATTACAGGAGTAGGGGACGCATAGGGCGTAGGGGTGGCACAGGCCTCTTGGAGCCGCATCTGGCGCTCCCGAACCAGTTGGGCCAGGTCTTCCAGCCCATACCGAGTGGCGACCTCCAGCGCTTCATCCAGATACGCAGAGTTTTTGCGGCAGGCATTTTCCCGGCCCCGCTCCCAGGCAGGCAATGAGAGGGGGTCGGACTTTGCATAAAGAACCCATACCAACTCCGAGGCGCATTGCTCCTGGCAATCCTTTTCCACCTGGGTGGAGGGAGTCATCTCCAGACAGTCCCGCGCCGCTTCCTCAGCTGCCTGGAGTTTCCCCGATTCACGAAGCGAGCGGACAAATCGGGCCTGGTCACAGATCCGGGGCGGGCAATAAACGGACTGCAGTTGAGATGCGGTGCTGAGAAAGCCCCCAGCCACTGTGGCACCCAGCAAGGCACCTGCCGCCAAGCCAAGAATAGAGCCCAGAACAGCAACCGGGCTATCGTTTCGTGTCAGGGCTGCCCAGAGAAGCGCCAGCAGCGTGGCGCCCCCCGCAACCGCGTAGAGCACTGTATCCTGCAGGCGGGGGCACTGGGCCTCTACGAAAAGCCAGGACTTCCCAATCCATACAGCACCGATGCCGGCGAGAAGGAGAAACAGAAACCACCCCTTCCGCCTGCGGATCCGGCGCATAAACTCATTCTCCTCCTCCGGTTCCCAGTTCTCCATAGAGCCTCCGTTGTATCCAATAGACGTGATCAGAAATGGGCTGCAGATGAACGGCATAGTGTAGGCGTTGGCCTGCAACCTGAAAAAGCCCTACCACAGGGGGTGTCCCTACGTCACAGGCCTGGCGGCCTGCACTACAAAATCCCAAGCACTATTAGGGCGTTAGCCTGTACCAGCTTAACGGCCTGCGCTACACGGCCTCAGGCAGGCGCGTTATTCGTAAAACTGGTAGAACTCTCCGATTTTCTTTATTTCCTCATCCGAGAGGCCCGCTTCCCGCAGGGCCCGAAGGTAGAGCGGCTCCCCACCGACGCCCGCTAAGACGATCTGCAATTGGCCGGAGGGCTCCCTGGGAGTCGGCCTCTCCCGCCACTGCGCCAGAGCCGCCCGGAGTGGCCCGACGAAGGGCCGAATCAAGAAGGCCGGCATACTGACCGTATCTCCCACTTCCCTCGTCAGAGAGACGCCCTCAAAGGCCAGAACGTAGAGGCCGATCTTTCCCATTTTGGTGAAAATATACCGGAAACCCACCTGCCGATTCGCGGTGTAGCTTTGGAAAACCGCCTGGAGTTCCGGTTCCAGCCAGGGCAGAATGCGGTATTCATATTTCATCGTCGGCGTTGCCGGAGTGGCCGCCCACCAAGGTGCCTGATAAGGATTGCCGTCCGGGTCATACATCCGCCCCATCCGGGAGGCCATCTCCCGATGGGCATCTTCGATATTGGCCCGGGGGCCCAACCCCAATACGTCCCACAGACCGGCCTCCGTCAACCCGGTAGCCCCCCGCAGCACCGTTTTCCGAAACGCCTCCTGATCCTCTCGCCGGGCAGCATCCCACAGCAACTGCAACCAGGTGGCCTGTGTCACCGGTTCCAGCGGATCAGAAAGGTCAGCGGCCCGAACCACTTCAGCCATCCCACTGCCGCCTACCGCTCCCTGCACCACCCTAAACTCCGAATCCGCCATCTCCAGAACTTCACGGGCCCTGCTCAGTTCCCCTTCCAGCAACCGCCGTGCCTCATCTTCCAGCCGCAGCAACAGGTCCACCTGCGCCAGCAGCTCCACAAACTCCCTCAGCAGGCCCGCCGCATCCCGGGCCCGGGCCTCGCTTCCCCTCAGCGGGTTCCATGCGTACAGGGCCTCCGAGACTCCCTGCGCCTGCTTCAGCAATTTCTCTATCAACCCGCCTCGCCGGGGTTCTCCTGTTTTCAGATCGCACCCCAGCAGATGCCACGCCCACGCCCGCGCCTCGTGGGCCTCGTGGATCCTCTGGAACCACTCCCCTGTGCCGAATTGTGCCTCTCCCATTCCTGCTACCCGCAGCGGCACCATCTCCCGTCGCTCTTGCCCCTCCTCCACACGCACCCGTTCCACCAACCACTCCGCCTGGACTTCCTCCCAGTCTTGCCCCACCAGCCCGGCAACCGCCTGCTTCCACTCCCTTACAACCTCCCGAACCTCGCCCAGGTTCTGGGGATAGCCGCCCAGCCGATACCGGGGGAACCGCCACCCCTCCTCCATCCGCCGCAGCACCAGTCGGGCATCTCCGGCGCGCCTCTTCCATTCCTCCAGGTTCCTCCCAGAGCGGAATTCCGGCCTCCTTCCTTCCGCCCCGATGTATTGCCGCTCATAATCCGGCTCCAGCAAGGCCCTCAATTTCTCCCGCAGTTGCCGGAGCGTCTCGTAGTATTTTCGCTGCTCTCCGAAATCTTTCCCCCAATACCCGGTTCGGGTCAGCACCATCGGGATTCCTTGATTGTTCACCAGGAGGCTCTGAAGGTCGTTCTGCAATTCCTCCAGCATCACGGCCTTCGCGGCCATCTCCACCAGTTGGGCCCGCACTGGGATACTCCGGTCCCCTGTCCCCACATCCGGCAGGTCTACGTAAAACCACCGGGTCACCACGTTCGGGAAATCCTCGGGTATCTTCAGGGCAAAGGCGGCATCGGCAGCCACCCCAAAGAAGGTATTCAGAGCGGTCCGGTGGGAGTTGACGGAGCGATAGGTCAACTGTCCCACCCGGATAAAGTTGAGAGTCACTGGGGTTCCGGCGAATCGGTTCTGGACGAAGTCAGCCAGAAAAGCGCCCACGAAGCGGTGGGTTCCCTCGCCTGTGCCCCCGGCGGTAGAGGAAATGATCCAGGCCTCTACCGGATTTGCCGGCCCGATGCCAAATTGGATAACGATGGTCCTCAACGCTACTTCCAAAGCATTCCGATTGTGGGGATGGCGAATGGTTAGCCCCCCGATGGCAGGCGACTGAGCCAATCCCCGCTCTAAAGGAACATTGGCAGGGGTATGGTCTCTCAGGAACTGGAAATGCCGGACGTCCGCTTGTTGAGAGATCTCTTCTTGGAGATAGATAGTAGTTCCGCTTGAAGAGGGCGAGCCTGGACGGAGGTGCCTTTCCATTTCATTGAAAAGAATTCCTGTGGTTCCGATGTTTGTATCCAATTCCACAAAATGGGAGAACGGATCCATGGCCTGTTGTTGGCGAATTTGGATTTCTTGACTGGTATCAATCTGGAGTTCAGCGTTCACGCCCAGCACACTGCGTTGGCCCAGCAGATTGATGCCGCTGCCCCCACAAACAATTAAGATTCTAACAGTCATTCTGGTCCTCCTTTACGTGACTTTTGTCGCTTTCTGTTGAAAAGATAAACCACCACCTAACGACCTATGCATTACCCGCACTGCGCTGAACACGACAAGGCAAAGCCACCGGCAGGAAGGGTGACTTCAGCCCGCGCCGGAAGAGTCCCGCCTCTCGAGGGCCGGCCGCGCCGCAGCCCGCTGGGGAACACGCCTTCTGGGAACTCGGGGAGCATGGCTCTCGCACACATCAGAACCTCACCTGCACCGGCGGGGACCTGCGGATGCGAGACGCCTGGCTTACTTAAGAATTCTAAATCCTTCCATCCCACTTGTCAAATTTGGTCCGCCCTCCCCAGCGTTTACGCGTTCCTGCTCGGGACGGTTCTGGGCAACGCGGGCCGCCCAGGACACCGGCAATAGCTGCTGGGCGGACAGACCGGATTTGGACGGTGGAGGGGTTGCAAAGGACTTTGCCCTTACCCAGATTTAGCAACGCTTAGCAAGAGGACTACCGAAAAATAAAACACAGGGTATAGGCAGGCGTTCTGGCAACCTGCCCGCACCCTGTGCTTTTTCTTCGCCCTGGAAATGTTTGAAGCGATCTTCGGCGTTTGGAGTGCCCGGTCAATGAACCAGCCAGCTCCGGAGCCCCAGTAGCCACCAGTTTCGGAAGTAAACCA
>Ga0197143_1002583_pt1 | contig 13077 bp, 9 predicted proteins | sample GBS70_MetaG_FD_148603 | JGI IMG/M metagenome (GOLD analysis project Ga0197143, IMG submission 148603) | Sediment microbial communities from Great Boiling Springs, Gerlach, Nevada, United States - GBS 70_MetaG | ecosystem: Environmental > Aquatic > Thermal springs > Hot (42-90C) > Sediment...
TCCGTTCATATATCTTCCAAAGTGTGCCCTCTTTATATTGTAGAGATAAATCCATCTTTATAATAATTATCCCCATTGACCTTAAAGCACTCTCTATAACTAAAAAGGCTCTTTCTTCATCCAATTTTACCTCATTTAACTCAAATCTCCAACCCCCTCCCCCTGGTAACGATGTATATGTGTTTCTACATTTTTTTTATTTGACTATACCTCAAAAATCGGTTAACTTTATACAATGAGGGTTTTGTGGACCATTTTATTGTTAATTCTACCGCTCAATACTGCAGCCCTCATCACGCCATCCTTCACAGGGGATACGGGAATATGGAGGACAAAAACTGCTGACACACTTGGAAAGGGTGGATTCTCAGCAGGTGTCAGATTTTTCTTCAATCAGACCCATAACTTTTACAACTACTGGAAGGCAAACTCTGACTCATTAATATTTGATTCAATCCTTTCTTTGGGAATTGGAAGTTCTGAATGGTCTGAAATGTTCTTCTGGACAACAGCAGGAAAAGGAGTTATGGACTCCGATGAAATTGGGGGAAAATCCACTGTCTACAGGGCTGGCGATTTCAATATGGGTTTGAAGTTCAGCATCCTCACAGAAAGTGTTCTCGGTATCGGGTTTGAAGGTGTTGTGAGAATGCTCTCTTCCCGTCATGGAGCAGGATTTGAGCCGAATACATTGAGTGGGGGTGGGTTTCTCATATGGTCATTTGATTTTAAAAGACCATACGGCATACCCTTCAGATTTCACATAAACATAGGATACATGCACGACAGATCACAAAACCTCATTCCCGACTCAAAGAACGACCCATTTTACTCTCCCTCTCCGGTAGAGGGAATGTCCTTCCACGAATACATGATGGGGGTCATCAGAGACCCTTACGTAGCAGGGGTTTTCGGCTTTGACTTTCCGACAAAGTATCTCACTCCATTTATTGAATACTCAAAAGAACAGGTAATTGATGTTGATAACGACGGGGATGTCGCCTTTGGATGGAACGATAGTCCGCAGAGAGTGTCATTCGGTCTGAAAATCACACCAAGGGGAGGGCTTTCCATCGACATAGGGGCGGAAATGGCTTTTATGAACAGGGTTCATGTGCCTGATGGAAGGAAGTTTTACGTATATCCTCCCTGGTTCGTTGGAGCCGGGATTTCTTTCACAAGGCTTCCAGTTGACACCGTAATAATCCCGCCCAAAATTCCGCCCAAACCGCCTGAACCACCAAGGTCCACATTTTCATTAAAAGTTGTTGACAGCGAAACTAATAAGGGAATCACAGCCATAGTGGATTTCCCGGAAACATCCCTGACCTCTCTTGTTACAGATTCGGATGGCGAGGTTGATTCTTACGAATTTCCAGTTGGAAGCACGGTTTCAGTAAAAGTAAGGGCAAAAGGGTATGAAGAGTTTTTTACAAAAATCAGTGTTGAAGAAACCCAGAAGAAGTTCAAAATAAAACTGAAGAAAAAAATAATCCTGGGTCATATAAAAGGTAAAGTCACCGACCTCGATGGAAAACCTCTTATAGCAATTATCTCTTTTGGAACAGAAGAAATACAGCCTGTAGCAACTGACCAGAATGGAAACTTCTCCGCCTCCTTGAAGCCCGGGAATTATACTCTCAATGCCACCGCAGAGGGGTTCATCCCCTTCAAAAAATCTGTTGATATAAAGCCCGATGAAACCCTGGAACTTGACATAAAACTCCTCCCTGCTCTTATAAAGAAGAAGTAATTCTGGAGAGGTGGATATAAAGAGAAAAAGAAACTTTTGTATTATCGCACACATAGATCACGGAAAATCTACTCTTGCCGACAGGTTTCTTGAACTTACGAACACCGTCCCTCCTTCAAAGATGAGAGCCCAGTTCCTTGACAATCTTGAAATTGAGAGGGAAAGGGGAATTACGATAAAGGCACAGACCGTCAGGATGAAGTATACATGCGAAAACGAGGAATACGAATTGAACCTGATAGATACGCCAGGGCATGTGGATTTTTCTTATGAAGTGTCAAGAAGTATATCAGCGTGCGAGGGAGCAATTCTCGTTGTGGATGCAGTTCAGGGAGTGGAAGCTCAAACACTTGCTAATGCCACACTTGCTTTTGAACAGGGGCTGGAGATAATTCCGGCAATAAACAAGATAGACCTTCCTGGAGCCGACCCTGAAAGGGTAAAAAAGCAGATTGAAGAGGTCATTGGGATAGACACCACAGAGACATATCTTATAAGTGCGAAAAAGGGATGGGGAGTAAAAGAACTCCTTGAAGGCGTGATCAGGAAGGTTCCACCTCCAAAAGGAAATCCAAACGAACCTTTAAGAGCCATGGTCTTTGACAGCTGGTATGACAATTACGCTGGAGTAATCGTGATCGTAAGGGTGTTTGATGGTGAATTGAGAGTGAATCAGAAAATTAAATTTATGTCCTCTGGAAAGGAGTTTGAGGTTCAGAAACTGGGCTATTTCTCTCCATTTGAGGTATATGAAGAAGTCCTCTCAGCAGGAGATGTGGGATTTATAATGGCGGGAATAAAAAACATAAAGGATGTGAGGGTGGGAGACACAATAACGGACGCAAAAAACCCTGCAAAAGAACCTCTTCCGGGCTTTAAGGTCTTAAAGTCAATGGTATATGCAGGATTCTACCCTGTAAACTCCGACGATTATCACCTCTTAAGGGATGCGATGGAAAAGTTCAGCCTAAACGATGCTGGATTTGTGTTTGAACCAGAATCCTCCTCTGCGCTGGGCTTCGGTTTCCGATGCGGTTTCCTTGGGCTGCTTCATATGGATGTGGTGAGGGAAAGGCTTGAAAGGGAATTCGGACAATCTCTCATAATTACAGCGCCAAATGTGGTGTACAGGATAAAAACGAAAAAAGGCGAGGTAAAAGAAATTACCAGTCCATCTCAGATGCCCGAGCCAAACTTAATAGAAAGTATAGAAGAACCCTATGTAAGGGTAACGATACATTCACCCGATGAATTTGTGGGAAGCATATTTACCCTCTGTGAGGGAAGAAGGGGGATTCAAAAGGACTTCAAATATGCCGGCAAAGGAAGAGTGATTATTGAATACGAACTTCCATTCGCTGAAATTCTCGTTGATTTCTATGATAAACTCAAATCCATAACAAGAGGATATGGCTCAATGGATTATGAATTCATAGGGTTCAGAAAGTCCGATATAGTGAAACTTGACATCTTGATAAACAAAAAGCCTGTGGATGCTCTCTCCACCCTTGTCCACAGGGAAAATGCATACGCTGTGGGAAGGGAACTCGTGCGCAAACTCAAAGAAGTCATTCCAAGACAGCTTTTTGAAGTTGCAATTCAGGCAGCGATAGGAAGCAGGGTGATTGCAAGGGAAACAATTAAACCTTTGAGAAAGGATGTCACTGCAAAGTGTTATGGAGGGGATGTGACAAGAAAGATGAAACTCCTTGAGAAACAAAAGGAGGGGAAAAAGAGAATGAAAATGATAGGCAAAGTTGAAGTTCCTCAAGAAGCTTTTCTCTCGGTATTAAAAATTAAGTGAAAAATTTTTTCAAATGTTTGAATTTCAGATTGAATTTGATAATTTAGGAAAAATTTCAGGAGGTGCGGCATGAAAAGGGATGTATATGTAGTGGGATGTGCAAGAACTCCAATAGGTTCATTCCTTGGCTCTCTAAAAGATGTGCCTGTATGGAAACTGGGAGGGATAGCAATTGCTGGGGCGCTGAAGAAAGCGGGAATAGAACCTTCTGAAATAGAGGCCGTTTATATGGGAAATGTCCTTCAGGCTGGTGCCGGACAGGCTCCCGCGAGACAGGCAAGCAAGTTTGCCGGGATTCCGGACAGTGTGCCATGCGTAACCGTAAACAAGGTTTGTGGTTCGGGAATGTTTACTGTTATAATGGGAGTGCAAGCAATTATGAACGGAGATTTAGATGTAGTCGTAGCAGGAGGAATGGAAAGCATGAGCAGAGCTCCTTATCTGATTCCTGCACTTAGAGAAGGAGGGAGAATGGGAAATCTTCAGGCAATTGATTCTATGATATATGACGGCTTATGGGATCCATATGGAGATATGCATATGGGGATGTGCGCGGAAATGTGTGCCGAGAAATTCAAAATTTCAAGGGAAGAGCAGGATGAGTATGCTGCTCAGAGCTATAGAAGGGCTCTCTCTGCTATGGAAAGCGGTATTTTTGCTGATGAGATAGTGGAGGTGGAGGTTGTTGATAGCAAGGGAAATAAGAACATCGTTTCAAAAGATGAAGAACCTCTTCGTGTAAAATTTGACAAAATTCCGACCCTCAAACCCGCATTTAAAAAGGATGGGACTGTAACTGCTGCAAATGCATCTTCCATAAACGACGGAGCAGCCGCATTGATTCTTGCCTCAGAGGAATATGTCAATAAGAAAAATCTCAAACCTTTAGCCCGCCTGATTTCCTATTCCTGGCATGCTCAAGAACCCCAGTGGTTCACCACCGCGCCCATATTTGCCATAAGGAAGATCCTGGAGAAAACAAAAAAGAAAGTTAACGATATAGACATCTTTGAGGTGAACGAGGCTTTTGCAGTTGTCGCCATCGTTACTGCTAAAGAAGTAGAAATACCTTACGAAAAGATGAACGTATTCGGAGGAGCAGTTGCCCTCGGGCACCCGATTGGATGCAGCGGTGCAAGAATCATAGTAACCCTCCTCAACGCCCTGAATAAAAAGAATGGAAAAATCGGTCTTTCCGCCATATGCATAGGGGGCGGAGAGGCACTTGCCACGATGTGGGAAAAAATATAAGGAGGAGGAAATGTTTAAGAAAGTGGGAGTAATAGGTGCAGGAGTGATGGGCTCCGGGATAGCCCAGGTTTGTATTGCAAGCGGTTTTGAAGTTCTGCTTTCCGATGTTGAAGAAAAAATCCTTCGGTCTGCAACCGAAAAAATAGAAAAGGGAATTAACAAGATGGCAGAAAAAAAACTCATTCAGGAACCTCCTGCGGATGTAATGAAAAGGCTGAGAACAACTACTTCCCTTTCCCACTTTGAAGACAGAGAGTTCATAATTGAGGCTGTAGTGGAGAATTATGATGTAAAGGCTGAAGTTTTCAGAAAACTGGATTCTATCCTTCCGAAAGAAGTCATCCTCGCAACGAACACATCCTCCATTTCCATTACAAAACTCGCTTCAAACACAACGAGACCCGAAAAAGTAATTGGTGTCCATTTTATGAACCCTGTGCCCCTTATGAAGCTGGTTGAAGTTGTAAAAGGTATGAGGACATCTGAAGAAACCGTGAAAACCTCGCTTGAATTCGTCCAGAAACTTGGAAAGGAGACGATAATCTCTAAGGACTCTCCCGGTTTTGTTGTAAACAGGGTTCTTTTTGGAATGCTCTCCGAGGCAGTGAGACTTCTTGAGGAAGGAGTTGCAAGCATTGAGGATATTGACAAAGGAATGAAACTGGGCACAAACCATCCAATGGGTCCCTTTGAACTTATGGATTTAATAGGACTCGACACCTGCCTTTTCATACTGGATGTCCTTTACGAGGAATTCGGGGACTCAAAATATAAACCGCCTGTCCTTCTAAGAAGGATGGTGGAAGCAGGATATCTTGGCAAAAAATCAGGAAAGGGGTTTTATAAATATGGAGGATGAAGATGGAGTATAAATTTCTGAAAGTTGAAAAAAGGGAAAAAACCGCAATAGTAAAAATCTCGCGACCTGAAGTGCTGAACGCTTTAAACACAGAAGTCCTTAAAGAACTTGAAAGGCTCATAGATGAAATGGAAAAAGATAACTCCATATGGGTGATTATTTTTACAGGCGATGGTGAGAAGGCATTCGTTGCTGGAGCCGACATTTCAGAGATGAGCAAATTCTCACCAAAGGATGCTGAAGAGTTTTCCGACCTCGGACAGAGAGTGTTCAACAAAATTGAAAGGATGAACAAAATAACAATCGCCGCAGTGAATGGATATGCATTGGGTGGTGGGATGGAATTTATGATGGCTTGTGATTTTGCCTTGATTGACGAAAAGGCTCAAATAGGTCAGCCTGAGATAAACCTCGGGCTCATTCCCGGATTTGGTGGTTCACAGAGGCTTCCAAGAATTGCGGGAGAGAAAAGGGCTCTTGAAATAATAATAACGGGAAGAAGGATAAACGCTGATGAAGCAGTTTCGCTTGGACTTGCCCTTAAAAAGACCGAGACTGGAAAGGTCCTTGAAGAAGCAATAAAACTGGCGGAAGAGATTGTTAAAAAACCTTTCGTCGCTGTGCTCAAGGCAAAAAGAGCTATAAAGGAAGGGCTTGAGTGCGACCTTATAAGGGGGCTGGAGATTGAAGCACGAAACTTTTCACTTCTTTTTGATACAGAAGATGCAAAGGAGGGGATTGCTGCCTTTCTTAATAAGCGCCCGCCAGCCTTTAAGGGAAAATGAGAAAATCCTGCTTCAATTATCCCTTTTTGAAAAAAGTTCCTTTATTTTCTCCATAAATTTCTTTCTCTTTTCAGGAGGTCTCCCTTTCATCACCTCATAAAGTTCTTCTATAATTTTTCTCTCTTCTTTGCTCAAGAATTTTGGAACATCTATGAAGACTCGAATAAAAAGATTTCCCCTCTTTCTACCGTTCAATTCAGGAAGACCCTTATTTTTCAAAGTAAAAACCTCCCCATTCTGTGTCCCGGGAGGAATTTTTATTTTCTCAATTCCCTCAAGGGTTGGAACTTCTATTTCGCTACCGAGCACAGCCTCAGGAAATGTAACTGGAAAATCGCAGTAGAGATGTATTCCTTCCCTCTTAAAAACTGGATGCTCTTTAACCTTTATCTCCACATAAAGGTCTCCGGGGACCCCCCTCACCACAGGCTCTCCCTCTCCTCTAATTTTCAACCTCATCCCATCTTCCACTCCAGGAGGAACATTTACCGTGAGTTTTTTCTTTCTCTTTTTCATACCAATGCCATTACAGGAGGGACAGGGATGGGGATTTATCCTGCCAACGCCTCTGCATTGAGGACATGTTGTCCATATCGTGAGAAATCCCTTCACTGTTGACACCTTCCCTTTTCCTCTGCAGGTTGGGCACCTTTCAAGTGAATAACCCCTTTTGATTCCACTGCCTGAACATTCAGGACATATATCCGGTGCCTCAAATTCAATATCCACTTCTTTACCTCTGAGCACATCCTCCAGTTCTATTTCGAGAACATACTTAAGGTCTGCTCCCTTCTTCCTTTCTCTTCTGACTCCAAAAAAGTCAGCAAATACCTCTTCAAAGAAGGACCCGAAAGTGGTTTCAAAGAACTCATCCAGAAAGTCCCCTCCCTCTCTCATCCTGTCATACTTCGTCCTCTTCTCCGGATCGCTCAGCACCTCATAAGCCTCTGCAATCTCCTTGAACTTTTCCTCTGCTTCTGGATTTCCCGGATTTCTGTCGGGATGATATTGAAAAGCAAGCCTTCTATAAGCCTGTTTTATCTCCTCCTCTGTGGCATCAGGACTGACTCCGAGAATTTCATAATAATCCTTAAACCCCGAAGGCATCCCCTCTCATTCCACTTCCTTCACACTTTTATATATTTTCTGAGAAATTGCGTGAGCCTGAAATTCAAGGTCTTTAAAATTCGCCTTTAAGAATTCGTAGTCCTTTGACTCTACTGCTCTGTCAAGGGTCTCTATAAGAGAAAGAAGAGATTTTTTCGTCTCTTCGTTAAGGGAACTTTCAAACTCTTCATAGGTCCTTTTGAGGGAAAACAGCAGTCCCCTTGCCCTGTTCCTCAACTCAATCAACTCTTTTCTCTTTCTGTCCTCCTCTTCCCACTTTTCCGCCTCTTTTATCATCCTTTCTATTTCTTCTTTTGAAAGTCCGCTTGAAGGTTCAACTACCATCTGCTGCTCCTTCCCTGTCCCGAGGTCTCTTGCAGTTACATAAAGGATAGAATTGGCATCAAGGTAAAAAGTCACTTCTATCTGAGGCACACCCCTGGGTGCGGGAGGTATTCCAACTAACTGAAACTTCCCGAGCGATCGATTTTCCGAGGCAATTTCTCTTTCACCTTGAAGGACATGAATTGTTACGAATTCCTGATTATCTTCAACCGTTGAAAAGATCTTGCTCCTCTTACACGGTATAGTGGTATTTTTCTCAATTATTTTCGTAAAGAGCCCACCTTCTGTCTCCACCCCAAGAGATAGAGGAGTAACATCGAGAAGGAGTACGCTCTTCATCTCCCCTGCGAGTATGGCTCCCTGAATTGCTGCCCCTGCCGCAACTACCTCATCTGGATTTACCTCCTTTGAGGGCGGCTTTCCAAATATCTCCTCAACCTTTCGCTGAACAGCCGGCATCCTTGTCATTCCACCCACAAGGATTACCTTATCTATCTCCTCCTTCTTTACCTTTGCCTCCTCAAGAGCGAGAAGAGCTGGCTCCTCAAGAGCCTCTATAAGGTGTTTTGCGAGTTCCTCAAACTCCGCCCTCGTGATTGTCATGTGTAAATGTCTTGGACCTCTTTCATCAGCATATATAAATGGAAGGCTTATCTCCGTCTCCTTTAGAGAGGAAAGCTCCATCTTTGCCTTCTCTGCAGCCTCCCTTATTCTCTGGAGAGCCATTTTATCCTCAGAAAGGTCTATTCCAGTCTCCTTTTTGAACTCCTTTATCATGTGTTCCATAAGAACCCTGTCAAAATCATCTCCGCCAAGAAATGTATTTCCATGCGTTGCTAACACATGAAAAACTCCCTCTTTAAGTTCAAGAACCGTCACATCAAGGGTCCCTCCCCCGAGGTCAAAAACCACTATTTTTCCCTCCTGACCTTTATGAAATCCGTATGCCAGAGAAGCGGCTGTTGGTTCGTTTATAATCCTGAGAACATTCAAACCGGCTATTCTTCCCGCATCCCTTGTAGCCTGTCTCTGGTAATCGTCAAAGTATGCAGGAACTGTTATAACTGCATCCCTCACCTCTTCGCCGAGAAATTCACTCGCATACTTCTTCAATTCCATAAGTATCATTGCTGAAATTTGAGGAGGGCTGTACAGCTCACCATCTATCTCAATCCACGCATCTCCGTTTTTTGCAGGGACAATTTTATATGGATAGAATTCAATACATTTCCTAATTTCCGGGGAATCATATTTTCTTCCCATAAGCCGTTTCACTGCAAAGACCGTCTTCTTCGGATTCATCACCGCCTGCCTCTTCGCAAGATTCCCCACGAGCCTCTCTCCCTCCTCAGTAAATGCCACAACTGAAGGGGTCACTCTTCCTCCATCGGCATTTGGAATAATTATAGGCTCTCCCCGCTCCACATAGGCGACGCAGGAGTTGGTTGTTCCAAGGTCAATCCCTATCACCCTGCCCATCCGAACCCTCCCGTTCTTCTTTCTTCTCCTCTTCTTTCTTCTCTATTTTTTTAGAAACCACAACAAGGGAAGGTCTTAATACCCTTGTCTTAAACATATATCCCTTTTGATACTCCTGAAGGACAATTCCGTCGTCTTCTTCGCTCAGCCTCTGCTCCACCACTTCATGGTAAAAGGGATCGAATTTCTTCCCCAGTGCTTCTATGGGTCTTACCCCATATTTCTCCAGAAGACTCATCATCTGTTTATAAATAAGTTCTATTCCCTCAATTATGGATGAGGGATTAGGGTTCTCTTTCATAAAATTCAAAGCCCTTTCAAGGTTATCAATTATCGGGAGGAAATCTCTCAGGATTGTTTCATTTCCATACTCTATAAATTCCTCTTTTTCCCTTTGAACCCTCTTCTTATAATTCTCAAAATCCGCTGTGGTCCTCACCCAGTTATCATAGTATTCCTCACACTTTTTCCTCAGTTCCTCAATCTCAGCAGCAAGGTCTCTTTCTCCTCCCTGTTCCTCTTCCTTTATCTCTTTTTCTTCTTCCAAAATTTTTTCCTCCATATTTTTTAATATAAGACACGAAAAAACTATTTTCAAGTAAAAGTCCGTTCCCTGAATCAGTGTACTGTACATATAGATCATGACCGGGTTGTAAGTGTTCCATTTTTGTTTTTTTTATCTTTTCTGGCGAAGGGGATGTGTTGATAAATCGGGATTATTTTATCAAGTATGAAAGGCGGGAAGATGGCTATGTCTTCTTTTATGTTCGGGAGAAGGGATTTCAATTTTTCGTAAGGTGTGTTTCCGTTCGTATATCTTCCAAAGTGTGCCCTCTTTATATTGGAGAGATAAATCCATCTTTATATAATTATCCCATTGCCCTTAAGGCACTCTCTATAACTAAAAATGCCCTTTCTTCATCCAATTTTACCTCCTTTAACTCAAATCTCCAACCCCCTCCCCCTGGTAACGATGTATATGTGTTTCTACATTTCAGAAACTTGAATTTCTACAAGTTTGGAGGTAGTATAAAAATTCAAGATGGAAATATAAGGGAAATTGGTGAAATGGGTCTCATTGTTCTTCTTTTAATAGGAGGAATAGATTTCTTTCCCCATGCAGGGAAAGCTATTAACTCACTCGCCTGCCTTTACCTTACTCAGGAAAAGATAACCATGAAAGAAATCCTCATAACTCTCAGAAAAAACAAAATATTCTATTTAAATATAACGCCCTTTTTTATCACCGTGAGAGGGGGAGCAGAAGAATTTGAAATACCACCCGATGTGCTCCAGTCTGTAGAAAGGAGCGGAAATTTTTACACTTATGGAGAATGCACTATAAAAAATGACAGAGCATATATCTTCCTTTCCTTTGAAACACCCTACAAAATTGAAGAGGTTTCGGAAAAAGAGATTAAACTGAAAAAGATATCTCCCATAAAAAAGGTGAGGGTAATAAAAAAAAAGAAACTGAAATATGTGAATCCGAAGAGGTTCCAGCAAAGGAAAACCTCTTTCTTAAATTTGAAGGAGGAAATAAAGAAAGTTGAACTCACAGACTACGAAACGGATTTGCCGTTTATCATAATCACCCTCTCAGAGGAACTGTTCCCGGAAATTCCCGCTGTTCCGCCTTCAGATTCAATAGAAAAAAGGATTTTTGACCTCATAAATGCTGAAAGAAGCCTGAGAGGACTGAAAGAACTCATTTATTCCGAAGAAATCTCAAAGGTTAGCAGGAAGCACTCCGAGGATATGGCAAAAAACAGATTCTTCTCCCATTTTTCACCCTTTACAGGAAGTCCATCCGATAGGATGAAAAACGCAGGAATAAACTTTTCCAAGGTGAGCGAAAATATTGCAATCGGAGATAATGCGGATGAAATCCATTCGCTTCTCATGGACAGTCCTGCTCACAACTGTAACATTTTAGACCCTGAAATGGAAAAAGCAGGTGTAGGAGCATACTTCCATGAGAACAAGTGGTGGGTAACTGAAAACTTCATAAAGGAGAGAAAAAAAGAAGACTTCCTTTTCGAGAAACACTGCTCCATTCTAAAAGAAGAAGGGCTTTCTTCCTTTTGCGATGAATTGTATGAAAAAATAAAATCAGGGGGAAAAATAGGAACTGAGTTTTTAAAGAATCTTACAAAAAAATATGAAATACCCTTTGCAATTCAAATCAGATATTTTAAAGGGGGAAACCCATCCAGAATACTGGATGAGATAAAAAAGCCCTGTAACATTTTTTATAAAAAGTACGGAGAGGACGAGGTTCTCCTCATAATAAAAAATAATGAAAATTAGAGTAGCCCTCATATATCCCGCCCCCTATGAAACAGGGATCGCCAACCTGGGATTCAATTCGGTCTTCAGATTGATAAACTCTACAGAGGGATTTATATGCGACAGGATTTTTTACAATGGAAAGATAAATAACCTTGACTCTACAAGAGACATAAGAGAATACCACATCATTGCCTTTTCTGTCTCTTTTCTTACCGATTACACAAAAATCCCAGAAATTATCAACTCCGCCGGAATCCCGGTATTTTCTGCGGAAAGGAAAGAATTTTTTCCACTGGTAATTGGGGGCGGAAATGCATTCTCTTTAAACCCGGAGCCGGTCGCTGACGCCTTTGATATCATTATTGTGGGAGATGCGGAAGGAGTCATTGAAAAAGTGCTCGAGGAGATAAAAAGAGGAAAAGAAAAATGGAAACTCCTTGAAAAACTCAACGAAATTCCTTCAATTTATGTGCCCTCATTAAATACCCCTCGTTCAAGAAGACCTGTGTTCAAAAACAGAAATGGTCCCTCCATCCCCGCATGGTCTGAAGACGGAGGAGCAGTGTTCAAGGATGCAGGACTCGTAGAAATTGGAAGGGGCTGCCGGTGGAAATGCTCATTCTGTCCGATAGGCTTTCTCCACGCACCACCGAGATTTTATGAGGTTGAAGCCATCTTTCAATCCGTCAGAAAAACCGGAAAACAGAGAATTGGACTTATTGCGCCTGTCGTCCCTGATCACCCTTCAATAAGAGAACTACTTATAGAGTTGAAAAAAGAAGGATATAAAATCACCACTTCCTCTTGGCGGGCTGACCTCTATGACCCTGAACTCTTTGAACTATTAAAGGATGGTCAGAAAACCCTTACCATCGCTCCGGAAACAGGGTCTGAAAAATTGAGAAAAACTATTGGAAAAGACATCTCCAATGGCAAAATCCTTGAAGGAGTAAAATGTGCGAAGAAAGTCTTCAAAAACCTTAAAGCCTATTTTATCACAGGACTCCCTGGCGAGGATGACGAAGCCATAAAGGATACCGTAGAACTGTGCAGGGAGATGGCGATAACCTTCGGAAAAAAGATCACAGTAAGTATAACTCCCTTTGTCCCCCTTCCCCATACCCCGTTTATGAACGAGAATTTTATGGAAGAGGAGATATCGAGGAAAATGGAATTCTTAAAAAAGGGGGTTCAGAAATTTGCCATCATAAAGTCAAAAAGCCTCAACGAAACCCGCCTCGAATTCCTTCTCGCATGGAGCGGAAGAGAAATTCTAAAAAAAATATTGAAGAATCCGTCCTTAAAAAAGACCAAAATCGGTGAAAAAGTAGATCCGGGATTTATCGAGCATCCCTTTAACGATGGAAGTCTAAAGTCAATAACAGAAAGAAACAATAGACCC
>Ga0197143_1002584_pt1 | contig 13075 bp, 10 predicted proteins | sample GBS70_MetaG_FD_148603 | JGI IMG/M metagenome (GOLD analysis project Ga0197143, IMG submission 148603) | Sediment microbial communities from Great Boiling Springs, Gerlach, Nevada, United States - GBS 70_MetaG | ecosystem: Environmental > Aquatic > Thermal springs > Hot (42-90C) > Sediment...
CAGTTTCCCGATTAATAGGTGCTCCTCCAGGATATGTAGGATATGAAGAAGGAGGGACACTTACAGAAGCAGTTAGAAGAAGACCATACCAGGTAATTCTTTTTGATGAAATAGAAAAAGCACATCCGGAAGTTTTAAATATTTTATTACAGGTATTTGATGCAGGAAGATTAACTGATGCCCATGGACATGTTGTAGATTTTAGAAATACAATAATAATAATGACATCAAACATTGCTGGTGAAAAACTTATGAATGAAGAAAAAAGTTATGAGGAAAGATATTTAATTGCAATACAAGAAATAAGAGAATATTTTAAACCTGAATTCTTAAATAGAATTGATGAAATAATTGTTTTTAACTCATTACAAGAGAAAGATATTATAAAAATAATTGAACTTTTACTTGAACAAATTGAGCAAAATCTAAGAGAATTAGGAATTAAGATTGAAGTTAGTGATTCAGCAAAATTATTTATTGCACAAAGGGGATTTGATCCAAATTATGGTGCAAGACCTTTAAAAAGAACAATAGCAAGGTATATTGAAAATGAAATAGCAAAAATGATAATAGAGGGGAAAGTTAAAAAAGGTAATAAAATAAAAATTGAGGGAAGAAATGGTATTTTGAATTTTGAAGTAATTTAAATCACATCTTTTTCCATAAGTTTTTTAATTCTTTCTATTCCATTTATTTTATATATTACATTTACAACTGGTTCCGGCAAAAATTCTTGCCAATTTTTATCATTAATCATCAATTCTCTTATTTTTCTCCCTATATATTCTTCTCTTTTTAAAAAGGGAATTTCCCTTACTTCAAAACCTTCTTTTTCACACAAAATTTTAATTAATGGATGATTTGAAAATATTACATCAAAAGGAGGAGTAAAAGATTTTAAATTTGAAAGCCATGGAAAATTGTTCTCAATATTTAAAATTGGAATTACAATAATTTTATCAATATAATTTTTTAATGATTCCCTTATCATCCATATTCTTTCACCTGCTGTAAAAGGGTCATCCAATGTAAAATTGTTTTGTGCTGCCATAACAGCAATTATAATTTCTTCAAAATCTTTTAAAATATATTCAACTGCATGTAAATGACCCTTATGAAATGGTTGAAATCTTCCAGGATATAATGCTCTTTTCATCCTGCTTTTTTAGCCTCTTCTATCATCTTTAAAAATTCTTCTTCACTTATTGTTTTAATTCCAAGTTCTTTTGCCTTTTGAAGTTTTGAACCAGGTTCTTCACCGACAACAAGATAATCAACTTTTTTACTTATAGAACCTGCTGCTCTTCCACCAAAATCTTCAACAATTCTTTGTGCTTCCTCTCTTGTAAAACTTTTTAATGCTCCTGTAAATACAAATGTTTTACCATAAAAGGGGTTTTCTTTTGACACCTTTAATTCTTCAAATTTAATCCCAGCAGAAAGGAGTTTTTCAATAACCTTTCTATTCCTTTCTTCTTTGAAAAATTTGACAATTGAATCTGCCATTTCAGGTCCTATTCCTTCAATCCTTAAAAGTTCAGAATGGGTAACATTAAATAACCTTTCAATTGAACCAAATTTTTTTGCAAGTAATTTGGCGCCATGTTCCCCAACTAATGGAATTCCAAGTGCATATAAAAAGCGAGCAAGAGTTGTATTTTTACTTTTCTCAATTGCATTAACTATATTTTCTGCTGATTTTTCAGCCATTCTCTCAAGGGCTGCCCATTGATATTTTTTAATATAATATATATCCGGAATTTCTTTAACAAGACCTTTATCAACAACTTGTTCTATCAATTTTGTTCCAAGTCCATCTATATCCATTGCTCTTTTTGAAGCAAAATGTTTAATTGCTCCTTTTAATTTTGCTGGACATGAAAGATTTATACATTTAAGATAAGCACCTTCCTTAAAAACATCTCCATTACATACAGGACATTTTGAAGGCGGCGTAATTTTCTTTTCATCCCCCTGCCTTTTTTCTTTTATTACTTTAACAACTTCAGGAATAACCTCACCTGCTCTTCTTAAATAAACCCAGTCTCCTATCCTTACATCCATTCTTTCTATTTCGTCAAAATTGTGGAGTGTTGCTCTTTGAACAATAACTCCACCAACAGGTGTTGGCTCAAAAACTGCAACAGGAGTAATTATTCCTGTCCTGCCAACCTGAAATATAACTTCTTTTATTTTTGTCGTAACTTCAGGAGCAGGATATTTACCTGCAATTGCCCATCTTGGTGCCCTTATTGTTTTTCCAAGTTTTTTCTGCATTTCAAGAGAATTAACCTTTATCACTATTCCATCCATATCGTAAGGAAGAATCTCTCTTTTTTCTCTAAATTCTTTATAATATTCTATAACCTCATTTATATTTTTACATAGTTTTATATAAGGATTTACTTTAAAACCAAAAGCTCTTAATGCAGAAAGAACTTCCCATTGAGTTTTAAATTCAATCCCTTCACAATATCCGATTCCCCAGGCAAAAAAATCAAGCTTTCTTTTTCTTGTTATGTTTGGGTCAAGTTGCCTTAAAGAACCTGCTGCTGCATTTCTTGGGTTTGCAAAAAGTGGTTCTCCTGTTTTCATTCTTTCTTTATTAAGTTCTTCAAAATCTTTTTTATTCATATAAACTTCGCCTCTTATATCAACTCTTTCAGGAATTTTATAATATTCATTTTCAATTAAATAAAAGGGGATCGTCTTAATTGTCTTTACATTAAGGGTAACATCTTCTCCCACATTTCCATCTCCCCTTGTTCCTGCTCCCTTTAATATTCCCTTTTCATAAACTATTTCTGTTGAAAGTCCGTCTATTTTTGGCTCAGCAGTATATTCAATATCCATCCTTTCAGGCAAATTAAGAAATCTTTTTATTCTTTTGTCAAACTCAATTATTTCCTCTTCATTTCTTGCATCTTGTAAAGAAAGCATTTCTTCCTTATGGTAAAAAGGTTTGAATTCCTTTTGAGGAGGGGCACCAACTCTTTGTGTGGGAGAATCAGGGGTCTTAAATTCTGGAAATTTTTCTTCAAGTTCCACAAGTTCTTTAAAAAGTTTATCATATTCTTCATCCGAGATAACAGGGTCATTTAAAACATAATACCTGTAATTGTGATAATTTACTTCTTTTCTTAATTCTTCAATTCTTTTTTTTGCTTCTTCCCTCTCCATTTTATCCCCCCTTTAAAAATTATCTTCAGAATAAGCAACACCTACATTGTTTTTTCCACTTTCTTTAACTTTAAACATACTTTTGTCAGCAAGAGTTAAAAGTTTATCTGGATTTTTTGTTGAAGTTGGAAATGTAGCTACTCCAAAACTTGCAGTTATAAAAAATTTATGAGATGAAACCTGAAAACTGCTTGTCTCAAAATTTTCCTTAACCATTATTGCTATTGCTCTTCCTTCATCTAAACTTACATTTGGAAGTAAAATGGTAAATTCATCCCCTCCATATCTTGTAAGAACTGCTCCAGGGAAATTTTCAAATAAAAGATTTAATCTTTTCCCAACCTCTTTAAGGGTTTTACCCCCTATAATATGTCCATAAAGTTCATTTATTTCTTTAAAATTATCAAGGTCAAGAAATATGCATGTTATAGGATGGAATTTCTTATTAGAAACATATTTTTTCATCATCAAATGGAAATATCTTGAATTCGAAAGTTCCGTTAAATCATCTTTTATAAGAAGTTCTTGAACCTTCTCATTAAAAGTAATACTTTGATAAACTATTTCAATTAAAGGAATATAATCAAAAATTTTATTATTTATCTCATTTTTTATTATCCCAAAAATAGCATCTTCTTTTTTAAAGGAAAAAAGTTTTTTAGTAAAACAGTTAGGAAAATTTATCTCATCTTCTGATTTAAAAGAAACGGGCAAATCAACTTTGCCTTTTTTTTCCCATAAAATAATTTTATCTTTTAATTTCCTGTAAATAAATACTCCGAGAGCATCTTCTTCCTTTATAATATGCTGCATTATTTCTCTCAAAAGATTTCTCACCCCTGTATAATTTCCCATTACTTCTGATAATTTTTCAATAAAATAACTATTTTCTTTCATAGGGTAAAACCTCATATACAAGTCTTAAAGGATGATTTTGAAAATAAAATTCCCCATCCTCTTTAATTTCAATTTCTTGAGGAACTTGTAAAACAAGCCCCCTTTCTTTGTCCAGTTCATCAAGTAAATCAGTACCAACTGCTCTTATCTTTATGCCCTTTAAAGGAAAATCAAAAAACCAGAATTCTTCAAATGTATCTAAATAAAATTTAATTCTTTCAAAAATATCCTTTTCTTCACATTCAATATCCCAATCAGAGGAATTCAATAAAAATGAGAAAAAAGTTACTGAATCTATGTATATTAAAGAATTCAAGGGATCTTTACCTTGTGCGAGCAAATTTGCTATATTTATTGCAGGACCTGCTGCATCTATATCACCAAAACTGTTATAATTTATAAAAATGTCTTTCCCTGGTTTTCCACCTGCAATACCTATTCCTATTCTAAAAAGCGCCTTTAAAGGAGGATAATTTTCAACAACATCTGGAAACCAATCCCTATATTTTGAATAATTATTTCTTATAAATTCAAGTGATTTTTTATACATATCCCTTGCGCATAAAATTGCTTTTACAGGAACTTCTCCAGAAGGCAGAATTTCAATTTCTTTTTCAAAAAGTTTTGGAATCCTTAAATTTCTTCCTTTAGGAAGTGTTGCCTCCTCAAATATATTTTCAAAAATTTCATTTGAATTTTCACAGAATAAAATTATGCCACCATCACCAAGGTCCTTTAAGGGAAAACCTCCATATTTTTTAATAATTGAAAGCATCTCCTTATTAAATTCGTTTTTTATGTAAAATTCCTTTGCGGGATCCTTTAATTTAAGTGACATGAATGTTGAACCTCTTATATCATAAACAAGAACACAGATAATATCTTTAAATTTTTGATAAAGATTTTGTGGGATTTCAAAGGGCAATGAAAACTTCAAATTTTCTAAATCTTTTAAGACAAAATATTCACCCTTTGGCAATTTTTGAAATGCTATCCAATAGGAAATATCCTTTAAATTTTCATCATTCACTTCATAAGGTATTATTTTTACTAATTTTGTTAAAAGAGAAATAATAAGATTTGGTATAAGTAATTCTTCAAAGAAATAAGAAAGTTCTTTTTCAAACTCTACAAAATCCATTTCAAGTTTTATAAACCCCTTTTTTATGAAATCTTCAAGTAATTCATAATTCTTTTTTTCTTTTTTCTTATAAAGATAATATTCAAAAAATATACTTTCAAAAGCTCTTTTAAATTTTATATCCTCTTTTAAAATATTTTTTTTAATTTCTTCCCATTCCTTAATTAATATATAAAAAGAAGGTAAATTATAAGAAAAACCTTTCAAAGTGATTTCTTTAAATTTTTCTTCATATTCTTCTTTAACTCTTTGAATAGCATTGTAATCACTTAAAATTATTCCAAAAGAACGGAGCCACTTTGCGCTTTTTTCTTTTATATAAGGTAAGAAAAGGTTTAATTTCTTCCTTGAAATTATTTCCCTCAATTCTTTTGAAAAATCCTCAAGTTCTATATTTAAACTTTCCTTTAAATCATCAATTAATTTTTTTTCTTGAATTTCTACGTTTTTAAAGAATACATCCTCTCCCTTAGAAGTTTTCATACTTTCAATATTTTTCTCAAACTTACTTCCGTATTTTTCAGGAATTGTAAAACCAGTTAGATATTTTGAAATATTCTCTTTATCATTTATAACTATATCTTCAAAATAAAAATCAACATAAAAAGTATGAAGTATTTTTAAGAGATCTAAAAATTTCTCAGGGATTTTTTCGGGAAGGTGCTCTGTTTTTAAAAATAGAGATACAAATTCTTTCAGAGATTTATCCTTAAAAATTGAAAGAATTTTTTCTTCATACTTTTTTATATCCTCTTGTGGAAATTTTAAATCTTTTAATTTAATTAGAAACAAAAAATAAATAAATTTTTCTTCTTCTTTGATTTTATCACTTGAATTTATTAAATGTGTTAAAAGATCTTCTAAACTTTTTAATTCATGAGTTTCAATCACAAAAATCTTTGGCTTTCCATCACTTTCAAGTAAAAAACCTTTATCTTTAATTTTTTCAAAAATATATTTTTTTAAAAAAATTAATTCTTCTTCATTCCATAAATTTTCAAAATTTTTTATCTTTAAAGAAAAAGGTATTAAAGATTTTTCTAAGTAAGGTGTGAGCAATTTTACTTTGGTATGGGTGTTTTTTCTCTTATCATTCTTTCAAGTTCATCAGGATCCCTTGAGAAAGAAAGGGCAGTGTCAAGTGTTATTTTTCGCTGCATATATAATTTATAAAGGGATTGGTTCATTGTTTGCATACCATATTTCTGTCCCGCCTGCATCAATGAATAGATCTGATGAGCCTTGTTATCTCTTACCATTGCTCTAACAGCAGGAGTAGCAACAAGAACTTCACAGGCTAAAACTCTTCCTCCACCAATTTTTGGAAGAAGTGCTTGTGTAATAATTCCTAAAAGAACAAAGGAAAGTTGTGTTCTTACCTGTTGCTGTTGATGTGGAGGAAAAACATCTATGATCCTATTTATTGCTTCAACTGCTGAATTTGTATGGAGTGTGGCAAGTGTAAGATGACCTGTTTCAGAAATTATAAGGGCTGCTTCAATTGTTTCAAGATCCCTCATCTCACCTATCATGACAACATCAGGGTCCTGTCTTAAAGCATATTTTAAAGCCCTTGCAAAACTCTTTGTATCTGATTCAACTTGTCTTTGAGTTATATAAGCCTTTTTATTTGCAAATAGATATTCTATTGGATCCTCTATTGTTAAAATATGGCATCTTCTTTCATTGTTTATCTTTTCAATTATTGAAGCAAGTGTTGTAGATTTACCATGACCGGTAGGACCTGTCACAAGAACAAGTCCTTTTGTTCTCGAAGCAAATTCTTCAACAACAGGAGGAAGACCAAGTTCTTCAAAATTCCTAATTTTATAAGGAATTGTTCTTATTGCTATACTTATTGAGCCCCTCTGTTTATAAGCATTTGCTCTAAAACGAGAAAGTCCTGTTATACCAAAAGAGAAATCAACCTCCCATTCTTCTTCAAGTTTTTTCTTTTGTTCGTCTGTCATAACCGAATAAACAAGTTGCTGTGCTTCTTCTTTTGTTAAAATATCATAATTTGAAGGGACAAGAACCCCATCTATCCTAAAAAGTGGAGGAGAACCTGCGGAGATATGAAGGTCAGTTGCTCCCCTATGAACCATCTCCTCTAATAACTGTTTCATTGTAATTGGCATATTTAACCTCCTTTAAATTTTTAAAATTCTGTTGTTATCCTTAAAACTTCTTCAACAGTTGTTATACCTTTTTTAATTTTAATTATACCATCTTCCCTTAATGTATGCATACCTTCTTCTCTTGCCTTTTCTCTTATCTCATCTGAAGAAGCTCCTCTTAAAATAAGTTCTCTTAAACCTGGTGTAATTGGCATAACTTCAAATATGGCTATTCTTCCTTTATAACCTGTTCTTCCACATACATGACATCCTCTACCCTTATAAAATTTCATATCTTTTAAAAGTTCATCAGACACTCCAAGTTCCTTTATTATTTTTTCATCATAGGAAGTTTCTTCAATGCAATTTTTGCATATTTTTCTCACAAGTCTTTGGGCCTGAATCAAAATCACACCAGAAGCAATTAAATAAGGTTTTATTCCAAGGTCAACAAGCCTATCAATTGTTGTTGGTGCATCATTTGTATGAATAGTTGAAAAAACCAAATGTCCTGTTAAGGCTGCTCTTATTGCAATCTCTGCTGTCTCATGGTCTCTTATCTCTCCAACAAGTATAACATCAGGAGATTGCCTTAAAAATGCTCTCAATGCTTCTGCAAAATCAAGTCCTACTTCTCTATTTACTTGAACCTGATTTATTCCCTCAATATTATACTCAACAGGGTCTTCAACTGTAATTATTTGTTTATCAGGAGTATTTATCGTAGATAAAGCAGAATATAAAGTTGTTGTTTTACCACTACCTGTTGGACCTGTAACAAGAATTATTCCATAGGGAGAGCGGATTGCCTTTTCAAATTTTTTAAGGTCCTCTTCTTCAAAACCAAGTTTTGTTAAATCAAGTTGAAGTCCTGATTTATCAAGAATTCTCATAACAACCTTTTCCCCATAAACAGTCGGAATAACTGAAACTCTAAAATCTATAATTCTATTATCAACTCTCATATTTATTCTTCCATCTTGTGGTTTTCTTCTTTCTGCAATATCCATATCAGAAAGCAATTTTATTCTTGAAACAATCCCTGCTTTCATATGATAAGGAGGGTTCATTACTTCTTGTAATACCCCATCAATTCTATACCTTATTCTTAATGTTCTTTCATAAGGTTCAATATGAATATCCGATGCTCCTATTTTTACTGCTTGAAATATCATATGATTAACAATTTTTGTAATAGTGGTATCTTCACCAAGTTTTTTAAGGTCTTCTAATTTTTCTTCTTCAATTTCACCTTCTATAAATTCAAAATCTTCAACTCGCACCTGCATTTCATCTTTCTCCTCTACTTTTTTAACCTCTTTAATTATTGTTTCCATTTGAGGATAAAATTTCTTTAAAGCCTCATTTAAAGCAGATTCAAGGGCAATGGCAGGAGATATTTCAAGTCCCGTAGAAAACCTAATTTCATCTATTGCTATAATATTTGTAGGATCAACCATTGCAAGAAAAAGAACATTACCTTTTCTTGCAAGCGGCAAAACTTGATACCTATAAGCAGTTTCAGGCGGAACAAGTGAAAGAACATCTTCCGGAATTGTTTTAAGGGTTGAAAGATCAACAGGTGGAACACCTAATTGTTTTGCTAAGAATTTAACAAGTGTTTTTTCATCAATAACACCCATTTCAACAAAAGTTGAACCGAGTCTTTTACCAGTTTCCTTTTGTCTTTTTAAAGCTTCTTCAAGGTCCTTTTCTTTTATAAGTCCTGCCTTTAAGAGCATTTCACCAATTCTAAGTGCCATATTACTCCATTTTTGTTTCTTTTATAATTTCTTCAACTGTGGTAATTCCTGCTTTTATTTTTCTTATTCCTGATTCTCTCAATGTTATCATACCTTCTTCCACTGCTGCCTTTTCAATCACATGTGTTGGAGCTTTTTCAAGGATTAGTTCTCTTATTCTTTTTGTAACAGGTAAAACCTCAAAAAGGCCAATTCTTCCTTTATAACCTGTTCCATGACAATTTTTACATCCTGTCCCTTTATAAAATATAACATCTTTAAAAACTTCATCAGGATTTTGAGACAATTCATATAAAATTGATTTTTCTGGATTATAAGGAACCTTACATTTTTCACATATTTTTCTAACAAGTCTTTGAGAACTAACCACAAGGAGTGTTGAGGCAATCAAAAATGGTTCTATTTCCATATTTATAAGTCTTGTTATTGTTGCAGCAGCAGTATTTGTATGAACAGTTGAAAGAACCAAGTGTCCTGTGAGTGAAGCTCTTATAGCAATTTCTGCTGTTTCAAAATCTCTTATTTCACCAACCATAATTATATCAGGGTCCTGTCTTAAAAATGCCCTTAATCCTGATGCAAAGGTCATTCCCACCTCTTCTTTTACCTGAACCTGATTTATTCCCATAAGGGTAAACTCAACAGGGTCTTCAACTGTTGATATATTAACTTCAACTGAATTAAGTTCTGTTAATGCAGCATAAAGGGTCGTTGTTTTACCACATCCTGTTGGTCCTGTAACAAGAACTATGCCATTTGGATTTCTTATTGCTTTTCTAAAAATTTCAAGAGATTCTGGCTCAAAACCAAGTAAATCAAGTTTTAAGGGAATTTGTGTTCTATCTAAAATTCTTATCGCAACTTTTTCCCCAAAAACTGTTGGAACAGTTGCTACTCTTAAATCAACCATTCTATCTCCCATCCTAACCCTTATTCTTCCATCCTGTGGCTTTCTTTTCTCCTCTAATTTCATCTTAGCCATTATCTTTATCCTTGCAACCATTGGAGGAGCAAACTTCTTTGGTTTTCTAAAAATTTCATGTAAAACACCATCTATCCTATATCTAACTCTAACATCATTTTCATAGGGTTCAATATGAATATCAGACGCATTTCTTGCGACTGCATCTTGTATCATCATATTAACAAGTTTAACAATTGGACCACTTTCAATTTCAGCAGTAATATCACTTATCTCTTCTTCTTTAACCATGGGGCCTTCTTTAATAATTTCATAAGATTCTATCAGCACCTTTATTTCTTCATCTTCTATTAATGTAGAACTTAAACCAGTTTCAGGACCTTTTGAAATATCACCTTTACCAATAACTTCAATTTCACCTTCTTCATAGGTTTTTGCAAGTTCACCAATAATATCTTCAATTCCATAATATTTTTTAATTGCTTCTCTTATGTTATCTTCAATTGAAACAACAGGAATAACATCAAGTCCTGTTACAAATTTAACATCTTCTATTGCAAATTGGTCAAGTGGATTAACCATAGCAAGAATTAAATTTTTTCCCTTTCTTGCAACAGGAACAACAAGATATCTTGCAATTAAATCCTTTGGCACAAGTTTAATAACATCATCAGGGATATTTTCAAGTTCTTTCTTAGTAGCAACAGGAACATTAAATTGTTTTGAGAGAACTTTTAATATATCTTTTTCCTTTACAAGACCAAGTTCAAGTAATACTGAACCCAATCTTTTACCATTTTTCTTTTGATATTCAAGGGCTTTTTGAAGGTCTTCCTCCTTTAAAAGACCCTCTTCAATAAGCATTTCTCCCAATCTTTTTATCTTTTTCATATTTTAAATAATAAAGTATTTTAAAAAATTTGTCAATAATCTTTTATTAAAATTCATAATCAATTTTCCTTATTTTAAGTTTAATTTTTTCATCAAAATAATTAATATTTATCTCCTTAGGGAAAGAATTTTCAAAATTCAAAAAATTTATACTCCCTTTTTCAAACAAAATTTTTTCTATTAAAAGTTTTTTATTAAAAATTATTATAAAATTTTCAATTTCAATTTCATAAAATTTTTCACTCTCTTTTAAATTTAAAACCTTATATTTTTCAAAAAAAATTAAAGGATTAAAAAATAAATAAATTGCATCTTTTAAAAAATTGTCATCAATATCTTTTACAAAAAAAGGGGGAGAAAAAACTCTTATATAAAAAGTATCCTTTTCAAGTTTCAAAATAAAGAATCCCTTCATATAATTTATTCCATAACTTTCAAAATCTCCTTTTGCATAAATATATTTAATTCTTTTATTTTCATACTTATTCAAAATTATTTTTTTAAATTCATAAAAATTAATTTCTCTTTTATAAACCCTTGCACATGAAAAAATTATTAAAAAAATTAAAAAAATTTTTCTCATTTTCTCTCAAGAATTCTCAAATATTCACTAACTGCCTTTGGAAGTCCAAAAATTAATGCATCAGAAATAAGTGCAAAACCTATTGAAACTTCCTCAATTTCTTCAATCTCAAGAATTCCATATAAATTTTGTCTTGAAAGAGCATGACCCGCTCTAACGATTAATCCCTTTTCCTTTGCAAATCTTGCTGCTTTTTTTAATCTTTCAATTTCTATTTCCCTTTTTTTTCCTTTTGAAATTGCATAACTATTTGTATTAAGTTCAACAGCATCACAATTTGTTTCAAAACATTTTTCAATCTGCTTTATATCAGGTTCAACAAAAATACTAACCTTTATTTTTTTTGATTTCAATCTTTCAACTGCTTTTTTAACATTTTCAAAATTTTTAATAACATCAAGTCCACCTTCTGTTGTAATTTCATTTTCCTTTTCAGGAACCAAGGTTACCCAATCAGGTTTTATTTTTAATGCAAAATCTATCATTTCCTTTTCAAAACACATTTCAATATTAAGTTCTACCTTAATTATTTTTTTAAATTTTAAAATATCTTCTTCTTTTATATGTCTTCTATCAAGTCTTAAATGACATGTAATTCCAGAAGCTCCATAATGTTCACATATTATTGCAGCAATAGATGGGTCAGGAAATTTTCCCTTTCTTGCTTCTCTTAAAGTTGCAACATGGTCAACATTTACACTTAATTTTATAGGTTTCATATTTTAATTATAATTTTTTTGTTTGCAATTTTGCAATTAATATTTGCAATTTTGCAACTAAAATCATTAAAATTTATTTGTAAATTAATGATAAAATTTTTGGCATGCTTTTTCCATATAATAAAATAGAAAAATGAAAGGAGGTGAAAGATGAAAGCTATAAATAAAAGCAAAAAGGGGTTCACATTGATTGAACTCCTAATAGTGGTCGTAATTATAGGTATTCTTGCAGCAATAGCAATACCTAACTTTATATCAATGGTGGCAAGAGCAAAGGATGCTGCAGTAAAGAGCAATATGCATACACTTCAAGTTGCAGCAGAAGATTTTGCAACTTATACTCATGGAATATATCCTGGGGGTTTAGGAAACACAGTAAATGAGATAGTAGATCCTGATTTACCGGTTAATCCTGGAAATTACTCAATAACTGGTAGTGCTGACGAAGTAACTGGAACACAGTTGGAACAGGCAAACACTGATCCCACACAGGGAGAAGCAAGACTTCTTCCAGGAAATATGAAAAATCCAATAAGGTCAGATAGATTTGTAGTTTCTAGTCCGGGCAGAATTGAGTGGAGTACAGATAATGCAGGTATAGTCTCTTATCAAGGTTATTTACCTGATGGAACTGAAGCAGGAAGTGGTGACGCTTGTGCATCCTATTTCATCTGGGGATGTGGAGCAAAGGCTCAAATTACTGATTCTTTATCTTCAGGTCAATAATTTAAAAATTGGGGGGAGAAAGTTTTCTCCCCCCTTAACCAAATTGAATATCTTAGAAGTTCAAAACATTTATAAATCCTTTAGAAGTTTATTTTCAAAAGTTTTAATTTTAAAAGATATTTCTTTTTCTTTAAAT
>Ga0197143_1002585_pt1 | contig 13074 bp, 11 predicted proteins | sample GBS70_MetaG_FD_148603 | JGI IMG/M metagenome (GOLD analysis project Ga0197143, IMG submission 148603) | Sediment microbial communities from Great Boiling Springs, Gerlach, Nevada, United States - GBS 70_MetaG | ecosystem: Environmental > Aquatic > Thermal springs > Hot (42-90C) > Sediment...
CGTCACCACCAATGCCGAGACGGCAAATTTTTGCCGACAAATCGGGCTTGAGCCATCTTTCATTCTGAAGGCTCATACTTTTGAAAGGCTGGCAATCGTCCCAACGAAGTGAGCCGTCCGTTAAAGGTATGGTTAAGTCAATTTCCTTCCCATGCTGCGGACTTCAGTCCATAGTTGATGACGAATTCAATGAGCGCCGACTTTTAACAGGACGAAGGTCGTGAGACGAGGGACGGGAAAAAAATGGGAGGGCGAGGCTTCTGCCGAGCCCAAAACGGCAGCGAATGGCGAATGGTGAAAGGTGAATGGCGAATAGCGAATGGCGAGTAGTTGTTTGGAAGCTCGGGTTCCTGCCCGACCAAAAAATTTCGGCACATCAGGAGATGTGCCCTCCAGTCTTTTCTGCCGAGAATTTTCGGAGCATCAGGAGTAGTTTGGAGGGTCGGGCTCCTGCCCGACCGAAAAAGAAAAAATTTCGGCACAGCAGTAGCCGTGCCCTTCAAATTATCGCCGAATAAATTCGGCGCTCAAAAAATTCGTCATCAACCACTGGCTGAAGCCAGTGGCATGAGCAGTTAGTAGCGCAGCAAAAACCATCCATGCTGTGGGCTTTAGCCCGTAGTTGATGACGCAATCAAAAACAAACAATGCTACGGACTTTAGTCCATAGTTGATGACGGGAAAACTAAGCGCCGACTTTACTCGGCGAAAATTTTGAAAAGTTCACTTTCATGGATTTGGGTATGGTCAAAAATCCACCATTTTAGCTAAAAATGCCCCCTTTTAGCCTATTGACATCCAAACTCTGATAAGGCATAATAGTAGCGACAACGCAAGAGGAGGGAACAAAGATGATGAAAACTGAGAGGGCAAAAGTGAACACAGCCGAAAAGAAAGGCTCTCTCTCGGTTGAATTCTGTCTGCCTAACCTTTTGTCTGCTTCTCCTTTCCCCTTTCGCCACCAAAACTTTCTCTCAACCTCCTGACCCATCCCAAATCCCTGAACCTCAAATCGCTTATGCCCTTCATGCAACTTGGGACCCTGACCTTACCGACAATAACCCTTCAATCTGCACAAATTCAGGAACAGTTGCCGTCCCTTCGTTTCACTTTTATGCGGGATGGAAAGATGGTGCACCTGCTTTCTTCAGCGTTGATTGGGTGTTGATTGAGGAACTAACTGCCAACCACGAACCTCAGGTCTGGCTTTTCGGTAACCTGCAAGGCAGCAGTGGTTTTCCTTCTGGCTGCACTATGCCACCAGTTAGCGACCCAGAGAATTGGAACTGGACTACATGGAGTTTTGAACCGATGATAGGGTTTGCTATGCACAACACTTCGTACAGAGTGACAGTTCAGTGGCGATATGGAGTTTACATGAAAGGACCGAGAGGACCTTTCCAAACTTCCATCACCATCAATGTCCAAAACTTGGTTGTTACATCACCTGATGAGACGAAAGTGTTGAAGTGGGATCCCAGAAGGGGAATTAAAGATACTAGTTTCAGCTACTACATAGATTGCGCCCAAAGAAAACGGGTGCAAGTGAGGATTCAAATCTACGACTTACATGGCAATTTGGTGCACGAGGTTACAGAGGTAAAAGAATGCCCTGGGAACTATTCCTTCACATGGGACCCTGGTAATCTCATCCCTGCAGGACTTTACACTTTTGATTGCGAAGTAGAGGCGAATCCATATGACAAGGATGTACTTAGGAGTAATAGCCTTTTCGTTGCTCATGTCAGTAATAAAGGCGATATAACGATTGTTTACAAGCGCATATCTATTATTGGAGTCTATTATTGTCTATGTTCAGATAGATCGGCTGCACAAGTGATATTATCACTTTATGATCCTTTGCTTGAGCAAATAGATCAGATCACAGGCAACACAGAGGTAAAGACAGAAAACAGAGACGCATTATGTGGGATCTTAAACTATGCTGGCAATTACCATATTTTGATAAGCGCACAAGATAATCACCTAAATAACCGTGCACACAGACGCAAGTGGACATTACCTTTGGGTGAGAACATTTTTGTTATGCCATGTGCTCACTATGGATTTGCGAACTGGGGTTTTTTTGAAGATACTGATGGTGAGGCTTGGAAGGCCTACGATGAACTCGGCGAGGTGTATAACCCCATTACAGCAAAATTGCAACTCTGCTATAGCGGTTGGTACCCTCTACGAGACAAAGGAGGGGTGTTGATCAACAAGCCGAAATCGCACGCTCTTAATCAAATTATGCCAGGAATCTTTGGAGGCACTTTACTGGAAAATACTATCTGGACATTCAGTGGGCACGGCAATGTAGGAGCCATATTATTTGGATATTGTGAAAATGATCCGAACAATTGGTTGACAGACCAAGAAGTGCTTGAACTCCCTGATGGTTCTTTAGGAATTATTAAAGTAGCACTTGTCCTATCATGTAAATCTGCCCCTGAATTTATTTCATCTTTAGTTCAAAAAGGAGCAAGGTCTGCGGTCGGCTTTCAAGAGCTAATTACCTTCGTCGGGGGCTCATATTGGAATGGATGGTTTTGGGAGATTCTAACTAAGGAAGGTAAAACTGTAGGGGAGGCTGCTTTAGAAGCCACCATTCGCACTTGGTGGATTCCTGATACAGGACTTATTAGTGCAGACGTTCAAGGTGAGAGAGGGACAGTTATCTACTAAAGCTCTACAAGTTAAGCAAGGAGGGAACCGCGATGCGCCCAAGGGCTTTGCTTTTGGCTTTTGCTATCACAACGCTTGCAAGTCTAATGACCACCTTACTTGCAGGGCAGGTTGGTGTTGAAGAAGCAAAGAAGGCTATTCGCTTATTTGAAGGCATCCCTAACTTACCCCTCCCAGAACCCAAAGTGGAATACAACCCCTCAGCCCCTATAGGTAAAGCGGTCTATGTATTTCGTCTGCCTAATGGACAAACATATCATGTGGACAAAGAAACAGGTTATATTACTGCTGCTATTTATCCTTTAAATTGGCGCCGTGTGGAGAAGAACCCTATCTCCTCCGATCAGGCTATTCAAATCGCCCGTCAATTTGCAGCCAAGAAGTCCGTCATCTATCAAAAATACGGGAAAAACATGACCGCTGAGTATAAAGAACTTTCCGACCACTTTGTGGTTACCCTAACAGAAACACTGCTAGCCAACGGAGCCCTCACTTACAATAGATGCACCGTAGCGGTGTCTAAAGACGGGTCCATCATATTCTTTCAGCAGGGGTGGGATCCCTTACCTCATCCGAATAGGACCAAAAAACCCACTGTCTCGGCTATAGACGCAGGTCACCGGGTTGCTTCTCAATTGGGATTTAGCGCGTGGGACTTTGCAAAGAAACCGCAACTACTCGCCCTCCCGGCCCGTTGGTCACCCTTCAGCTGGAAAACATCTGGCTTAGTTTGGTCCCTGGATATTGTTGGCGACAGAGGGTTGGGTGCCAGAGCATTTGTGGACGCTTTAACAGGTCACCTTCTCATGATCAACAAATACCGAATTTCTTCGCGATTACCTCAAGTATTTCCACCAAAAATCTATGTTAATCCTGTAGATGTAAAAGATGTGTCATATATATCCTCAAAAGCCTTCGCTCTTAAAGGTATCATACCAATAATTAAATCTGTTGATTACTCTAGTGAGCATGTTTGGCTTCCAATAATAATCTTTCAAAAATTTGGTGCTAAAATTGAACTACGAGATAATAAACTTATAGTATCTTTTATGCAAGTGAGATATAAATGGGAAAGACTCGTGAAGGAAGATGGTTCGGTCATTGTCATACGACATCAACTGCCTGCGCGCTATGTTCGCTTCACCATTGGAAAATTCATGAGGTATAAAAAGCAAATTTATCTTCCTGCAAAGTTATTGGAAGAATGGTTTCCTGACAAAGTTGTTGCTGTTACCACCCATAGAGAAGGCTGGGTTAGGATTCTCACATACGAACGTTATTTGAAGTTTTTTGCCGACTTGCGAGAGGACATCATATTGCCTGGTATGAAATTGCGCTTTCATGTATCACCTATTAAAAAGTAATAAAGTAACCCAAGTTGCCACCTTAGTGTAGGCAACCTTGCCACAGCGAGAAGTTGAGCCTTTCAGACACCTGAAAGCACAGGTTGGTGCCCTGAGCCGACCCTTTAGCATAGGCGAATTGGCGCTTTTAGCGCCAAAATTTTACTAAACTATTTAATAGCGTTACACCTACACTTATAGCATTTATAGCATCCATTAACGAAAAACTTAGCCACTATAGTAAGGTAATAACTTGGGTTAAGTTAATATCTTTGGATGGTATTCTCCAACATGTGCACAAAAGAAGCAAGTTCAAGTGGCAGTGAACATTTACTCAATGAATGGACAAAAAGTTTACGAGGTTATGTTGTGTTGAATAAGCTGAGTTTGAGGGGTATGGTTTTGTTGCACAAATCGTTTGAGACAACCGTTCTTTTCCCTCTTCCCAAACACCTTTCTTCTTTCCCACCTTCATCTAACTATCTCAATGCCATATATCCCACCTTCTCATCCCATCCATATCCAACATCTCTTTCAACATCCATATCCTTACCTTTATCTCACTCTCTTGCCCCTCCTTTCTCCTTGCACTTACCCTTCCTCCAAATATCATCTTCAGCCTTGAAAAAATCGCCTCTGCCATGTTCCCTCTCCTATCCTTTCTCTTCTGCCCATACTTCAAACCCTTTCTCCCTCACCTCCCGTATCGTCTCATCCCTTCTCAATAAACCTCTCTCCCTTCCGTCCCTTCTAACTTTTATCACTGCCTTTGCACCTATCCTTTCAACTTCACTCCACAACTTCACTCCAAACTTCTTCCCTGTCATATGCCCCGTCCATTATCAACTCCTTTACTTTCAAACCCTTTCCCTCAACTCACTTAATCAAATCCTTGAAAACTTTGCTTTCATGAACCCTTTCATTAGTCAAAGAAAATTCCACTATCTGTCCTTTCTTGTAGTCAATACATATGTGAACCTTTATCCATCCCTTCCTTCTCCTTTCCCCTTTCTGCCTATTTGCCCATTCACCCTCTCCCATAACCTTAACACCTGAACTGTCAACGATGAGAACCATCCCTTCAATCTTTTCCCTTCTCACCCTGAAAACTTCAAACTTCAATCTCCTTCTGCAAAGGGTAGAAAAGCAAGGAACGGGCAAAGGAAGAGAGGCAAGAGAAAATAAAGACTTAACGAACCCTTCTGTTTGCCTTAAAGGAAGATGAAAGATTTGGCTTACTAAGCTAAAAACTTAATGGCGATTTCGCTATAAAGAAAAGGATGACCTCTCTTTCTTTTTCCGTTCCTTGTCCCCTTTCCCTTGTCCCATGCCCCTTCTCCCTTTGTCCATCCATCTATGACTTCCTTTCCTAGCCAAATTTGAAGGGAAGCCCTTTGCTTTAGTTGGTTGTTATAATCTTTCCAGTTTCTTTTTTGGCGGGTGGAGAGGGTCTTGCTCATGGTTATTCACCTCCATTTCGTTAGACCTTTTCACCCGTCTCCTTTCCTGCTACAATTTTTGTGCAACAATGCCTTTGAAGGCACATTTGAGTTTGACGAGGGGGAGCGAAGGCGATGAGGAAGTGGATGTGGCTTTTCGCCCTTCATATCTCGTTTGCCTTTACAGCGCATGCTCAATTTGTCCGCAATGAATCGGTGCGGGTTTTCCCCGTCGGCGAGAAAGGACGATATGTTGGCTTTGCTGTTCAACCTTTGATGCGCAGCGAACCTATAGCGACCGTCCGTTTCGGAAGCCTTGACAACATCATCGCAAGTTCGGTGCAAGTCCAAAAGCAAGGCAATGTTTCAACCTTGAGGTTTTCGGACTTGAAGGGTTTGCCGACACCTGATTTTGACCCTTCGTCCTTCATTGAAGTTCGTTTGCTCCCGAAAGACCCTTATCCTCAAGTTCGGTTCAGGCTTCAACTGGCGGGTTTTGACCCAAAGGTATGGGAACAACGGTTTGGGCGAGTTCCCTTTCACTTCTTCGCCTGCTCCTTGCCCGGAGCCGAAATTTTCCACCAACGAGGTTGGATGATCGGCACACCAGTCGTTGACCGCTACATTTTGCTGGATGCAGGTCCAACCAACTTCATTCAAGCCAGTTGGGCGAAGGGATGGAGTTATGCACCACCTTTCGGCGCTTACCCTTTGCCTGTCGTCGGTTTATGGAAGCCGTCAGCAAAAACCTACATCGCTTTTGAGTTTCTGACGGCACGCTTGACTGACCATAGTGAACGGTTCATCGCAAGCGCTTATTGTTGGGACATGGGACATGGGACAAGGGAGACGGAAACGGATAAAGTGCAGGAAAGCGAGGGACGAGAGTTTTTTGCGTTGGTTTTCCCTTACGCCGTCAACGGTTTCCGCGAACTGAGGTATCCGCAAGGCAATGAGACAATTGAAAGCCGCTTCCACATCCTCTGGCACACAAACTTGCCCAGCACCGATGACCCAAATCGTTTCGTTCACCGTTGGCTTTGGAAGAAGTATGCCGACAAGTTACCCAGCGCACCTGCAATGAACGAGTTTGGTTGGTTGCCCAAGAACTTGAGGCTTTCGGTTTTCCCAAAACCTGGTTTGGGAGACCTTTTCGTTGTCACTGACGAAAGCAATCCTTTCCAAAAGCCCGGCAACATCGCAGCCGTCGGGGTTGACTTTTTCACCCCCGTCGTTGATTACCAATTCATCGCTCGGAACGAGTCCACTCTAAAGCGCTTGCGTGCCCAACTTGACCAACTTGTCGGTTACGCAGTCCGATTCAAAGTCAACGGTGACCAGTGCGTTTTTTGGCAGAAGCCCATCAAAGGCGATTGGCGCGAGCATTACGGTAAAGGTGTTCCGACCTTGCGAAATGTCCAAGGCTTTCAAGTAGCCCAAGCCTTTCTGGACGCTGTCCGCAACGGTTGGCGTGAAACTCGTTACCTTGAAATCGTTGACGGCGCGATGCGTTGGGCTAAGCATTTTCTTTACACCCGCAATTGCTACGATGATGTCCCTGATGCCCAGTTCGCTTGGAGTGCAGCGCCAATTGCCCACTTCCTGTTCGCTTACCACTACGCTTTCCGAAACGACCCAGACCCACAAAGGAGGCAATTGGCTCGTCAGGCAAAAGATTTGGCTCATGCCGTCGTTTACCGCTACATGGCTTTGTTTCCCTGCGACAACGACCCCTTTGACGACATTGACGCCAGTTTCTTCATGGAGCCGAACGCTGGTTTCCCTTGGCTTGGCTCTGCCTGCGCCAACGAGATTTGGGCTTACGCTCACGCTCTCCTTGAAGCCTATGTCATCACTGGCGATCCCATCTTGGGTCACTACCTGCGCGGGATGACCGAAAAGTGGCATTTGCTGATGCGGGACGAATGGCATCCAAACATTGCCGACTATGTCAACGCTTTCGCTGAGATGTTCGGGTTGTTTGACGGCGTTGTAGTTGGGCGAGGCAAACGCAGCACTTTCGGTGGCTTGTGGGGAGGGTTTGAGCAACTGGCTTACCCTGTCGGCGAAGCGCAGATGCGCGTCGTTTGTGGTGAAGGTGCAGCAATGGCATTCAACAAATTCGGCATCAAATACGACATCGCTAACTACAGATGGGCAGAAAAAGGCGCTTCCTTCGGTCTCAGTTTCCAAGTCATCGCACTGTCACCCGAGGCAAAAAATGACGAAATCGCAGTCATGGTTACTGTCCCACACTTCAACCTGCTCAATGTCAAAGCCAGTTTGATGCGAAGTGGTCAAAGATTTTCGCTGGCGCAAGGTCAGATTGTCGCTTTCCAAGAGCGCCCAGACACCGTGCTCGTTCGCGGTGTTCGCATTGGTGACGAAATCGTTATCGGCGAAGTTCCGCCTAACACACCCGTTCTGCCCTGCCGAATTGCCAAAAAGCGACAAGCACACCCTAATTGGATAGTGGGGCAGTGATGCCGAAAACTTTAGCGAAGGGAGGACAAAGCCCAAATGTTGCTGAAGTTTTGTGGTGCCGCGGGAGAAGTGACTGGTTCGTGCCATCTTGTCAGGTTCAGCGATGTCACAGTATTGTTGGATTGCGGGATTTTTCAAGGTGGTGAAGAAAGGCATATCCGCAACCGCGAACCTTTCCCCTTTGACCCGCAAACCGTCAAAGCAGTTCTGCTCAGCCACGCCCACTTAGACCACTGCGGTCGGTTGCCCTTGCTTGTCAAAGCAGGTTTCAAGGGCAAAATCTTTGCAACTGAGGCAACTTGCGATTTGGCGAAAATTATCTTGCTGGACGCCGCTAAGTTGCAAGAAGAAGATGCTGCTTGGAAAATCAAGCGGCTGAAAAAGAAGGGCGAAGATTGGTCGTGGGTCTCACCGCTTTTCACGACTTCTGACGCAGAGAGAGTCTTTGAGCACTTTGAGCCTGTGCCTTACGGTGAGTGGGTTGACTTATCGCCAACGGTTCGTTTCCGCTTACGCGACGCTGGTCATTTGTTAGGGTCTGGCATGGTAGAGTTGAGATGGCAAAGCAACGGGAAGGAGCGAACTTTGCTTTTCACGGGCGATTTGGGGCAGTCAGGAATGCCGATCTTGCGTGACCCAGAAAAAGTTGAGCAGGCAGAATTGTTGCTGATGGAAAGCACTTACGGAAATCGGGAGCACGAAACGACATTCAACGAATGCGTTGAGCAACTTCGCCAAATCATCACCGAGACAGTCTCAAAAGGGGGGAGAGTTCTCATCCCAAGTTTCGCTGTCGGGCGAACCCAAGAATTGCTCTACACGCTGAACGACTTGGTTGAAAGCAGGCAATTGCCCATAGTCCCGGTTTTCGTTGACAGCCCGATGGCTCGCGAAGTCTTAAGGGTTTACCAGCGACACCGAGAACTTTACGACGAGGAAGCGAGCAGGAAACTTAGAAGCGGGGACGAACCTTTCACCTTCCCAGGCTTGACAATCGTGGCGACCGTTGAGGAGAGCAAAACCCTGAACGAGTTACGGGAGCCATGCATAATCATTGCTGGAAGCGGCATGTGCACTGGAGGTCGCATCAAGCATCACCTCTATCACGGCATCGGTAACCCCAACAACGCTATCGTTTTCGTCGGCTTTCAAGCAAAGGGCACTTTGGGAAGGCAACTGGTTGAAGGGGTTTCTCCAGTCAGGATTTTCGGCGAAATGCACGAAGTCAAGGCTCGCGTCTTTTTGCTTGACGGCTTCAGCGCCCACGCAGACCGAAAACACTTGCTTCAATGGGCTTCAAATTTCATTGCGCCGCCGACCCAAACTTTTCTTGTTCACGGCGAGCAGGAAGCGGCAAACTCTTTGGCAGAGGCATTGCAAGGGATGGGCTGGAACGCAACTGTCCCGCAGTTGGGACAGGAATTTGCGATGGAGTGAAAACTCATGAGCGCTCAATTTGACCTGACCGATAGCCAGAATTTGAGCGCAAAAAAACGGACAGGCAAAACATCGTGGAAGGTTGGTCGCATCCTTTACTTGGCGCTTGTCTTTGTCGGCACAGTTATCGCTTACTTTCTCCCATCGCTTCCTTATCAGCCACCACTTTGCCTTTTCAAGTTGATGACGGGCTACCCGTGCGCAGGTTGCGGGATGACGAGGGCTTTTGAGGCTGCTGCTCACGGTCGGTTCAAAGAGGCTTTTGAGTGGCATCCCATCGGGCTGATGCTTTTCGTGGCTGCTTGGTTAGGTGCAGCCATCGTCGTCTACGAACTGTTGATGAACAAGCCTTTTGACTGGGACAAATGGCTTCAGCGTTGGGGCATCTTTATCGCTTGGTCTTTGTTCATCGCTCTCCTTGCCTTGTGGCTTTTGAGGCTGAGTTACTACCGATTTGGACAGTGGCTTCCGTTGCCGTTGAAAGTGCCTTTGTGACGGGACGAGGGACGGCGGGACGGGGGACGAGGGAAAAAATGGGAGGGTGAGGCTCCTGCCGAGCCGAAAAACGATGGCGAATGGCGAATGGAGAACAGCGAGTGGCGAGTAGCGAATGGCGAGTAGTAACCTGTAGGGTCAGGCTCCTGCCCGACCGAAAAATTTCGGCACATTGGAAGATGTGCCCTCCGGGTTCATCAACCTGCTTTAGCAGGAGGTGAAATCAAGGATGGCTGAAAACATATTGCCCATCGCACTCAAGGTCAAAGGCAAAAAATGTGTCGTGGTCGGTGGCGGAGAAGTTGCAGCGCAAAAGGTCAAGCAATTGATGGAGTGTGGTGCATCAGTTATTGTCGTCAGCCCCGATTTGTGCCCTGAGTTGGAAAAATTGGCGAAAGACGGGAGCATCCAATGGCTGCCGAAACGATATGAGCCTTCGGTCTTGGATGGTGCTTTTTTGACCTTCGCCTGCACCGATGACCAAAAAGTCAACCGTCAAGTTTTTGCCGATTGCGACGCTCGCAGGATTTTGTGCAATGTCGTTGATGTGCCCGAACTTTGCCACTTTTACATGCCTTCCATACTTCGGAGAGGCGATTTGGTGATTGCCGTCTCAACTTCGGGCAACAGTCCCGCTTTCGCCAGAAGGGTCAGGTTGTTTTTGGAAAGCCTCATTGGTGACGAGTTCGGTTCGTTGGTTGAACTTTTGGGCGAACTGAAAGACGAAATGCGCAGTCGTTTGAAGACGATAGAGCAGCGAAGGCAATTCGTTGAGTTAGTTTGGGAGAGCGATGTGTGGCAATACTTGAGGGAAGGAAACTGGGATGCGGCTCGGGATTGTCTTCGCCAGTGCCTTTGCGCCACTATGGAAATCGGCGCTTCAGAACATCGGACCTCCGATCCCTGAAAGGGTGAAAGACCGTGCAGCGGAAGAACTTGATTCTGACGGGTTTACCCGGCGTCGGGAAAACCACAGTGGTTCGGAGAGTTTTGAAATTGCTGCCACCAAACTTTAAGGCTGGCGGTTTCTTCACCGAAGAAGTGAGGGAGGGTGGCGAGCGAATTGGCTTCCAAATTGTCACGACGGATGGACAGAGGGCGTGGTTGGCTCGCAAAGGGCTTCAGTCGCCACACAAAGTTGGCAAGTATGGCGTGGACGCAAAAGCGATTGAGGGTGTAATCGTTCCCGCTTTGAAAAAGGCTCTCAAGGAAGCGGACTTGGTCGTCATTGACGAAATTGCGAAAATGGAGTTGAGCCATCCTGCCTTCGCTGAGGTGGTTTGGGAGTGCCTTGAAAGCCACAAGCCTGTCCTTGGGGTCATTCAGCAAAGCCGTTTGCCCTTCCTTGACAAAGTTAGGTCACGGGTGGATGTGAGGCTTTGGGAAGTTACCCCTTCAAATCGCGACAGGTTGCCAAAAGAGGTTGCCGACGAACTTCTGAAGTTGTTAAACCGCTGAAGCCACTGGTTCATCGTTCTGGGAGTTGGAGAGTTCCCTTCAGCAGTTTCTTCAATGCAGCCCTTGCTGCTTCCTGTTCTGCCTCCTTCTTGCTGTGTCCCTTGCCTCGCCCGATAGGAATGCCCCTGACCCTGACCTCGCTCACAAAGATTTTTGCGTGGTCTGGACCGATGGTTTGGACGAGGTGGTAACTTGGAGTGAGATGGTAGCGACCCTGGATCAGTTCTTGCAGCCTGCTCTTGAAGTCCAAAATCAACCTGTCCCGCTCAATCATCCTGATGCGGCTTTTGAGGTGCTTGAGGACGAACTCGTAAGTCGTTTTCCAACCTCTGTCAAGGAACATCGCCCCAACCAACGCCTCAAAGGCATCTGCCAGAATGGAAGGGCGATTTCTCCCCCCAGTTCGTTCCTCGCCTTTGCCCAGCAACAAGTATTGACCCAACCCCAACTTCTTTGAGATGGCGTGCAAAACCGGTTCACTGACCGAAATTGCCTTGATTCGTGTCAGTTGTCCCTCGTCCATCTCGGGATAGGCGTGATACAAATAGTCGCTGACAATTAGTGTCAAGACAGCGTCGCCGAGGAATTCCAGCCGCTGGTTTGAGGGCAAGTTGCCTTGGTTGAACTCGGCGCAGTAGGAAGGATGGGTGAGGGCTGTGTTTAAAAGGTCAAGCCGACGGAATTTGACTTTAAGTTGTTCGCACAATCGCAGCAAAACTTCTCTCCGCTCCGGCGAAAGGCGGATGATCACCCGTCCTCGCCGCTGGGCTAATTGAACGGGTTGTTTCTTTTCCCGCTGTTTCCGTTTCTTCTTTGCCCGCTTTTCTCCCATTTTGCCACTCCCGCAAGTGCGTTGGTGTGCTTTCGTTTGCGATTATGGCGCAACTTCACATCCATTGTCAAACCTCAGGCTTCTCCCATTTTCTGACTACCAAGGTTGAGTTGTGACCGCCGAAGCCAAAGGAGTTGGACATTGCCACTTCAATTCTCGCAGGGCGAGCCTTATTCGGGACAAAGTCCAAATCGCATTCAGGGTCAGGTTGCTCCAAGTTGATAGTTGGGGGCAAAATTTGGTCTCTCATGGCAAGCAAGCAAACAATCAACTCAATGGCACCTGCTGCGCCGAGGGTGTGACCGTGCATTGACTTCGTTGAACTGACGGGAACTTTGTATGCGTATTCGCCGAAAGCGCGCTTTATCGCCCTCACTTCCGCTGGGTCACCTTGTGGAGTTGAGGTCGCGTGGGCGTTGATGTAGTCAACTTCCGATGGCGTCAAACCCGCAGTCTCAAGAGCCATAAGCATGCTCCGTGCAGGACCGTCGCCGTCCTCACACATTGCAGTCAAGTGATATGCGTCCCCTGTCATCCCAAACCCAGCAACCTCAGCGTAAATTTTTGCTCCACGCTTGATAGCATGGGACAGCCTTTCCAAAATCACGATGCCAGCACCTTCCGCCATGACGAATCCATCTCGGTTGGCATCAAATGGGCGTGAGGCTTTTTCGGGCTCATGGTTTCTGGTTGACAGCGCCTTCATACTACAAAAGCCTGCCAGCGAAAGAGGCGAAATTGCCGCTTCCGAACCACCTGCTATCATCACATCAGCCAACCCCATTTTGATCGTCATTGCCGCCACACCGATAGCGTGACCTGAAGTGGCGCAAGCGGTAATCGTAGCGAAGTTAGGACCTTTCGCACCTGTCAAAATCGCCACATGTCCTGCAGCGATGTC
>Ga0197143_1002586_pt1 | contig 13073 bp, 12 predicted proteins | sample GBS70_MetaG_FD_148603 | JGI IMG/M metagenome (GOLD analysis project Ga0197143, IMG submission 148603) | Sediment microbial communities from Great Boiling Springs, Gerlach, Nevada, United States - GBS 70_MetaG | ecosystem: Environmental > Aquatic > Thermal springs > Hot (42-90C) > Sediment...
ATTTAATTGAAGCAGGAATAGGTTATTCAAATGAAATAAAGGGATTTTTAGGAAATATAAATTTACACTTTGATGCCTTATTTGGTTCTTTAAGAAGTTTTGACCTTTTATGGAAAAGAATTAAAAAAGGGAATAACGATTTTTTTATTTCTTATGAAGAACCCTTTTTTTATTTCTTTGATATGAAAATTAAAGGAAATTATTCCCTTTATCAAAGAGATACAATTTATACAAGAGAAAATTTTGATATAATTTCCTATTTACTTTTACCACCTTTTAAAATAGGATTTGGAGGAAGTTATGAAGAAAATAGGGATTTTATAATAAAAGAAAATATTTTTAGAGTTTTAAATATATTTGAAATTGAAGGTGGTAAAAAAGAATATTTCAATTCTGGCTTTTACATTTTTTCAAATTCAAAATATTCAAAAAATAATTATTTTAGAATACAAAATGTTTTTGAGGGAAGAAAAATATATAAAAAAATTGGTATCTTAAATAGAATTTTTTATTTTAAGGTTTTTAAGAAAAATCCTTTAATTTCTTCAGAATATTTTTATATAGGAGGAAAGGATAATTTAAGGGGATATGATGAGGAAGAATTTAAATTGAAGGAAGGAATTGTTTTAAATATTGAAAATTATTATGTTTTTTCAAAAAATTTTTCGCCTCTTTTATTTTTTGATTCAGGAATTTTTAAAAAAGATTTTATTAAAAAAAGTTTTGGATTTGGAATAATAGGTGAAGGCAAAAATTTTTCTTATAAAATTTTATTTGGTTTTCCCTATAAGGAAAGTATTTATAATGCAAAGGTTCATTTCACCATTAAAAATTATTTTTAAGATAAATTTCTTTCAAAAAATTTATAAGCATTTAAATATAAAAATTCCTTTGGGAAATCTTTAAATGCTTCTTCTATTTCTTTATAGGAATAAAGTCCCTTTATTATATCTTTTTCACTTAATCCAAAAAGGTCAGAACCAAGACATATTGTTTCAGGAAATTTTTCAAATATTTTTTTAATTTTTTTAATTGCTTCCTCTTTTTTAATTTCCTTTTCAAAAAATAAATTTCCAAGTCCAATTCCAACAATTCCCTTTCTTTCTCTTATTTTTTCCATTTCCTTATAAGATATATTTCTTTTATTTTTTGGATTTTTTAAAACTCCTGTATGTGAAACAATAAAAGGTATTTTTAAATTATAAACATCATAAAAGGTTTTTCTGCTTGAATGTGCTAAATCAACAATGCATTTGTTTTCAACAATTTTTAAAACAATCTCCTTACCAAAATTTGTTAAGCCATAATCATTTTCTTCATTAAAAGAAGATGCAATATGATTTGAATAATTCCATGTTAATGTAAAAATTCTTATTCCAAGATTTATAAAAGATTTTAAAATATATTTATCTTTAATGCTTGCACATCCCTCAATTTCTAAAATAAATCCCTTTTTATCTTCTTTTAGAACTTTTTCAAGGTCCTTTTTATTTTCAATAATTATTATTCCATTTTTTTCTGCAAATTCCCTATATGTTTCTATTTGCCTTAAAACTGTTTCCACATTATATGTTTCTAAAAATTTATCCTTCCAGGGAATTAATGTAAATATTGATACAACATTAAATTTAAAAAAATCAAGTTTTTCTTCTTTTTTAAAAATTAAAGGATGCAAAAGGTCCTGATGTAAATCAAAAAGAATAAATGATTTTTGCTTTAAATCCTTCAAATGGTGGTTCATACCTGCATATTCCTCCTGAACATTTTAATTCACCCCTTTGTTTTCCATAAAAAAATGATAATTCAATATTTTTTGGTAATTGTAAAATTTTTTCAAAAGAATAATAATCTCTTTTTTTCTTGTCTTTTGAATAACTTATACTTAAAGAGCCAGATTTATGGAAAATTTCAAATTCATAATAGGGTTCAGTATATTTATAAAGAGTATCATAAATTAAATCTTCCCTTTTTCTTGCTTCAATTCCAAAAGATAAGGTCATTAATTCAAAAGAATAATCTATTTTCCCTTTAAAACTTCTTTCTTTTCTTTTTTCAACGGGTTTAAATTCTTCTTTTATTTCTGCCCCTTTTAAATAAGAATTGTCAAATGTAAAGTTAAATAAAAAAGAAAAAATTGGAGCCCTTAAATTTAATTTTTCTTCCTCTATTTTTTTATCCTTATAAAAAGATTTTGAAAAATTTAAATCAAAATCAAAAAAGTATAAGGGAAAAAGAAAATTCAATGCATAACCTTCTTCATCTCTTCCATTTGAAAGTGAAATTCCATAAGGATGAATACATGGAGGATATGAATATGGTGTTGAATATTTTTTATATTTTTCATATTCTCCAGAAATTGTAAATTCTTTTATAGAAAATATAATTTGTGTATAATTTGCAAATCCCTTTGAAAAGGAATAGGGAAGAGTATCTGAAGGGATTTCCTTATCAATCCCCTTTCTTCTTGAATATTCTTCATAAATTGTTAAAATTCCACTTTTCAAATCAATAACATATCCTAAAAATTCAGCCCTTTTTTTATCAGGTTCAAAAAATATATTTTGGTCATAAAAAGAATGATATAAACCAAATTCAATACCCGGTAAAGGATTTATTTTTACTTCTGTAATTTTAAATTCATCAAGTGTATCCTTAAAAGAATTTCTTGAATAATAAAGATATTCATAAGGTCTTCCATATGTAAAACCAAAATCAATTATTCCAATTTTTAAATTAGAAGAAAATCCCCTTAAGAATCTTTCCAATAGAATATTTTCATCCCTTACAAATCCTGCTAAAATTCCTTTACCAAAACTTTTATAAATATCAAAAAATTCAATTTCAAAATTTTCCTTTGAAATCTTTATATTTTTTCTAAAAATTTTTTCAATATTTTCACCATAAATAAATTCTATTTCTTTTGGAGAATTTATATACCTTATTTCAAAATCTCCTTCAAGAAAATAAAATTTTGGAAATAAACTTATATTTGCAAAGTATCTTTCTCCATAAACTTTTTTAATTCCTGAGGGTGTAAATTTTTCATATTTTAGTTTCCAAAAATCATAGAATAAATTTCCTGAAAAGTTAAACTGCCCTATTACAAATAAAAAAATTAATTTCAAGATTCCTCCTTTTTATTTTTCTTTGAGAATTTCCTCTAAAACCTTTTTTATTTCCTCCTTTTCTTTCGGATTATAACCAACCTTTTTATAAACTATTCCCTTTTCCTTTGTTATTATAAATAAAGTTGGTAAAAATATAACTCCATAACTCTTTCCAATTTTTTTTCCTTCATCAATTCCTATTAAAAATTCCCATCCTCTTGAGCGTGAAAGTGGTTCTATTTTTGAAGATGTTTTTGGAGTATCCCAGGAAAGTGCAACAATATTTATCTTTTCCTTATATTCTTCCTTTATTTCCTTTAAAATGTCAAGAACTTCATCACAATAATTGCACCATGTAGCCCAAAAATCTAAGATAACTGGTCCTTTTTCAAGAAGTGTATCAATTTCAATTTCTTTCCCTTTTATATCCTTAAATTTAAAATTTGTATATTGAATTATAAAAAAAATAAGTGCAATTTTCATCTTGAAATAACTATTTTACCTTTAAAATCATTAATTTTGTAAAAGTATATTCCTTTTTCCAAAGTTAATTTAAAGGTTCCAGAAGATAAATGTTTTAAAAATATATTTCTTCCAGAAATGTCATATATTTTTAAATCTCCACTTATATTTTTCAATGTGAATTTCACATTTTTACCTTGAATTTCAACACTTAGTGAAGGTTTTTCAACTCTATTTTTATTTTCTTCAACATATACCCATGTAAGGGAATCAAGTTCAAATTCAGGTCTTGCACCTATCACTTCTTTATTGGCATCATTTTGGAAAAATACAACAAATGCAATTTCATGTTCATTATCATAAGAAAGAACTGAAAAATTTTCTGAATGAGTTATTTGACTTCCAGCAGGTATTGAATAATAAGTTCCTTGGGAAGTTTGAAGCATATCCCTTAAAACCCATTCAAGATGTGTTTGATTTTGCCATGTATAAGGAGTATCAAGTATTACTTGTGCAATTCTTAAATAACCCGAAACTGAAACTGAACTTAAATTTTGAACTGTTATATTTAAAGTTCCATTCCTTGTTGAAGGATAATAGGTTCCTGAACATATAAATTTTATTGGTTGGTCAATAACCTTTCTTTGATTATAAAGGGGTTTATAGTAGGGATACATATTTTGTGATGAAGAGCCACCTAAATAATTTAAAACACCATCAAACCAGACATGGGGAATAGAGGTAACTCCATAATACTGTGCTCTTTGATAAGATTCAAGCCTATAAAATGGGTCAGATGAACTTGGATGATATGCAATTATTGTTACTGTATCTTTATGATATTGTTTTAAGGTCCTAACACCCATTGCAGCACCAGGACAATATGGGCACCATGTTGCAGTGAATTCTTCAACGAGGACAGTCCTTTGTATTGCTTCCATGTTTCCCATTATCCCCATTATAGCACATATTGCAATTAATTTTTTCATACTTCACCTCCCAATCAAAATTATAATTATAAATTTAAAAACTTAAAAATTTCAAATATTTTTTAATTTTTCTTTTCCTTATAAAAATTCCTATAAAAACCCCATATAAAAAACCACCTATGTGGGCAAAAAAAGCAATATTTGTAAAAGAACTTCCAAGCGAAAAAATTCCAGACCAAACTTGAATTAAAAACCATAATCCCAAAAAGAAAAATGCAGGTATTCCTATTATTTGCCAAAAGAAAAAAAATGGAACAAGTGTTAATACTTTTGAAAATGGGAAAAAAACAAAATAAATTCCAAGAACACCTGCAATTGCACCTGATGCCCCAATCATTGGAATTTTTGATGAAAATGAAAATATTGCCTGTGTTAAAGATGCAAAAATTCCTGATGAAATATAAAAAATTAAATAGGAAAAGTGTCCAAGTATATCTTCAACATTATCTCCAAAAATATATAAGTAAAGCATATTTCCAATAAAATGAACCCATCCACCATGTAAAAAAATACTTGTTATTAAATTTGGTAAATTTGTTAAAGGGGAATGAAAAAAATCATAGGGAATAAAACCCGCCTTTAAAAAAAGTTCCTTTAATTTTGGAAATGGTAAAAATAATTCATAAATAAATATGATGGAATTTGAAAAAAGGAAAAAATAGTTAAATAAAGGAAATTTATAAGTGGGAATGTTATCCTTTAAAGGAATCATAGAGAAATATAATAAAGCATTGTTTGAAAAAAAATCAAAAAAACTTTATTATTTAATTCTATGAAAGGGAAAATTTTTGTAGTAGGAGTTCCTATTGGAAATTTAAAGGACATAACTTTAAGGGCAATTGAAGTTTTAAAAAGTGTTGATTTTATAATATGTGAAGATACAAGAAGGGCCCTTATACTTTTAAATCATTATGATATAAAAAAGAAATTGATTTCCTATTATAAAGGAAAAGAACTTCAAAAAATTCCATTAATCGAAAAACTTTTAAAGGAAGGTAAAAATTTAGCATTAATTTCTGATAGTGGAACACCATGCATTTCTGACCCAGGTTATCTTTTAATAAAAAATTTAAGGGAAAAGGGATATGAAGTCGTGCCCATTCCCGGTCCTTCATCTATAACATGTGCTTTATCAATTTCAGGAATAAAATCAGATAATTTTTTATTTATAGGATTTTTACCAAAAAGAAGTTCAAAAAGGAAAAAAATTTTAAAGGAGGCAAAAGAAATTAATAAGACAGCAATAATATTTTTGTCTCCTTATGAAAAGGGAAAAGTTTTACCAATTATTTTTGAAATTTTTGGAAATAGGAAAGTTTATATAGGAAGGGAACTTACAAAGAAATTTGAAGAGCATTTTTATGGAAATTTAAAGGATGCTATTTCTTGGATAAAGGATAAAAAAGGTGAATTTGTTTTAATAATAGAAGGTGAATAATTTAAAAAAATTTTTAAAACCACTTGTTTGTTTTTTTGAAAAGATAAGTTTTAAACCGATTCATTTAACATTTTTAGGACTTTTTTTATCATTAATTCCTTCAATTTTTTATGCAATTAATCTTTATATTTTTGCTGGTATATCCTTAATTTTATTTTCTATTTTTGATGCTCTTGATGGAGAATTAGCAAGAAAAAAGAATGAGGTTACAAAGTTTGGAGGGGTTATTGATTCAACATTTGATAGAATTTCAGAAGGATTTATATTTTCAGGTATTCTTTATTCTTTTAAAGAAAACATATTGGGAATATTTTTATCATTTTTTTCCCTTTTATCTTCTTTTATGATAAGTTATATAAGGGCAAGAGGAGAAGGAGAAGGTTTTTCAACAAGAAAAGGACCTATGGAAAGATTTTTTAGAATTTTATACATTTCCCTTTTCTCATTTTTTGGTAAAAATATTTTTCTTTATTCCCTTATTCCCTTTATAATACTTAACTTATTTACATTCATTAAAAGGGTTTTTGATTTGAAAAAAAATTTAATTTAAAAGGAGAAGAAAATGGGGAAAATAAGGGTTGCAATCATTGGTGTTGGAAATTGTGCATCAAGCCTTGTTCAAGGTGTATACTATTATAAAAATGCAAAGGAAGGTGAATTCATTCCAGGAATAATGCATGTTAATCTTGGAGGATATCATATAGGTGATATAGAATTTACGCTTGGAATAGATATAGATAAAAATAAAGTGGGTAAAGACCTTGCAGAAGCTATTTATACATGGCCAAATTGCACCTATGAATTCTGTAAAGTCCCAAAATTAAATGTTCCTGTTGTAAGGGGAATGACACACGATGGGCTTGGTGAATATCTTTCAAAAATAATTGAAAAAGCACCAGGTGAAACTGCTGATATTGTTAGACTTTTAAGGGAAACAAAAACAGATATTGTTGTAAATTTTTTACCTGTTGGTTCTGAGGAAGCAACAAAATGGTATGTGGAGCAGGTTTTAAAGGCAAAATGTGCCTTTTTAAATTGTATTCCAGTTTTTATAGCAAGTGAAAAATATTGGCAAAGGAGATTTGAAGAAGCAAATTTACCTGTTATAGGAGACGATATAAAATCTCAAGTTGGTGCCACGATAGTTCATAGAGTTTTAACAGAACTTTTTATCCAAAGGGGAGTAAAACTTGAAAGAACTTCACAACTAAATGTTGGTGGAAATACAGATTTTTTAAATATGCTGGAAAGAAAAAGACTTGAAAGTAAAAAGAAGTCAAAAACGCAGGCAGTTACATCATTACTTCCTTATGATATTGGAGAGGAAAATGTTTATATAGGACCTTCTGATTATGTTGCATGGCTTAAAGATAGGAAATGGGCATATATAAGATTAGAAGGAAAAACATTTGGTGATGTTCCCCTTAATTTAGAATTAAAACTTGAAGTATGGGATTCACCAAATTCTGCTGGTGTTGTTATTGATGCAATAAGATGTTTAAAACTTGCCCTTGATAATAATTTAAAGGGAGCAATAATAGAACCATCAGCATATTTTATGAAATCTCCTCCAAAACAAATTCCTGATTTTAAAGCGAGGGAACTTCTTGAAAAGTTTATAAAGAATTATGGTAAGAAAAAATAATGGGGAGATTTGGTTTTTTTATAACCTTTGAAGGAGTAGAAGGTTCAGGTAAATCTACTCTTGCAAATATGCTCTATGAAAGACTTAAAAGTTTTGATTTTCCAGTAGTTTTTACAAGAGAACCAGGTGGAACAGAAGTGGGTGAAAAAATAAGGGAAATAATTTTAAATTTTAATATTGATTCATATTCAGAACTTTTTCTTTTTCTTTCAGCAAGGAGGGAAAATGTAAAAAATTTTATTTTACCAAATTTAAGTGAAGGTAAAATAGTTATATGTGATAGATTTATTGATTCAACATTTGCATATCAAGGTTTTGGAAGAGGTATTCCTTTAAGATTTATAACAAGGTTGAATAAAATAGTGACAGAAGAGTTAAAGCCAAATTTAACATTTTTAATTGATGTTCCTGTTAAAACAGGACTTTTAAGAAAAGAAAAAGAAGATAGAATTGAAAAAGAAAAGAATGATTTTCATGAAAGGGTAAGAAATGGTTTTTTAATTTTAGCAAAAAAGGCAAAGAAAAGAATTTTTGTTTTAAATGGGGAGGACAATTTAGAAAGAAATATAGAAATATGTGAGAATATAGTTTTTAAAAGACTTTTAGAAAAAGGTAAATTTATTAAAAAAATAAAAGAAATTTTAGGGGAGGAAACATGAAAAAATATCTTATATTAGTTTTTTTATTCCTTTTATTTATAATCCTTTATCCTCCAAATGGATTTTCTCAAAAAGAGGGAATCGAAACAAAGTATAAAATTTTGACACAAGTTCTAAGATATATAAGAGATAATTATGTTGAAGAAAAAGATATTGGAGAGGTTCTTGAAAATGGAATTGATTTAATGCTTAAAAATTTAGACCCATATTCAGATCTTTTAAGCCCAAAAGAATGGAAGGAACTTGAAATTTCCACAAAAGGAAAATTTGGTGGAATAGGAATTCAAGTAGATATACAGGATAATTTTCCAACTGTTATTTCACCATTAGAAGGAACACCAGCATATAGAGTTGGTTTAAGACCAGGTGATAAAATAATAGAAGTAAATGGTGAATCAACAGAGGGATGGTCAATTGAAAAAACAGTTAATACATTAAGGGGGGAACCGGGAACACAAGTAAATTTAAAGATTAAAAGAATAGGAATTGATGAGCCATTTGATGTTAAAATAATAAGAGAAATAATAGAGATAAAACCAATTCCGGTTGCAGAAATTTTTGAAAATGATATTGGATATATAAAAATTACAAATTTCTCTGAAAATTTAACATCTGAGTTAATTGCTGCCTGTGATAGTTTGAAAAATAAGGGAATGAAAAAAATAATAATTGATTTAAGGTTAAATCCTGGTGGCCTTTTAAATCAAGCAGTTGAGGCTGCTGAGATATTTATTGAAAAGAATGAGGAAATTGTTTTTACAAAAGGAAGGGGAGAAGGAATTCTTGAAAAATACAATGCAATTGAAGATAATGGAATTTATGAAAAGATGCCACTTGTTGTTTTAATAAATAGGGGTTCTGCATCAGCATCTGAAATATTTGCAGGTGCAATTCAGGATTTGGATAGGGGAATTGTAATAGGTGATACTTCATTTGGTAAGGGTTCTGTTCAAAGAATATTTCCCCTGGATGCTGGATATAAATTAAAACTTACAACTGCTTATTATTATTTGCCATCGGGAAGAACAATTCATAGAACAAAAAGGACTAAATCACTATTAGAATCACTTAAAATGGAGGAAGAACCAAGAAAAGTTCGTGAAACAGAAAAACTTGTTCAGGAAATTCCAAAATTTAAAACAGTTCATTTAAAAAGAGTAGTTTTTGGAGAAATTGGTGTTATTCCTGATATTGTGATAAAAGAAAGAGAATTTTCAAAGTTTTCCCAAAATCTTGCCCGTAAAAATTACTTTTTCAATTTTGCAAATGAATATTATGCAAAAACAAAAAAGAAAGAGGTTATAGATGAAGTTATTGAAGAATTTTATAAATATGTAACTTCAAAGGAAAAAGATATAAAAAGGGAAGATTTTGAAAAGTCAAAGGAAGAGATAAAAATTTTACTTGAAGCAGAACTTTGGGAAAAGGAAAAAGGTTTAAAGGGAAGGTATGAAGTAAGTTTGAAATATGATGATGTTTTTAAAAAGGCAATTGAGATTTTAAAAAAATCAGAAAAGAAAGAGGATGTTTTTAGTTATTTAAAAGGGAGATAAATATGTTTGTTTTAACACCTGAAGAAATGAAAAGAATTGATAAAAAAACAGATGAGGTTTTTGGGCTCTCCCTTTTTATTTTAATGGAAAATGCAGGAAGGGGGATTTTAAATTTCATAGAAAGGGAGGATTTTAAAAAAATAACATTTGTATGTGGGAAAGGGAATAATGGTGGAGATGGATTTGTTTGTGCAAGATATTTAAAATTAAGGGGATATGATGTTGTTGTTTATGTTTTTGGAGAAAAAAATGATTATAAGGATGAAGCCCTTTTAAATTTTAATCTTCTTGAAAAAACAGGATGCGAGATAAGAAATATAAATGAGAAAAATTTACTTAAGTTTGACCTTTTAACTTCTGATTTAACTGTTGATGCAGTTTTTGGAACAGGATTTAAGGGAAATCTTGATGAATTTCATAAGGAAATTTTTAAAATGATAAATGAATTTTCCCAAAAAATTCTTTCAATTGATATTCCTTCAGGAGTTAATGGTGAAACAGGTGAGGCAGATGAAGATGCTATAAATGCTGATTATACAATAACATTTGCATATCCAAAATTAGGCCATTATCTTTTTCCAGGAAAATTGAAAAGAGGGAAACTTTATTTATGGGATATTGGAATTCCATATAATTTTGCAGAGGAAGAAGGAGTTAAAAGATATATAATTACACATGAGATTGCCTTTAAAAATATGCCAGAAAGAAAACCATATTTTCATAAGGGAAACTATGGAAGAGTTTTTATAATTTCAGGTTCAAAAGGATATACAGGTGCTGCATCTCTTGCAGCCTTTGGAGCACTTCGTTCTGGCTCTGGTCTTGTATTTGTTGGGTTTCCAGAAGAACTTGATAATGTTTTTGAAACAAAATTAACAGAAGCAATAAAGGTTCCTCTTCCTTCTTCAAATGGCTTTATTTCAAAAAAATCTTTACCCTTAATATTTGAAAAACTTGAAAAAATGGATGTTTGTGCAATAGGTCCTGGAATTGGAAGAAAAGAGGAAATTGGAGAAATTATAGCAAACATACTTGAAAAATGGGATAAAAAAATTATAATTGATGCAGATGCAATTCATCTTTTAAAGGGGAAAGAAGATTTAATAAAAAATTATAAAGGGGAATTACTTTTAACACCTCATCCAGGTGAACTTGGCTCTTTTCTTTCTAAAAATCCTGATGAAATAAATAAGAAAAGGGTTCAAATTGCAGAGGAATTTTCTTCAAATTTTAAAAAGATAATTGTTTTAAAAGGAGCACCTACCATAATTTCAACTCCTTCTAAAACTTATATAAATACAACAGGAAATGATGGACTCGCATCAGGAGGAACTGGTGATGTTTTACTTGGGATGATAGCAGGTTTTTCTGCCCAAGGAATTTCCTTAGAAAGTGCAAGTGTTTTAGGTGTATTTTTACATGGATTATGTGCTGACATTTTAAAAGAATATAAAACAGAATTTTCAATGATAGCAGGTGATTTAATAGATGTTTTACCAGAAGCAATTAAAAGAGTTTTAAATATATCTCATCAAAAAATAAAAAGTCTTACTCCTTTACCGTGAAAATAATTTTGTTTTTATTTTCCCTTCATCTTTTAGATGAAATTTCTTCTTTTAGATATGTTTCAAACATAGCAAGTGACGGTCATAAAATATATGTTTCTTCTCCATTTGGTATTTCTGAATTTGATTTTTATACTGGAAATTATATAAGGGGTCATATAATGGATGAGGAGATTTTAGTATTGGCACCTGATATATATACTGGTTTTATATATTTTTCATCAAAAACAAATCTTTATAGAATAAATCTTTTTAGTGGATTAAAATTTTTAATTGGCAATTTCTTCAATGTTAAATCAATAGGAATTGGTGAAGAAGAAATTTATATTGATGAAGGTGGAATTATAAAAGTTATAGATAAATTTACAGGAAATATAAAACCTTCAAGAAAAGGAAATGTTATATGGTTTGGAGAAAAAAGAAATTTAAAAAAGGATTCAAAAGAGATATTTTTCCTTTCTCCATATTTTTATTATCTTCCAAATTTTGGTAAAGTTGAATATACTGTTTTTTTTAAAGAAAAAAATAAAATATTTGTTGGAACATGGGGAGATGGAGTTCATATTTATGAAGAAGGGATATTTATTCCTCAAAAAAAATGTGCAATTGGTCCTGCAACTCCGTTTGTAACAGTAATAAAAAATACAAAAGAAGGAATATGGATTGGTGGAAGAGAATATATGGGTTTTAATGGACTTACAAGAAGGAAAAATGGAGAATGGATAATTTATAAAAAAGAAGAGATTTTTGGAATGCCTGAAGAGAGTTTAAAGGATATAGAAGAATATGGAAACAAAGTTTATTTTTCCTATTCTGAAGGTATAAGTGTTTTTGAAAATGATAAATTTTATAAATTAAAGGATTTTAAAGGAAGAGAAGTAAATGGAATTTTAATTGATTATCCTGATATATGGGTTGGAACAGATGATGGAGTTTATAGGATAAATTGTGAAACAGGTGATATTTTATCCCATTTTTTAGAAAACATTTATATTGAAGATGTTGAAAAAATAAGTGGTATTATTTTTGCAGGTGGTGAAAAAGGTCTTTTTTATATAAATCCCTCACAAAAGGATTTCTCAATTTTTAAAGATGAAAAAAATTATTCAATTTCACATATTCTTAAACTATTTTCAAAAAATGATACATTAGTTGTTGCTTCTTATAAAGGAATTTTTATGATATATAAACAGGAAGATAAATTTAATGTATTTTATCCTTCTCCTTTTTCTTCAAGAGATATACTTGATATTAAAGGTTATAAAAATTTCTTATTCTTTGCAACTCTTGATGGACTTTTTTCTTATGATATAAAAAAAGATTTGTGGAAAAAAGAGAATTTACAAAAAATAAATATAAATTTAGAGGTAATATCTCTTATGGTAAAAGGTGATACACTCTGGGTTGGAACAGATAAAGGAATATTATTATTTAAATTATGAGTCAAAGGGTTCTTGTGATTGATGATGAAAAATTTTTTCTTGAATCAATTTTAAACATTTTAAAAAAAGAAGGTTTTGAAGCCCTTGGTGCTTTAAATGCAGAAGAGGGTATAAAAATTTTAAAGGAAAATAAACCTGATCTCTGTCTTTTAGATGTCAGGTTACCTGATGTTGATGGTATTACACTTTTAAAATATATAAAAGAAATAAGGG
>Ga0197143_1002587_pt1 | contig 13064 bp, 12 predicted proteins | sample GBS70_MetaG_FD_148603 | JGI IMG/M metagenome (GOLD analysis project Ga0197143, IMG submission 148603) | Sediment microbial communities from Great Boiling Springs, Gerlach, Nevada, United States - GBS 70_MetaG | ecosystem: Environmental > Aquatic > Thermal springs > Hot (42-90C) > Sediment...
GGCAGAACGGAAACTAAAGGGGTTCTCGGAGGTGAAGGAGGTGCTGGAGAAGATGCTTCAGGAGCGGTATGCCCCCCGTACACAGACTCTTACACATAACTCTTGACACGACCACTTGCCCCACTGGTCCACCGTCTACCACTACTTCCGCAAAGGGATGGACCGGCGTTCGGCTAATCGGAACCAAAGGCTGGATGATCCACGCAAACCCTGTTATGGTAAAGGCCACATCACCCTAGGAGGTGGTTCATGAACAAGCGCAGGGAGGTCATCAAGTGGCTTTTCGGTACGGCGGGGGCTTTGGTGGCGGGGGGAGCCCTTGCCCAAAGGTACCCCTCGAGGCCCATCACCCTTATCGTCCCCTGGTCCCCCGGGGGGAGCACCGACCTCACCGCCCGGGCCCTGGCCCCGAAGCTGGAACAGATCCTCAAGGTGCCCGTCCAGGTGGTGAACCGCACCGGGGGCGGGGGGGCCGTCGGCCACGGGGCCATCGCCCAGGCCCGACCCGACGGGTACACCATCGGCATTATCACCCTGGAGGTGGTCCTGCCCCCCTGGGTGGCTCAGACCAAGATCAACGCCGACATGTTCAGCCCCATCTCCCTCCTGGTGCTTAACCCGGTGGCGGTAGTAGTGCGGCAGGATGCCCCCTGGAAGACCATCCAGGAGCTCATCGCCGACCTCAAGCAAAACCCCGGCAAGTACAAGGCCTCCGGCACGGCCAAGTGGGGCTCCTACGACTTCGCCCGGCTGGGCTTCCTCTGGAAACTGGGTCTCAAGGACGAGGCCCTGCCTTGGGTACCCACCCAAGGGGCCGCCGCCGCCCTTCAGGAACTGATCGCCGGCGGGGTGGACGTGGCCTTCGTGGCCATCGGCGAGGCGGCCAACCTGGTCCGCTCCGGTCAAGCCCGCTACCTGGCCTTCATGACCGATAGCCGCTTCCCCGCCTTTCCCGACATCCCCACCCTCAAGGAGGTGGGCGTGGACTGGACCTTCGCCTCCTTCCTCATGGCCGCGGCCCCCAAGTTCACCCTGCCCTCGGTCATTGACGTTCTGGACAAAGCCTTCGCTCAGGCGGTCCAAGACCCCGACTTCGTCCGTTTCATGCAGAACGCCAACCTGGTGATCCGCCACCTGGACCGCAAGGCGAGCCTCGCCTTCCTCCAGGAGAGGAAAGAGGCCATGAACCGGATCGTCCAGGAGCTAGGCCTGAAGTTCTAGCCCATGGTCTGGGAGCGCTTGGTAGGGGTGCTGGCCGCAGGCCTCGGGGTCCTGGCCTGGGTGCTGAGCCTGGACCTGCCCAAGGCCCAGGGGCCAGGCCCCGAGCTCTTTCCCCGGATCCTGGGCACGGCCTTGGTCTTGGGGGGGCTTTACCTGGCCTGGGCCCGCTCCGAGGGCCCACCCCCATCCCAGGCCGCGAGGAGGGCAGGGGTTAAAACAGCCCTTCTCCTTCTCCTTTTCCTCCTGGCACCAAGCCTCCTACCCCGCCTGGGGGTGGCCCCCACCACCGCCTTGATGGCGGGCGCCGGAACCCTCCTGGCCGGGGAAGGGCTGGCCAGGGCCTTGGCCGCCGCCCTCGCCCTTGGGGCTCTCGCCTACCTGGTCTTCGTCCGCCTCCTGGGGGTGCCCGCATGAACTTCCTCTCCCCGGAAATCCTTCTGGCCATGTTCCTGGGGGGGCTCTACGGGGCCGTGTTTGGAGCGCTTCCCGGTATCACCGCCACCCTGGCCCTAAGCCTTTTCATCCCCTTTGCCCTCTTCCTGCCTCCGGAGGTGGGACTGGCCGCCATCATCAGTCTCTCGGCCACCGCCATCTTCGCCGGGGACATCGGGGCGGTCATGGCCCGCATCCCCGGCACCCCGGCCTCCGCCGCCTACACGGAGGAGATCCACGAGCTGGCCCAGGCTCGGGGGCCCGCCTTCGCCCTGGGGCTTTCCGCCCTGGCCTCAGCCTTGGGGAGCCTGGTAGGCACGGGACTACTCGTGCTTGGCTCCTTGGGGATGGCCGTCATCGCCCGGCAGTTCTCCTCCTTTGAGTACTTCTGGCTGGTTCTCTTGGGGGTGACGAGCGGCATCTTGGCCGCGCCCCACATCGCCAAGGGACTGGTGTCCTTCGCCTTGGGGATGCTCCTTGGAACCATCGGCTACGACCCCGCCTTAGGCCACCCTCGCTTCACCTTCGGCAACCCCAACCTCCTGGGCGGGGTCAACTTCATCGTGGCCCTCATCGGCCTCTTCGGCTTGAGCGAGGTTCTCTTCCAGCTCTTAAAGGGCCCCGGGGCCAAGCCCCAAGCCGCTTCCCTCTCCCTAAAGGGCTCGGCCTCCCGCTTCTTTCTGGAACCCTTGCGCCTGATCCTGGCAAAGGGGGGCCTTTTCCTCCGTTCCTCGCTTCTTGGCACCTTCATCGGCTTCCTGCCAGGAGCGGGGTCCGACTTCGCCGCCTGGGTAATGAGTAATTTCCAGCGCCTGGCCAAGGGCCCCAGGGAGACCGTGGTCTTGGCAGGAACCGCTGCCAACAACGCCGCCGTAGCCGGAACCTGGATCCCCGCCCTCTCCCTAGGTCTTCCCGGGGACACCCTCACGGCTATTGTCCTGGGGCTTTTCCTCACCCTGGGGATTCGGCCGGGACCCGAGCTCTTTAGCCGGAACCTGAACCTAGTGGTGGAGATCTACCTGATCTTTCTCCTCTCCAGCGTCCTCATCATGCCCTTGGTGGGGTACTTGGGTTCCTTCCTTGTGGGCCTTGCCACCCGTTTGCCCCGGGGAGTCCTCCTGGGGGGAATCGCCGGCCTAAGCCTCCTCGGGGCCTACGCCATCAACAACAACCCCTTTGACCTCTACGTCCTGGCGGCGCTGGGACTTCTGGGGCTTTTGCTGCGCCTGGGGGACTACCCCTTGGGCCAGGTGGTCCTGGGCTTGGTCCTGGGGCCCCTTTTGGAGCAGCACCTCATGGTGAGCATGATCAAGACCCACTGGGACCTCTTTAGCTTCTTTGAGCGGCCCGTGGCTCTCTTCCTGGCCTTGGTGAACCTGGCCTTCCTGGTGGGGATGGCCTGGCTCAGGCTTCGGCAGGCCAAGAGGCTTGGGGCCCTCGAGGCCCGGAAGGAGGAGGCGTGAGGGCCTGGGTCCTGCAGGACTACGGGAGCCTCTCCCTGGAGGAACGCCCCCTGCCGGAAGGCCCGGGCCTTCTCCTGCGGGTGGTGGCCACGGGGATCTGCGGCAGCGACCTCAGTGTCTACAAGGGCACCCCCGCCATGCGGGCCCGCTGGCGGCCTCCTCTTATCCTGGGCCACGAGGTGGCCGGGATCGTGGAAGAGGGTCCGGAGGCGCTCTTGGGCCGAGCGGTGGCCCTCTACCCCGCCCTCCCCTGCGGTGTTTGCGAGACGTGCCAGGCGGGAAGACCCCACCTGTGCCCTAGCCGACGCCATTTAGGTTTTCACTACCCCGGGGGGCTCGCCTCCTGGATCCGGGTGCCCGAGGGCCTGGCATATCCCCTTCCCGAGGGCCTCCCCTTTTGGAAAGGAGCCCTGGCCGAGCCCTTGGCCGTGGCCTGGCATGCGGTCCGCCGGGCTGGACCCGAACCCGGGGAAAAGGCCCTGGTGTTGGGGGGCGGGGCCATGGGAGCCTTGGTGGCTTGGCTTCTCCAACGGGAAGGAACGGTGGTGCACCTCGTGGAGCCAAACCCCTACCGGGCGCAAAAGCTCCTGCGCCTTGGCCTCGCCCAGGAAGCGGTCCCCAAGGGAGAGGAAGCCGGTCGGGAAGCGTACCCCTTGGTCATGGACACGGTAGGCCTTCAGGCCACCCTGACCCAAGGGCTAAGGGCTCTGGCGCCGGGGGGGAAGGCAGTGGTGGTGGGGCTTGCGGGAACGGAAGGGGCGCTGGACCTCCAGGATCTGGTGCTGAAGGAAAAGCACCTCTTTGGAAGCTACCTCTTCACCCCTGAGGAGTTCCAGGAAATACTCCCGCTCCTGGACGAAGTCCCAGAGGGCCTTGTCTACCTCTGGCCAGCGGAAAACGCAGATCAAGCCTTTCTGGCCCTCTTGGAAGGGCGGATCGCCGAGCCCAAGCTGGTGCTGGTCTGGTGAGCCATGGAGTGGTCCATCGCCACCTGTGCCCTTGGCGGAAGCCTTGAGGAAAAGCTCCTGGCCATCGCCCAAGCGGGCTTCCGAGCGGTGGAGGTCTTTGAGGAGGACCTGGCCGGTTTTCCCGGAACGCCCCGGGAGCTTCGCGCCCTAGCGGAGGACCTCGGCCTGAGGATCGTGGCGCTTCAACCCCTCAGAGATTACGAGGGCATGCCCGAGCCCTACCGGAGCCGGAACCGGGAGCGGGCCCTGCGCTGGCTGGACCTGGTGGCGGAGCTCGGCACGGAGCTTACTTACGTATGCTCCAACACTTCTCCCTTGGCCTTGGACGACCCCGAAGCCATCGCCGAGGACCTCCACGCCCTGGCGGAGATGGCGGCTTCCCGCGGCCTCCGGGTGGGCTACGAGGCCCTCGCCTGGGGGCGTCATGTCAAGGACTGGCCGAGGGCTTGGGAGGTGGTGCGAAGGGCCGAGCATCCCCACCTGGGCCTCGTGCTGGACAGCTTCCACTGCTTCGTCCGGAATAACCCCTTGCCGGAAAGTACCGACCTCCCCGAGGAGAAGCTCTTCCTCGTGCAGCTCTCCGATGCCCCGAACCTCCTGATGGACCCCTTGGCCCTAAGCCGGCACCACCGGGCCATGCCGGGACAGGGGGACTGGCCTATGGAGGCCTTCCTCCGGGCGGTGCTGGCCACGGGGTACCGGGGGGTTATTTCCTTGGAAATTTTCAACGAATGGTTCCGCACGGCCCCGCCCGAGTGGGTGGCTCAGGACGGGATGCGCTCCCTCAAGCTCCTCTTTGACCGGCTGGGCCTCCTCCTGCCCCCCTTGCCTCCCGGAAGCCGGGTTCAAGGAGTCGCCTTTCTGGAACTCGGGGGGCACGAGGAGGACCTTGAGGCCCTAAAGGACTTCCTCCGCCCCCTGGGCTTCAAGCCCGTGGCCCGCCACCCGGCTTTGGAACAGGAGCTCTGGGCTTCGGGAAGCGTACGGCTTCTCCTCCGCGGGGACCTGGAGGAAAACCCCGCTCAGGAACTCCCCTCCGTCCTCGGGGTGGGCCTATCTGTCACCAAGGCCGCTCCCCTGGCCGCCCGGGCCCGGGAGGTCGGGCTAGAGCTCCTTCCCCGGGAAGAGGGCGGGCCCGGCTTTCCCGCCGTGCGCGGGGTGGGCAGGACCCGCCTTTACCTGGTGGACGAGCCCTTGGAAACCGCCTTGCCCTTGAAACCTCTGGGGGAACCCGGAAGCGCCCTCAAGCAGGTGGACCACCTCACCAACGTGGTGTCCCGATTCGAGGTGTACAGCTGGCTCCTCCTCTATAAAGGCTGGCTGGGCCTCGAGGTCAACCCGGTGGTGGAGGTCTTTGACCCCTACGGCATGTTCTACAGCCGCTCCCTCCGCAACCCCGAGGGCACCGCCCAAATAGCCATCAACACCGCCGAGGGCCGGGAAACCCTGGCCTCCCGCTTCCTCCAGGCCTTGGGCCACGCGGGGATCCAGCACGTGGCCTTCCAGGTTTCCGACCTCTTGGCCTTCGCCGAAGAGGCGCGGAAAGCCGGCTTCCGCCCTTTGCGCATCCCGAGCGCCTACTACCGCCTCCTCTCGGCCCGCTACGCCCTGCCCACCCCTTTCCTAGAACGTCTGGAAGCCCTCAACGTCCTTTACGACGAGGACCCAAAAGGAGGGGTTTTCCTCCATCTGTACACCCCTAGCTTTCAAGGGCGCTTCTTCTTTGAAGTAGTAGAACGGCAGAACGGCTACACGGGGTTCGGCGCCGCCAACGCCGGCGTTCGCCTCCAAGCCCAAGCGAGGGAGCTGGGGAGCCGGACCAAGGGCTAGGCCAGCTCCCGGCCCAGAAGCCGCCCCAACTGGCGGGCCGTGGCCTCGGTCACGAGGGGCTCCACGCCCACCTCCCGCAAAAGCTCCGCCGCAGCCAGCATCTCCTCCCGACGCTTTTCGGCGTGGCGCAGGCTCCCCTCCACCAGGCGGCCTACCAAGGTCTCGTCCGCCTCATTCAGAGTCTTGGCGATGTTGTCCCAGACCTCGGCCTCCAAGCCCAACCTTTTGGCCGCCTACAAAGCCTCGAGCACGGCCGCCGCCATACCCTTGAAGAACACGCTCCGGAGAAGCTTCCTCAAGGCCGCCTCCCCAGGCCTTTCCCCCACCACCTCCACCGCTGCCCCCAAGAGCCCAACCTGCTCCATCCGGGCCTGGGCTTCGGCGGGGTCTTCCCCCCAGTCAGCCAGCTCGGAGAGGACCTCGGCCAGGTTCACCGCGCCCAGGTAAGCCCCCCGCTCCAGGGCCTCCGCCACCCGTTCGGCCCCAGGTTCCCCCTTGAGGAGGGCCAAGAGGGCGGAGGCGTCCAGGACCGCGGTCACTCTTCCTCCCGCCTGGCCTCCTCCCGCCGCTCGGCGAGGAGCTCCTCCACCAGGCTCCGCCCCGGGGCCACGTGGGCAAACATGCCCTTGGCCCGGCGGGCCACTTCCCGGGCGCTAAGGAGCTCGAGGGTGCCGTCCTCCCGCACCCGGAGGAGGAGTCGGTCCCCCTCCTCGAGCCCCAGGGCCTTGCGCACCTCCGCGGGCAGGACCACCCGGCCCTTGGCCCCGAGGTGGGTGAGGTATTGGGCCTGGAAGGTAAGGTGTCCCATAGCATTATGGGACCACGTTATGCGCGTGTGCCACCCACCAGGCTTCCTTCACGCCTTTGGGGCCAGCCCCGCGGCCTGTCCAGGGGGCTCCACCCGGCACCTCCAGGGCTAGGGTGGTCTTGCCCGCCTGCGGGGGGCCGGTGAGCACCACCACGGGAACCTGCTCCAGCCGGGCTTCCAACAAGGGCTACAAAAAAGCAAGGAAGTGGGGGGGCCGCGAGAGCCCCTGTATCCCCTTCTACCCTTCTTTGGGTCCCCCCTTTCGGTTATTCACTCCGAGGCCCTTCACGCTGCCACCCTGGCCACCCAGGTGGGAGGCAAGCCCTCCCGGGCTGAACTTGGGCCACAAAGGAAAAGGCCGTCACCACCGCCGTCACCTGCCGACTAACCGCCTTAAGGCCCCGCACCCGTCGCAAACAAGCTGCCAAACCTAAGGAGCCCTTCAACAAACCAAACACCGTCTCCACCTCCCACCTCCGCCGGTACAACCGACGGTAGGCCCCACGCTGAAGCCGCCTCAAGTTCTCCCCCCTCCTTCTCCCCCTCGGCTTCCCCCGCCTCCGGTTGTGCCCAGAAAGGAGCAAAAGCCCCTTCTCCTCTGCAGCCTGAAAAAGCCCCTCGGCATCGTAGGCAGAATCCCCAAGGAGCAGGGAGGGCTTTTCCCCTTCCCAAGAGGCTATCCCCCGCACAAGAGCCCAGCCCACCGGACCATCGTGCCGGTTAGCCGGGGTCACGGAGAGGGCCAGGATCTCCCCCGTGTCCAGGTCCAAAAGCAGGTGGAGCTTATACCCGTAGACCCACTGCCCCTTGGAATCCCTCCCCCAACAGGCTTCGGGGTCCGTGGCCTGAGCAGGCAGGGCGGTGGCGTCTAAGGCCAGGACCCTTCTTTTGGTCTTCTCCCCCCCTTGCCTTTGCCAAAGGGCCTGCCAGGGGAGGTGTTTACTCCGCTCGCTTACCGTGGCCCGGCTGGGAACGCCGGGCAGGCCCAGGGCCCGGCACAGGGAGGGATCTCGTCGGAGTTCCCGTAGCATGCGTTCCACGGACCAGCCCATAAAGGCGCGGTAGACGTGGATGCGTAGGAGATGGGTGTGGGTGTAGGTTCTGGGGCGACCGGGTTTGGGGCCAGGTTCTGGGACCTGGAGGGAGCGGATCAGTGTGCGCAGTTGCCACTCGGGGAGTTCTGGTAAGCTGGGAGGGGGCTTGGGTGTTCCCACACATTTATCCAAGCCCCTTCCTTATTGGCGTGTCAATGCATATGCAGGTGAATATCCGAAAGGGGGGTGGACCCCTCTAAGAATAAGAAGGGGTATATGCTGATGCCTTCGTTCTGGGCCACCAGTGGAACAGGGTGCGCCGCCTGAGGGTCTCGGGGTCCTGGGCAAGGACCAGGCACCGCTCGGCCACCGCCTCGTTCACCAAGGGCCACACCCGCTCTACGGGTTGGAGCTCGGGAGAGTAGGGGGGCAGGAAGACCAAGCCCACCCCCTCCGGCACCTCCACCCGCCCCGAAACGTGCCACCCCGCCCGGTCTAGAATCACCAGCAAGAGCTTCCTCTCCCCAGACCCCCGCAACCGGGCAAACTGCCTTAGCACCTCCGAGAAGGCCGCGGCGTTCACCGGGGGCAAAAGCCAGAACTCGCTCTCCCCCGTGCTCGGCCGCGCGAAGCCGTACACGTACAGCCACCGGTACCGCGGCCGCACCCAGGCCAGGGGCGTCTTCCCCCGGGGCGCCCACACCCGCCGGTACACCGGCTTCAGGCCCAACCTTTGTCCGAGGTTGTCCGGGTGAGGCCGCAGCTTGAGCTCCAGCCGGGGGCGGCGTTGGTGTTTGGTCAGCCGCATACCCCCATACAAAAACCCAGGGGGAGTTCTTATGAGAGCTCAGTTCGTCAGAGGAGCTAGACATGCTTTAGCATTTTTGCTAACCTGTCTCGTGGGCCCCAGGGTCCCATCCCCAGGCCCGGAAAGGAGGTACCATAGGCCGTTTAAAGAGGCTGAGCGGCAGGGAGCTCCGCAGGCTTCTCCGGAGGCACGGCTTCGCCCCCATCAAGGGGAGGGGAAAGGGATCCCACGAGGTCTGGCGCAACCCGCAAGGTATGGAAGTGGTTATCGCCGTTCACGACAAGGATATCGTTCCCATCGGCACCCTCAAGGGTATCCTCCGCCAGGCCGGGATACCGGAAGAGGAGGTGAGGCAGTAGGCGCGGCCGGGGCGCTTCGGCGCCCTGGTCCAGAAGCAAAAAGGGCACGCCGGTTTGAGGTGGTTGTCCTGGAGGCTTTCAACCATGGTTAGATCTTGGGACGTAACTTACCCCTGCTACATCGAGCACGATCCCGAATCCGGCACCTACGGCGGTTTCTGCGTGGACCTTCCCGTCTTCGTGGCGGGAAAGGCCAGCGTAGAGGAGGCGCGGAAGGCCTTGGAGGAGGGAGTGGCCTACTACCTCGCCCACCTGGAGGTGGAGGAGCGCCCCTTTCCCAGGCCCGGCGCCACTCCCCCTCCGGACCTGGAGGAGGAGCGGGACCGCCTCATCCCCGTGGAAATCCGGCCGAGCCCGGTGAACCCCGTCAGCCTCGCCATCGAGAAGGCCCTTCGCCGTAAGGGCCTCAAGCGGAAGGACCTGGCCGAGCGCATGGGGGTTCCCCCTTCCGTGGTGACCCGGATTCTAGACCCCCTGTACTTCGGCCACACCCTGAGCACCCTGCGCAGGGTGGCCGAGGCCCTGGAAAAGGACCTTGTGGTGGCCTTTAGGTGAAGGGGGTCTGGGGTAGGAAAGCCCCGGCTCACCCCCTCCAGGGCCTTTTGGGCGTCCACCTCGCAAGAGAACTCCCGGGCCAAAAGCCTCCCCAGGGCCTTCCCCGCCTCCACCTCCACCCCCTGGTACCCCGGGAGGAGGGGGGTCCAGGCCCCTTCAGGAAAGACCTCCGCCAAGAGGCCCTGGGCCTCCCGGAAGCGGGACAACAGGGCCACCAGGGTCTTGGCGTCGCTGGCCTTCCCGTCCTGGGGAGCGAAGAGGAGGGGGATGCCCCTCCGTGTCCGCGCACACCAGGCCCATCCCCCACGGCTTCAGGTCCGGGCGGTGGTCCCGGCTGTCGCCGTGGACGATGCGGAGAACCCCCACTTCCTCCTCTCCCCCCTCGTACCGCCCGTGCACGTGGAAGCTGGTGGCGTCCGCATGCAGGGCCCGCACCGGGAAGGGGAAGGCCTGGCGTGCCCTCAAGGGAGCTTCGCTGACCTTGGCCACCTCCAGGAAGCGCTCCGTCACCCCGCCTCGTAGAGGGTGTCCAGCATGCGGCCCATGCGGTCGTCGTTGAGGAGGCCTGGGATGCCCTCTCCCAGCGGCTACTCCGTGGGCTTGCCCTCCCAGTAGTGGCTGAAGAGGTAGAGTGGGAAAAGAGACAAAGCCCAAGGCGTTGCTCAGGGCTTTTCGGGTGCTGATCCGGGAGCCCTACGCCTCGGGTCTGTCGCCGCCCATGAGGCGCCGCAGGACCTCTTCGGCCTTCTCTTCAACCTGCTGGCTCGCCCCTTCGTAGAGCTTTCCCTCCCGAAGGTCCGCCACCAGGGCCCGCGGCTTCCCCAAGGCTAGGGCGTACACCCCCACCTGGAGCAGGTAGGCCTTCGCGTCCACCCCGCGGTCCGTCTTGTAGTCCAGGACCCAGTCCTCCCCCACCCGGTCCGCCCGGCCCTCGAGGCGCACCCCCAGGAGCTCCAAAGCCACAGGCACCTCTTTCGCCACGGCGTTCCCACGGTAGGGGGCGAAGACCTCGGCAGTGAGGAAGGTGCGGGCAAGCCTCAGGGCCTCCTCCACCTCCTCCCCTTCCGCCCCGGGGAAGCTTTCCTCTAGGAAGGCCCGGCCCTCCCTCTCCAGGTCCTCCAAGGCCTCAAAGCGCTCCAGGAGGGCGTGGGTCATCCGCCCCACCCCGGCCCCGCCCGGAACCTCCTCCTCGGTCTCCTGGGGATCCTCCGGCATCCAGGCCTCGCCGCCTTCGGCCTCGGGCTCCCCCAAAAGGCGCCTCCGGGCCGCCTCGGGATCCCTGGCCGCCAGGGGGAGGAGGGAGACGGGCAAGGCCTCCAGGGGAAGGCCCTGGATCCTCTCCTCGAGGACCTCCACCTCCCCCTCCTCCCCGGACCAGGGCCTCTCCGGCTCCGTGGCCTCGAGGCCCTTCTCCAGGGACCCTGCCCCGATCAGGGTCTGGGGGTCCAGGTCGCCCTTATCAGGGGAGAGATCGGGGGAGAGAAGGAGGTAAAGCCGTTCGGAGGCCCGGGTGGCGGCCACGTAGAGGAGCCGGTTCTCCTCCTGCTTCTCCTCCTCTTCTACCCGGCGCTTCGCCAGGTGGAAGAGGGCGCTGGGGTTGCCCTCCTCGTCCAGGACAGGGGGCACCAGGGCCAGGCCCGGGCGGAAGAGGGGCTTGGTCTTGTTGTTTTTCCAAGAACCTAGCCTGTTCCACCCCCCCACGTTCAGCACGAACACCACGGGCCACTCCAAACCCTTGGCCCCGTGGACGGTGAGGAGGGTCACGGCCTCGCCCGCCTCCAAGGGGGGGCGCTCCACGGAAAGCCCGCTACGGAGGAGGAGGCGGAGGTGGCGGGCCACCAGAAAGGGGTCCTCGCTCCCCACCTCCAGCTTGCGCACCAGGTCAAGGGTGCCCTCCCAGTCCTTCACCCGCCTCCGGCCCTGGGGGAGGCGGGCGGCCACCCCCGTGTAGCCCGTGGCCCCGTCCAGGCGCTGAAGGAGTCGGCTTGGGGCCTCGAGGGCCTTGCGCCGGAGGAGGCCCCGGAGCGTCTCCCGGGCCCTTTCGGCTTCGGCGGAAAGGTCCCTCTCCCGCTCCAGGGCCTCCCATAGGGTCTCCCCTTCCCCCCGCGCCTCCGCCAGGCGGCGGATCTCCCCGTCGGTGAGGGCGAAGAAGGGAGAACGCAGAAGCCCCACCAGGGCCTCCTCGTCCTTGGGGTCTCCCAGAAACCTCAGGGCCAGATAGGCGTCCTTGAGGGCCCGGGTCTCCAGGAGATTCCCGCCCCCGGCCTCCACCGCCGGCACCTCCAGGCGGCGAAGGGCCTCGGCCACCCGGGCGAGATCCCTCCAGGTGCGGCCCAGGACCGCCACGTCCCGAAGGCTCATGGGCCGGTAGGCCTTCTCCCCGAGGTCGTAGACCTGGAAGCCTTCCGAAAGCAGGCGCCCCACCTCCTGGGCGATGAAGCGGGCCTGGGCCTCCAGGTCCCCCTGGAAGTGGAAGACCCACGGGCTCTCCCCTTCCGGCTTCCTCTCGGCGCTCACGGCCCCGTATCCCGGGAGAAGGTGGCGAAAGAAGCGGTTGTGAAAGTCCGCCAGGCCCTGGTGGTAGCGGTGGCTTTTCTCCAGGCGCCGGACGCGCAAACCCTCCTTCGCGGCCTCTGCCTGGAACCTCTCCATCACCTTGGGGTCCGCGCGGCGGAAGCTGTAGATGGACTGGTTGAGGTCCCCCACCACGGTCCAGGCCCGGAGGTCCGGGAAGAGGGCCTGCAGGATCCGGACCTGAACGGGGTTGGTGTCCTGGAACTCGTCCACCAGGAGCCGCCGGAAGCGCCCCCGGTAGTAGGCCCTCACCTCTTCCCTCTCCAGGGCGCGGAGGGCGTGCACCTCCAGGTCGGCGTAGCCCAGGCATCGGGCCCGGAAGCGGCGCTCCTCCAGGCGGGCCAGAACCCCCTCCGCCAGCCTCCGGAGGAGGGGCCAGACCTCCTCCAGGCGCTCGTCCGCAGGCCCCGGGGAAAACCCTTCCTTCACCCCTTCTAGAAGCTTCAGGAGCCGCTTGAGGGCGGGGTCGCCCTTATACTCAAGCCAAGGTTTCTTGTTGAACTTGACCTCCCCGGCCCAGGCCAGGAGGTCGGGAACAACTTCAGGCTCCTCGGTCCGCCATCCTTTGGGGAAGCCCGGGTACCGCTCCTCCGGCCTCTCCCCGTGGAAAAGCTCCTCCATCTGGCGCCTGAGGCCGCGCCAGGCCTCGAGGCGGAGGGCCTTCGCCACCTCCCCAAGACCCTTCTCCAGGAGTTCCCGGGCGGCCAGGGGGTCCTTCGCCACCTCCCGCAGGGTGTCCAGAAGCCCCTCGTACCCCACGGCCTCCACCAGGGGGGCGTACCCCGGGTCCTGGAGCGCCTCCAGGAGGGCTTCCTCCAGCCACGCCTCCAGGAGGAGGGCGGCCTCGAGGTCCTCCATCACCTGGAAGTCCGCGGGCACCCCCGCCTCCTCGGGGAACTCCCGGCAGACCCGGGCGGCCAGGGCGTGGAGGGTGCCTATGGGGGCCGCCTCCAGCTCGGCCAGGACCCGCTCCTTCTGGCCGAGGAAGCGTTCGCCCACCATCTGCCGCACC
>Ga0197143_1002588_pt1 | contig 13063 bp, 12 predicted proteins | sample GBS70_MetaG_FD_148603 | JGI IMG/M metagenome (GOLD analysis project Ga0197143, IMG submission 148603) | Sediment microbial communities from Great Boiling Springs, Gerlach, Nevada, United States - GBS 70_MetaG | ecosystem: Environmental > Aquatic > Thermal springs > Hot (42-90C) > Sediment...
GAGTCCCAATAGGGTTCATCGTGTTTTGAAGCCTTCCATAGGGCAAAATCGAGGGGGTTTCGCTTTTTGGGATCGGGCTCAACCCGGGCCCCCACAAGCATTCCCTCCAGGCTTCTTCCTGAAAGCTTTCCATAGGAGGGGAATTTTTCCACCGAAAAATAAACGTCACCATCAACCACATAGGCATAGCCCTTTTCGATGAGCTTCTTGACGACCTCAATCATATCCGAAATATGGTCGGTTGCTTTGGGCTCAAAGGTGGGTCTTTCAAGGTCTAAGGACTTTGTGTCAACGTAAAACTCATGGATGTACCTTTCGGCAATTGTGCGGAAATCAACACCTTCTTCCTTAGCGCGGGTTATGATCTTGTCATCTATGTCGGTAAAATTTCGCACATAAATGACCTCATACCCCCGATACTTGAGATATCGATAAAGTACATCAAAAACCACTAAACTTCTTGCGTGACCTATGTGAAGGAGGTCATATACCGTAACCCCACAAACGTACATTTTCACTCGAGACACTTCAAGGGGCAGAAAGGTCTCTTTTCTTTTGGTCAAGGTGTTATAAAGCTTGATCTCCATTCATCATCCTCCTAAGGTAAGGGCTCTTTCTAACCTTCTTCTAATAGTCTCCTCATCCAAATATAAGACCACCTTCTCCAAAGAAGGACCTTGCTTTTTTCCGGTGAGTGATAGCCTTAAGCTCAAAAAAACCTCCTTGGGGCTCAACAAACTTCTCTCAACCACCCTTTTAATCCAATTCTCCTTTCCTCCTTCAAGCTCCTCAAGAGCCGTTTGAAGAACCGTTCGGTTAACCTCATCCCCTATCCCCTCCAAATTAGGCTCCTGCTTCAAAAGTCTGATTAACTCCTTAAGCTCGGAGAGCGTTTTAACCTCATCCTTAAAAAGTTCAACGCCCTTTTGGTCAAGCTCACCCTCTAAAGCTATAAGACTTGGGGCTTCAGCCCTTTTTAGGTGTTCGCGGTTAAACCAAAGTAACTTCTTAAAGTCAAAAACAGGCTGACTTCTTTCTATTTTGGTTATCTCAAAGACCTTTATCATTTCATCAAAGTCCAGGATCTCATCCCCTATTCCTCCGCCCAAGTGAAGAAGGTAGTTGGCAAGGGCCTGGGGTAAAATGCCCATCTGTCGAAGTTCCCTAAGGGAAGTGGCACCGTGCCTTTTAGAGAGCACCTTCCTATCGGGACCTAGCAAAAGGGGAAGGTGGGCGAATTGGGGAGGAGTCCATCCTAAGGCCTTATAAAGGAGGATCTGGCGGGCGGTATTGGTCAAGTGGTCTTCTCCTCGTATAACATGACTTATCTCCATCAGATGATCGTCGATCACGCAGGCGAAGTTATAAGTGGGCCAAAGGTCCTTCCTCAAGATGATGAAATCGCCAAGGTCATCCTCCTTTACATGTTGAGGCCCAAATACCATATCCTCAAAGTAAACATCCCCTTCGGCCTTAAACCTAAGAGCAGGTCTTCGGCCTGAGGCCTTGAATTCTTCTATCTCCTTTTGACTTAATCTTAGACACCTTCTGTCATACCTTGGAGGAAGGCCTTGGGAAAGCCTCTTTTTCCTCAAGGCTTCGAGCTCTTCTTCACTGCAAAAGCAGAAATAGGCCTTCCCCTCTTCGAGCAACCGGAAGGCATACTGCTGGTAAAGGCTTAAACGCTCGGACTGCCTCACCACTTCTCCTCGGAAGTTTAAAAACCACCTCAGATCTTCCAGGATAGAGGCCTCGAATTCCGGAGAAGACCTTTCGGGGTCCGTGTCCTCGATCCTTACTAGAAACTGGCCGCCCGTCTTTTTTGAGAGAAGCCAATTGAAAAGGGCCACTCGGGCATTACCAACGTGAAGCTCTCCGGTTGGGCTTGGAGCAAAACGCGTCCTCATTTTTCATATAACAGGACAACTGCCAAAGCCTTTATCCCTTCACCTTTTCCGATAGCACCGAGTCCCTCAGGGGATTTGGCCTTAATGGAAATCTCTTCCTTTGAAATACCGAGCTTTTCCGAAAGTACTTCTTTCATCCTTTCGATGAAGGGAGAAAGCTTTGGACTTTGAGCTATTATTACGATATCCACATTTCCCAAAACGAACCCCTTTTCCTTCACCTTCTTCATAACTTCCTCAAGCAATTTTAGGCTCGAGATTCCCCGAAAACGCTCATCTTCCGCAGGGAAAAGCGTCCCCAAATCGGGCAAATTTGCTCCGCCAAGAAGCGCATCACAAAGGGCATGCACCACCACATCCGCATCCGAATGCCCGAAAAGCCCCTTTTCGTAAGGTATCTGGACCCCTCCCAGTACAAGGCTCCGTTCCTCTCGGAAGGGGTGCTGATCCCACCCAAGGCCCACTTTAGCTCTTTTCCCTTCCAAATATGATCCTCCCCGAAGGGGTCTGAAGGACGCTTGTGACCGTGATCTCCACCTCTTGGCCTATGAGCCTTTTACCATCCTCCACTACCACCATGGTCCCATCTTCCAAATAGCCTACACCCTGTTCGGGCTCCTTTCCTTCTTTAATAACCTGGATCCTCAAACTCTCACCCGGCAATACCACTGGCCTTAGCGCCTGGGAAAGCTCGTTTACGTTTAAAACGTCAATACCGTGAAGCTTGGCTATTTTGTTGAGGTTATAATCGTTAGTTATTATTTTGCCCCCCTTACGCCTCGCCAGTTCTATAAGCTTAAGGTCAACTTCTTTTATTTCGGGATAATCCTCTTCGATTATCCTCACCGGGGCCTTTGAGTGCTTTTGCAATCGTGACAATATGTCAAGCCCCCTTCTCCCCCTTGATCTTCTCACCGGATCAGGAAGATCAGCTATATATTGAAGCTCTTTGAGCACGAATTGGGGAATCAACAAAGATCCCTCGATGAAACCAGTCTCACATATATCGGCAATCCTTCCATCTATAATGGCACTCGTATCCAGGATTTTTGGTGTGGCCAAAACCTCACCTTTTTTGAAAAACGCCTTAAACTCGGGACCCTTTCTGGTTCCAACAATCGCTCCAGTTGCTAAAAGCGTAAGATATAAAAAAAACCGTATCCAATCAGGACAAAGCCCCTCAAAGGCCTTTGCAAGCACCCAGAAACTCAACACTCCTCCTATGCCCCCCAGAAGGGATGGAAGGCTCGTTTTAGACAGCAAATGCCCCAAGCCAACCCCCAAGGCTCCAAACCCCACTCCTAGGAGAGATCCGAAGAACCATCCTAAGGACGAAAACGAACCCACAAAAAGTCCTATGAGGGCCGAAAGGACGAATAAAAAAACATAAAAAATCCCCCTCATTTTTTCCTCCTCAATTTATTTAATTTAAGGAATAAATCCTAAAGCCCTCAAGGAAGCCTTTTTTGTATCTCCTTCTTTATCTCCTCTTCCTGGGCACTTTTGGCAATGGCTAACTCTTGGCTCAATAAATTAAGGGCGGTCTCCATTATTTTCTTCTCTCCGAAAGAGAGCTTTTTATATTGCTTAATTAGACAAAGTTCCTTCAATACCCTGGCCACCTCAAATATGGAACCGCTGTTCAGCTTCTCATTATATTGACGGAAACGCTGGTTCCAGGGTTGAGTCAAATCGCTTTGGCATTCCTCAGGTTGAGAAAGAAGTTCCAAAACCTGATCGGCTTCCCACGGCTTTATAACTTCCCTTATTCCCAAAGCCTTCAAGCTTTCTACGGGTATAATTACCGTGGTCTCCCATTTTAAAGGGCGAAGCACATAGACCTTTTGTTCCTTTCCATTTACTTGAATATTCCTTATATCTTCTATTACGCTTACCCCATGCCCGGGATAAACCACATAATCGCCTTTTTCGAACATCTTACACCTCACTCCATCTGCCCCGTAAAAACTACTAAGGCATAAGGCCTCAACCGTCTATCCTCTACTGGCTCAAGCTTGGCCATGTCCTCTCCTAAAAGTTCGGAAACCCTGACTTTAAAGCCCTCTTTCTGCAACTGCTCCTTAACCTCAAAGATATCCCCTTTCCTCAACCCGCTTCTTTCACCAGCCAAGATCAAGCCCTTCTCCTCCTGAACTTTTACCACCCTTATAAACCAAGGCCAGGACGAGACCACTTCCTCCGTCTTAGCTACAAGATCCCCGAAAAGCCCCAAAAGCGCTTCTTCAGGGCTTTGGGCTTTCTTTTGTAAAAGCCCCTCAAAGATCGCCTTTCCCTCTAAGGTCTCATAAAGTTTAAACTCCAAAAGCGCGAAAAAGCTCTCCGAGGACCGAAAAGGGCCGTAAAGTCTTGCCCAGATTAAAGCCTGAGCTCCGTAATTATCACCGAGCTTTAAGACTTGAGAAGCTTCGGGAAAGTTTTCGCTATCCCATTTTCCGTTATAAAAAACCGGAAGGACCCTTAAGGCCTTTTGGTCGAAAACCCTTGCGAATAACCCCTCCACAAAAGGCCTTTGATAAATAAGGGACTCCCCTACAACTTCAAAAGGCATGATCAAAACTTTCTTTTTCAAATAAAAGGGCGCTTTGGGAAGAGATGATAAAAGGGGCTTCTCGATCCGTTTTGTTGTCTCTTTTGCTATCGATTCTACGGCTTTCCCTTCCTTTTTCCTCCCCTCTTCAAACTTTACGATCTCCCACCTTTCGGGATTTTTGAAATAATCCCTTATCTCTAAAAACCTTTCTTCACCACTCTCCTTTTCTCGAACCTTTAGATAATAACGGCCATCTATGATATAAAGATCTTTATCGGAAAAAAGCCTCTTTTCCTCTTTTGTGTAAGGGTCCTTCGACTTTAACGTGATGGTTTTACAGCCTAAAAACCCTCCCCACAGAAGAATTAAATATAGAATAAAACAGATCCTCCCTTTCATGTAAAAATTTTACCAACTTCCTTTGCAAAAGGGAACTTTAAGGCATCAAATCAAATATTTTTCACATTCTTCCGGCGTAAGCGAGAATGTCTCTAAGGCTCCTTCCCATTTACCGTAAAATTTTACCTTAGAAAGATGCCCTGAAGGAACGCGAGCGTATCTCAAATAAATCCCACAAGCCAAGGGCAAATCACTCTCGCGTCCTCCCGAAGGTATTAAGCCAACAGGTGAACCGAAGTTTTGAAGTTCCAGTAAAAGGTCTTCCTTAGTCGAGAGCTCCCGCAGTTTTGCGTTCTCCCCTTCTTTTCTTCCCACTATGAGTTTGGTAACCGGAGAGATCCGAAAATGTCTGCCTATCTTAAGTAGTTCCAAATCCCTTTTCTCGAGGGCTTCCTTATGATCCAAAAGGTCCTTAAGCCTTCGGGAAAAGGCAGGATCGGTTAGAAGACAACCACCTGCAGGTTGAGGAATTTCATTAATGCCGAATCTTTGGGCAAGTTCCATCTGTTCTCTTCTTCCTCTTCCCCATAACCCCAAAAGGTCTTCCCTTTTCACCCATCCTTCTTTTTCCGGAATTGTAGGGGGAAGCCTTTTTGCGCTTAAGGGCCTCAACAATAAGCCCATCATACCCGATTCTTCCTCTACGGTTCTCATGGCCTTTTTGGTCTGGGAAAATGGCCTCTGTCCTAATACCTCTCCGGTGAAAACGAACTGGGCCCCTACTTCCCTCATCGCTTCACCTGCCTTTTTCACCATCAATATATGGCAATCGATACAAGGGTTCATCCCAGAACCGCGACCGTGCTTTGGAGCCCTTATTATTGGTATAAGATCGTCTGTTATATCTATAACCTTAAGGGGAATCCCCAATTTGGAGGCGGCTTCCTTTGCCCTTCTCACATCGAAAAAGGGGCTTCTAAAGGCAACGCCTATAACCTCAATCCCCTGCTGTTGTAAAAGTTTAACCGCTAACATACTATCCAAACCACCTGAAATAAGACCCACTGCCTTCACCATTTCCGCAAAAACTCCTTCGTATGAGTTTCTAGAAGTTCTCTAAGCCCTTGAGTGCTTTTAGGGCTCATTCCAAAAACGGCCCTCCAAACGTCCTCCCTTTCCATACACAAGTAAATAAAACCCCTGATCGGATATTCCTTAAGCCAAGAAAGCATTGTTTTATAAACCTTAACTCTCAAAGGTTTCAAGTACCTCAGCTTTCCATCCTCAGCTGGCAAAAGCTCACCGGTCAATATCCAATTCTGAGGAAACCGCTTTCTTATAATCCCAGGTAAGGGCCTCGGTAACCTAAAGGTACCAAGGCTTATCCATATGACTCCCTTGGGATCAACCGTTTGAAAAAGTTCTCCGATTAGTTTCTGGTAATCTTCCTCCCATCCAGGATAAAGGATGATGGGATCAAAGTGAAAAGCCACCGGATACCCTGCTTCTTGACAGAGTCTCGCTGCGCGGATCCTTTCCTCAATGGGGGATGTTCTGAGTTCTTGTTCCTTCTGAATTATCCTCGGAGCAAGTGACCAAGCGATAACGCTCTTTTTCTTTCCCGTGAACCTCAAAAGCACATCCACATTTGAGCTTTTCGTCTTGAGTTCCAGTACCCCCTTTTCAAAACCCTCGAAAAAGTAAAGGGCCTCCTCGACGAATCCCAAAAACGGCTCAAGGGCTAAACTATCGGAGAGTTCACCGGTGCCAAGCCTTAAAACCCCTTGGGTATCGGTCTTTTCTGTTACCTCCTCGAAGAATTTAGACCAAGGCAGGTTTAAAACCATAAAAGGGGTATTAAGATAAGCCTGAAGCACGCAATAAGTGCAATCGAAAGGACACCCCTCTACGATGTTGCCCACCCAATAACCGCAGCATATATACCCCTTTGTCCCAGGGCACCTTTTGAAAAATTCCCCTTTGTAAAACCTAAGATAAAGGACCTCTTTGCCCCTTTTGATGGGATCATCGGCTTGAAGGAAGATTTTCCTCTCAAGCTCCTCTTTTTCCTTGGGGAGGGGATTGAAGGCAGAAAATCTCTCTATTGCCTCCTTTCCCCAAGGGAAACTTTCTAAAGTGGGCTCATAAAAGACTTCCATGTTCACTCTTAAGCTGTTGGAGGATCAAAGAAGGAAGAGAATCTCTGTTTTTCAAAGTCACCTCCATAATTTTCAGGTTTTTTGATTTTTTAATCCTTACCAAAAAGGGATCTTGAGCCAAACTTATGGTCCCAAGAAGTGGCTTGGGCGAGTTTAAGATTTCCCAAATAAGGTCCCTAAAAGAAGACGAAAGGATCTCCATTTTTCCTATCTCATCCACCACTATAAGGTCCGACTCCTTTTGAGCTTTTAACAAAGCGGGTAAGGCAATTTTTTCGAATTCTGAAACTAAAACCCCATACCTTCCAACCTTGGGCATCTCCTTTAAATCCACATGGGCCATCAAAGCCTCATGACCATCCAAATCCTTCACCAAAAAACCAACCCTTTCTCCCTTTTCCCTTATCTCCTTCGTTATAAAACCTCCAGCTTTCCCTTTAAAGGAAGCAAGGACCTTTCTTATGACCGTAGTCTTACCGACTCCTGGTCTTCCGGTAAGTAGAATCTTCATCTCGGATGCCCTACCGGCATAAGGAGGAGAGGATCGTGATTAGGCGGAAGGGAAAGGATCCTTTTCACCTCTTCATCATAAAAAGCCCCTACTATCCCCGCTCCGAGCCCAAGACATACCGCTTGAAGAAAGAGGTTCTGCGCGGAATGCCCTATTTCCATCAAAACGTACCTTATACCCCTCTCGCGGTATTTGGAGGTAGTACGAGCATATTCGGCGGCAATAACCACGATAATGGGAGCCTGGGCCATCCAAGTCTGCCACAAAGAAGCCTCCGAAAGCTCCCTTCGCACATCCTCTAACTTAATAGGTTTCAAAGCGTGTTGCTCAGGAAAGTACCAATAAACCCCCTTTCCCAATCCCTCAACCCCTCCATCTCCTACTGCCACATAAATCTCCATAGGATAAAGGGCTCCGGCCGAAGGAATGACTCTTCTTCCATAAGGATCAACAAGCCCATTGGTGGACCATAATAATTGGGAAAGTTCCTCAAGTTTTAAATGATCAGGTTTAAATGACCTAACGGTTTTCCTTTTGACCAAAGCCTCTTCAAAACTTATAAGGCCCTTTTTATTCGGAGGAGGAAGCTTAAACATCTTCCCTTTCAAAATAAGCCTTCATCTCCTCACAAACCTCTTCGGGTCTTACAGCCGTTAAGCCCTCTGCGTGTAATGCCTGAAAAGCGTTCATGTCACTTGTCCCCCAGCTGTTAAGAAACCTTCTCACAATAAGCCTTCCATAAACCCAAAAACTACCCTTAGGTAAGGGACTACTTCCATAAAGTACAAGGTTAAAGCTATAAACGCCCTTATCCTTAAAATAAGAAAAGAGTCTCTTTAACCCTTTCAAAAAGCCTCGAAAATCCTCATGAGAAAGAAACCTCATATCCTCCTTATGAGGAAACAGAAAACAAACATCCCAAGGACCCTTGGGAGCAAAGGCCAAAAGAAAGCTCACCCCATTAAGCTCGCCCAAAAACCTTTCTCCCCTTCTCTTTTCTTCCTCCAAAAGTTCCTCGAAAAGACACCTTTCGTAAGTCTCCCAATAATTCAAACAGGCTTCTTCAATCCTTTTAAAATGGCAACTTGGGTAAACCCCTCCAAAAGCATGGAGATGGGGATGAACGATACTTCCACCTGAAGCGGGGAGAAAGTTCCAATTGAGGTAAAGGTATTTTAGATCCGAATGTACCTCCTTTGCTCTCTTTAAAACCTCTTGGGCCAAAAGAAAGCCATTTTCCAGGGTCTCAAAATCAAGTTCCTCAAGCTTCACAAAATGCTTTTCTCCAAGGACAATGAGGGCCGAAAATCGGTCAAAAGGCCTGAGATTCGGTATGGCCACTGCACTGCCCCTCTTGGGTCTTCCCTCTGGAAAAAGGGATGGCAAAAACTTGGGGGTAACCTTTTCCAAATTTTCCGGACAAAATGGACAAAAGGCCTTTACACCCTCTTTAAAAAGCTCCTCGGGTAAAAGCGTTTCTTTACTCAAAGGCTCCTCTAAAATCCTTGAACTTTCTCCACTTATAGGATCCCACCTAAGTTCTACCCAAACCTCTTTCTCCGTAAAACCAGAGGCCGCATCCAAAATTTTTTCTTTATAAACCTCCCTTTTAAACTCCAACATACTTCTTTGAGCTTTACTAACTAAATAGTCCCTTTGTCAAGCCCTTCTCACATCTTTGGTGCATGGGTATAAACATAGGTACCACCTTGGAGAAGGAGGAACAGAGAGGGTAGAGGTTACCTATCTCATCCTTTAGGTCTTTCGCAAGGTTGATCCTCGGCATCTCAGGTAAGACCGTCAGAAGGGTAACAGAAGATCAAAAAGCTCACCGAGGAAGCGTAAGGTGGAGTTTGTTAAGGTCCAATGAGGTTTTTAAAACTTTTGTTAAGGCCATTTTAAGGAGGTAAGGAGGGGCTCAACGCCCCTTTATGAGTATGAACAGATGCAGGTGAATAGAACTTTATGGCATTGAGTGGTGGATTTTTTGAGTTTCATTGGGGCTGTGTTTTTGAGCCCTGGTGTTGGTGTGGGTGAGGGCCCATAGGGTCAGGTGGCAATGAGTTCTGTGGGGTAAGTCCTAAGAAACAGGTTGCTCGGATCAGGGATTGAGCATGTAAAAAAGGGGATGGGACCGCTTCAGGCTCTAATAGAAAGGGCCCATCGCTCAGATGATGAGGAATTTTACCTGATCCATCTTGTTGAGAAAGGATGAATCCAAGGCTTCTCACCCTCCCCTTCCACCTCAAAACTGGTACCGATCTCTTTACCCCTTACCCTCTCTCACAGCTTTATTTACTTGACAAACTCAAAACATGGACTATGATAGGTAATGAAAAATTAATTTGATTTACCTAAATGTTGCAGGAAGTCATCTTCCCCTGGATCAAGCGCAGGTATCTTAAACTCCTCAGCGAGTTCAAAAACAGACCCTTCACTTTTGAAGAAGTCTTTAATCTCCTGCAAAAAGAATTCGAAGACGATGAAAATCAGACTAAAATTATCCTTTCAGAACTTAAGAGAGGAGGGTATTTACAAGTGTATCGAAATCCTCAAAACAAAAGAGAAAAGATTTACAAGTTAAAATCTTTGGCCGAGAAGATTAATCATATAAATACAAAAGATGATCTAATTAACCTTTTAAAACAAGCTGCCGACTTAATTCGAACAAGAGTTGATTATACTTTTATTTTGCTTTTACTTTTTTACAAAGCTTACTCTGATAAGTGGGAAAAGGAATTTGAAGAAGAAAAAAAGAAATTAATAGAAATAGGATGGGAAGAAGCGGAAGCGGTTAAAGAGGCAGCATCTGAGTATTATCACACCTTTAACTTCCCTCAAGAATATCTTTGGGAAAACATCAGAAGAGATCCACAGAGAATTTCAGAAAAATTTTCTATAGCAATGAAAAGACTGGCTGAACTTAATCCAGATTATCATGATATTTTCACTCAATTTGATTTTCATCAATTCACAAGCAACCCGGAGAATGCAATAATTTTAAATCAATTAGTTGAGCTTTTTAGCAAATTTTCCTTTAAAGAAATTCCTGGAGACATCTTAGGAGACGCCTATGAGTGGATATTAAAGTATTTTGCTCCAACAAAAGCAAAAGAAGGAGAGGTGTATACTCCAAGAGAAGTTATAAAGCTAATGGTTGAAATTTTAGACCCAAAACCGGAAAAATGGATTTATGACCCAGCTTTGGGTTCTGGGGGAATGCTTATCATTAGTTATAAATTTGTGGAGGAAAAATACGGAAAGGAAAAAGCAAACACCTTGTTTTTATATGGCCAAGAAGCAAATTCAAAAACTTTAGCTTTAGCCAAGATGAACATGCTTTTGCACGATATAAAAAACTTCTATTTTGCTCTTGGAGATACTTTACTTTTCCCGAAGTTTAAAGAAGGAAATAGTATTAAGCAATTTGATTACGTAATCGCCAATCCTCCCTGGAACCAAGACGGCTATGATGAAGATACTTTAAAGAAAGGAGAATATTGGAGAGAAAGATTTAAGTATGGATTTACTACAAAACAGTCGGCGGATTGGGCTTGGATTCAACATATGCTTGCTTCAGCCAAGGAAAAAGTTGCAGTTGTTATTGATACAGGAGCTGTTTCAAGAGGGGGAAGAGAAAAATTGATAAGACAAAGGATAGTTGAAGAAGATTTAATTGAAGCGGCAATTTTACTTCCAGAAAAATTATTTTACAACACAGGAGCTCCAGCGGTTATTATTGTATTTAATAAACATAAACCTGAAGAAAGAAAAGGGAAAATTTTATTAATTAATGCAAGTAAGGAATTCGAGCCAGGGAAAAAACAAAATACATTATCAGAGGAAAATATACAGAAAATTGTTGAGACATATAAGGAATTTAAAGATATAGAAAAATTTGCAAAGGTAATAACTATAGAAGATGCGAGAGAAGCTGATTATAATCTGAGCCCGTCAAGGTTTGTAAGTATTGCGGAAGAGGAAGAGTATAGAAGTATCGAAGAGATAGAAAAAGAATTAGATGAGTTAGAGGATTTACACATTAAATTGAAAGGGAAGATTAAAAATATTTTGCAAGCTTTAAAATTAAAGCAATGTTATTATAATGATTGAGAAAAATAATTTTAAACAAAAGTTATCTGAAAATTTATCCAAAATAGAAAAAATGATAGGTTATGAATTTACTTGCCTTTTACTTTTCTATAAGGCTTATTCTGATAAATGGGAAAGAGAATTTGAGGAAGAGAAAAAGAAATTAATAGAAATAGGATGGTCAGAGGAGGAAGCAATTAAAGAGGCAGCATCTGAGTATTATCACACCTTTAACTTCCCTCAAGAATACCTTTGGGAAAACATCAGAAGAGATCCACAGGGGGTTGTAGGAAAATTTTCTAATGCAATGAAAAAATTAGCTGAACTTAATCCAGATTATCAGGATGTTTTTTCTCAATTTGACTTTTCTAGATTTAGCGATAGCGATAAGCAAAAGAATCTGGCTGAGTCTGTTGAATTATTAAGTGAGTTTTCCTTTAAAGAAATTTCTACAAATATAATAGGTGAGGTGTATGAATTGATTTTGGAAAATTATGCTCCAGAAAAACCAAAAGAAGGAAAATTATATACTTCACGTGATATTATAAGATTAATGATTAAACTTTTAGACCCTAAACCTGAAAAAAGCATTTATGATCCTGCAGCTGGATTTGGTGGAATGTTAATTAGCGCATATAAGTATATATCTTCTAATTATGGTAATGAAGAAGCTAAGAAAATCATGTTATATGGACAGGAACTAGATGACACTATTTATGTATTAGGAAAATTGAATTTAATGCTTCATAATATAGAAAATGTAGATTTTAGAAAAGGAGATTCTATATTATTCCCTAAATTTAAAGAAGAAAATTTTATCAAAAAATTTGATTATGTAATTTCTAATCCGCCTTGGAATCAAAAGGATTATAATACAAATGATTTAAAAAGAGGAGAGCATTGGCGAGAAAGATTTATGTATGGACTTACAACAAAAAAGTCGGCGGATTGGGCTTGGATTCAACATATGCTTGCTTCAGCCAAGGAAAAAGTTGCAGTTGTTATTGATACAGGAGCTGTTTCAAGAGGTAAAAGAGAAAAATTAATTAGACAAAAAATCATAGAAGATGATTTAATTGAATCTGTAGTTCTAATTGCAGAAAAGGTTGTTTCTAAAAAGAGTTCTCAAGCGGTAATTATTGTATTTAATAAAAATAAAGCAACAGAAAGAAAGGGGAAATTTTTATTAATTAATGCAAGTAAGGAATTTAAGCCAGAGAGAAGTAAAAATATATTGTCAGAGGAGAATATTGAAAAAATTGTTGATGTTTATAGAAATTTTAAAGAAATTAAAGGATTAAGCAGAATAATAACCTTAGAGGATGTAAGAGAAGCTGATTATAATCTGAGCCCCTCAAGGTTTGTAAGTATTGCGGAGGAGGAAGAGTATAGGAGTATTGAGGAAATCAAAGTAGAGTTAGAGAGATTGGAAGAAGAGAGGAGAATGGTTGAGGAAAAAATTATAAAAATTTTAGAGAAATTTTAAAACATGCAGGAGAATTAC
>Ga0197143_1002589_pt1 | contig 13062 bp, 14 predicted proteins | sample GBS70_MetaG_FD_148603 | JGI IMG/M metagenome (GOLD analysis project Ga0197143, IMG submission 148603) | Sediment microbial communities from Great Boiling Springs, Gerlach, Nevada, United States - GBS 70_MetaG | ecosystem: Environmental > Aquatic > Thermal springs > Hot (42-90C) > Sediment...
GAAGGGTATTTTAATAAAATCACAAGATGGGAATTTACTCTAACAAACTTTCCATCTTCTTTTATTATAAAGGCGGGGCATAAGAAATTCTCAACAGGAAACCGAACCCCTGCCCATTTCCGCAGGCAATTCACAATTTTCATTTTATGACTTCCAGGAGGGTTTAAACGGCTTCCCCCTTTCCTTCAAAGTAAATGGCCATAGAACTCCTTCCTCCTCAGGACTCCTTCCGAAAAGCTGAAAAGCTCTTTCCGCTCCCCAGGAAAACCACAATGGATATGAAAGAACATAAAAGGCCCCTATTAACTTATGAACCCGAACACTTCCAAAGATTCCGAACCAGGGCTCTGAAACTGCTCCTGAATTGGAAAGAATTATATTTAGCCAGAAAAGGATGGTGAAGAAAAGTATAAGAAATACATACCAGTCCTTATTTTTATTTATGAGGTGCTTTGCATAGAGATAAGCACATATCCCGCCAATTACTATGAGAAATGGAACATCTAAGAGCCCCACCTTCATAGCCACCCCCTTTCCTTGCACCAGGTTATGTAATCCCATAAACCTTTTCTTGGGTCCTCATAGATATACCTGAATCCAAGGTCTTTTAGTCTCTTGTTGGAAAACCAGTACTGATGTGTCAGGTATCCTGCCATAGGAACATCAACCTTCGGTCTGATTCCCTTTTTTCTCGCTCTCCGGTCAAGAGCAGTAATAATTTTCATTGCGACCTTTGAGAAAAACTTATAAATAGGCCAGTAAACCGGGATACGAACAACTCTTTTTATTCCGAGGGCATCGTAAAGGAATTCAAGCATTTCGGTCTGCGTTATGCATTCACTTAAGACATTATAAGCCTTCCCGATTGTTTCATCATGCTCAGCACAGAAAAGCGCTGCTCTCACAAGGTCTATGACATGAACGGATGGAAACATAAGTGTTTTTTTCTTCGGATACCATGATATAATAACGCCTGTTCCTATTCTTCTTATTCCGTAAAGAATATGATAAACACCGTATCTATGCCTTGGTCCGTATATTGGAGCAGGTCTCAAAACAGTCAAAGGAAGTCCCTTTTCTCTGTGAAGAGCCCACAAAACCCTTTCCTGTTCTGCCTTTGATTTTGAATAATTGTTCGGAGGATTGAAGGGGTGGTCTTCATCTATAGGACCCTCCTCTGCCTCTCCATATACTCCTTCTGTTGACCAGTGAATGAACCTCTTCACTTTATATTCTATAGCCAGCTCTGCGAGGTTTTTAGCACCTATCACATTTACCTTATAAAGGACATCCCATAGAGCAAAATAATCGTAAAGGGAGGCTATGTGAAAAATAACATCGTATACGGGTTTTCCTTCAAAAAGCGGAATGAGTGTTTCTTTTTTTGTGAGGTCTGCTGGAATGAACTCAATTTTTAATTTTTCTATTATATCTTCATAATAGGCGGGATGGAGTTCACCTTCCTCACAGTAGTATTGCTTATGCTCTTCCCTCTTTAAATCCGTTGCCACAACCTCCCATCCCTCCTTCACAAGGAGTTCAATCATATGTCCACCTGTAAATCCGCAAGCCCCCGTGACTAAAGCCCTTTTTCTTCCCCTTTCCATAAAAAAATTATAGAATACAAATTCTATCGTGTCAAGAAAAATCGTCGTCAACTTATCTCCCTTTTCAAAGTTCTTTAGTTTTTTATAACGCTTTTCTAAAGATTTGTTTCGTCCTTTGAGAAATGCATCCTCTGTTCAGCAGCCTGAAGAATCATTTCAAGCATCCTTGAATAAGAAATGCCTGCGAACTTTGCCATCTTCGCTAAGTGTCCGTCCCAGCACCATCCAGGATTTGGATTAACTTCAAGTAACTTCGGTTCTCCCTTTGCGTTGAGCCTCCAGTCAAAACGGGCATAATCCCTGCATTCAAGCCTTTCAAAAAGTTTTAAGGAGCATTCTATTATAACCTTTTCGGTTTCTTCGGGAAGGACCGCCGGGATGGACTGAACTTTTCCGTAGGGAGAATCGGGCAGCCATTTTGCTTCATAACCGCATATCCTCGGAAGCTCTGGCGGAAGGGAGGAGTAATCTTCTTCTATTATCGGAAGAATTGTATAGGAATCAGGAGGATTCCCTATTATCCCAACGCTCAAATCCTTTCCTGTCAAGAACTCTTCAACGAGGACCGGCTTTTCGTATCCAAATTTTTCCCTTATTTCAGATATTGCATTTAGAAGTTCTTCCAGATTCTTTGCCACACTTCTCTGTGTTATTCCAAAACTTGAGTCGCCAAAGTTTGGCTTGACAATCACAGGAAAATCGAAGGGGAGACGAAATGTGGTATCTTCCGGTTTTATTACAACTGCCTCAGGAACAGGAATCCCCATTTCCCTTGCTATACCTCTCACAAGGGATTTGTCATAACAATGGGCAAGACAATGGGGTTTTGCGCCGGTATAAGGAATTCTCAAAATACCAAGTAGTGCCGGGATATGAAGCTCTTTTCTCGGATTGTTTAGATATCCCTCATCACATAAGTTGAATATAAAATCAACCTTCCCCTTTTCTTTAAGTTTCATCAGGTCCTGAACAAATGTATCGTGATTTGTAAGATATGTAAACCTGTAATGACCTCTCTGTTCTATCTCCCTCAATGCCTCTTTCAATTGGTCAATTGTATAAAGGTCGTCATCATCAAATATTCCCTTTGGCTTTAATGGGTCGGGTTTTGATGGGTCCCCTAAAAGAACAACCACTTCTTTCGCTACTTTCTTCTTCATTTTCACAGGTGTCCAGTTCTTCCGTGCCACAGCGGTAACAATAATTCTCTTCTCCATCATTCCGAGGTCCTGATTTCTTCTTGAATTCGGAGAAATGGCTCCATGAAACTGGATATCTGTGAAACCCGCTTTTTCAAGTAGTTCCTTCAAACTTTCTTTTGTGTAAAGCCTCTCAGCATAAAACTGGTCAACAATTACCCCTTTTTCAACATGCGAGATTATTTCCCTTGAGATGAGCCTTCGTCTGTCAATAGATAATGAGCGCTCCCTGCAAACAAAGTGCTTCTTATCTATCCATTCCCATGACCTTCGTTGAAAGTGTTCTCTTAAATACTCACCATCTGAAACATCTATAAGAAGCTTACCCCATGGTTTTAAAACTTTCATAACTTCCTTTAAGACCCTGAGGTCTTCCTGAACACTGTCAAAATATCCAAAGCTATTTCCAAGGATTAAAACCACATCAAATGCATCTGGAGGATAAGGGAGTTTTCTCGCATCTCCCTCGCGGAACTTCAGGTTCAAACCATCCTTCTTTGCATTTATCTTTGCCTTCTGAATAAGATAATGGGAACGGTCAAGTCCCTCAATGTTCTGAAACCCCCTTCTGGCAAGCTCAAAAGAATGCCTGCCCTGTCCGCAGCATAGGTCAAGGATTTTGTCTTCATAAGATAGATTGAGAATTGAAAGGATTGTATCTACTTCCCTTGCGGTTATTTCTCTGTCTTCAACCACATCTCCGTCTGTCTTGAGATAAAGCGAATTGAAAATCCTTCTCCACCAGTCTCTTGGAACATACTCCTCAAGATGTTCTACCGGTCCAAGGGTTCTTACACCGTTTGTTAGTTTTTTTCTTTTTAAAGACTCCTCACTTATTACCTTCATTTATTTAAACCCCCTTCTTTTTTTGGATTTGATACTACTTAATGGATCTTCTCCCACCTTTTCCATCTCCGAGTTTTAAAAAGTTCTTTCATCAGTGAAAATATATATCAACTTTTTTAAAAATGTCAAGTGGTATTTTAAATTTTACTCAGGGGCATAACAGGTTATTGATTACAGAAGAAAAGTTTATAAATATGTTAAAGGAGGAAAAGATTGAAGTATTTGATAATTGGAGCATATTTATTTCTTTTATTTTCCATTCTTTTCTTTTTCTTCAAAAAAACCGATAGAATCGAACCTTCTGTGGAAAATCTCCTCGCTGTTCTACCCTGTGCATCAAAATTTGAAAAAGCAGGTAAATACTGGAGGGGGATTGATACAAAGGGTAATTTATGCGGTTATGCGTTTCTCACATCGTCCATGCCTCCGAAGGTAAAGGGATATGGTGGTGAAATATCCGCAGTTGCAGGAATTGATAAATCGGGCACAATAACCGGGATTGAGATTATAAAGCATAATGAAACTCCATTCTATTTCGGCATTTTAGAAGAGGCAGGATTGTTGAAGGATATAAAGGGACACAGAATTGAAAATGGATACAAAGGTTTAAGCATAGTCTCCGGAGCCACCATTTCATCAAGAGCCCTGTTGAAGGATATCGTTGGCGGGGCTGCAAAAATTGCGAGGGAGGAATTGAATCTCCATGTGAAACTTGAAGAAGAGGGTTTAAAAAAAGAGATTATTATTTCAATTCTTGTCTTTTTCGTTTTTGTTTCAGGTTTTACAGGGGTTATGAAAAGAAAAAAAATTTTTGTCCTTCTTTCTTCATCTGGTGGAATAATTCTCATAGGCTTCTACATGAATTCACCATTTTCCCTTACAGATATCTCAAGGATGATAACTTTTCACTTTCCTTCCATTTCAAATCTTTCCCTTTTATCCATATATATCCTTGTGATTCTGGGTTCTTTTATGAAAAAGCCCCTATACTGCAGGTGTATATGCCCATACGGAACTCTTGTTGATATTGCAGGAATGCCTGGAAAGAATAAAAAAATAGAATCACCCTCCTCGGCTCGTTTTGCTGCATTTCTGAGGGAATTCATTGCTATAATTCTGCTTTCCCTTTTTCTCATTACCGGCGCCTCCTTCTTTCTTTACCTTGAACCATTTCAATGGTTCTTTTCTTTCAAAGGCTCTACCATCATGTGGATTTTTGCCTTCTCAGGAATTCTTCTTTCAATTTTTATCAAAAGGTTCTGGTGTATTTTTCTGTGTCCCACAGGAGGAATTCTTGATAGAATATCCTGGCTTTTTAATAGGCTTCCTTCCCTCTTAAAACAACAAAAGGGGTCTTAAACAGAATTACGAAATCCAACCACAAAGACCAGTTTCTCACATAGAACTCATCAAGTTTTAACCTGTCTTCAAATCCAAGGGAATTTCTGCCAGAAACCTGCCACAGTCCTGTTATTCCGGGTTTAACTCTTAAAATCACATCTTTATAAATTCCCATTCTTTCTATTTCCCTGGGAAGGTATGGTCTGGGACCGATCAAACTCATCTCACCTTTTAGCACATTGAAAATCTGCGGGAGCTCGTCAAGGCTCCATTTTCTCAGAAATTTCCCAAGCCTTGTAACCCTCGGGTCAAATCCCTTCAGTTTCATAAATTTCTCCCACTCTTTCCTTGCAGGTTCATTTTTTTGCAAATACTCATTTAGCTTATCATCTGCGTCAGGAAACATAGTTCTAAACTTGTATAAATTGAACCTCCTTCCATCTTTACCAAGTCTTTCCTGAGAAAACAGAACCGGTCTTCCTTCAAAAAAGAATATAAGAACAGAAATTACTAAAAGAAGCGGGAAGATGAGAATGAATATGACCAGAGCCAGAACCCATTCTATTGAATTTTTTATGTAAATGTTCCATGGCTTTCCAAGGTTTAAATTGATGTTAAGGAGTGGCGCATCGCCGAGCATAAGAAGTTCTCCAGTTGTGGCTATTCCGGAGATGTCCGGGAGGAGAAAGATTGAATCTCCAGATTTTCCAATGTTTTCTATAAGGAAAATAATGTCTTCTTTTTTAATTCCATAGGAATTTATAATTATGTCAAAGTTTCTTTTGTTCTGAAATTTTTCAATAATCCCTTTAAGAAAAATGGGATTTTCAATTTTTATGAAGGATGGTGAGCGATAACCCAAAAAGAAGTTCTCTCCAATTTTTTTAATGAATGATTCGGGAAAGGGTTTGATACCAATAAATAGAACTTCCTTTCCCCATATTCCCAATTTGTACAGGATGAATTTGACGAATGCTCTTCCTGCGAGAAAAAATGGGGCGCCAAGCACAAAAATAATCATCACAATTCCCCTTGATATGTGAAGCATTTTTAAAAGATAAGAGATTGCAAGGAGTATTATTGATGAGCGGGTGTGTGTCAGTATTATTGATTTTGTTTCTTCACCTATAGTTCTTCTTTTTGTATAAAGACCGGCAGCGAGAAACTCAAGGAACCATATAAAAAAGAAAAAAAGGAATTCTGCTGAAAAATTTGTTTCTAAAATTTGAGGAAAAATTATCCTTCCCAAATTTTTCAGGTTCAGCGCAATTATGTAAAGAAGAAAAAAGGATATGAAATCGGATATTATGAAAAAAAGTAAAGAAAGGATTTTTTTCCCTGTTAAGAGAATTTTTTGAGCCATCCTATAACTTCCTCAAAAACCTGTTCATTGTTAAGTTCGTTGAATGGTTCGTGGTAAAATCCTTCATATATACAGAGTTTCTTTTCAGCATTTACTTTTTTATAAAAACTTTCAGTGGCTTTTGGATCTGTAAGTTCATCTGATGAACCATGAAGAAAGAGCGCAGGAGTTCTTATCCTTTCAGGATGACGGTTCACAAAGTCCATTGCTTTCATGGTTTCAAAAAACCATCTCACTGTAATTTTTCTGTGAACAAGTGGGTCATTTATGTAGGCTTCTACTACACTTTTATCGTGTGAAAGCTTATTGGGGTCAATCTCATTTGACATGGAAACTCCGGGAGCTATTCTATAAAGCACCCTGCCGAGAAGAAGCTTAAATTTTGGAGGATTAATTTTCAATCCAAGAAGAGGAGCACTTGCCACAAGGGATCTCAACCTCTCAGGTCTTTTCATGGCATAATAAATCACAATTAAGCCACCGAGGCTGTGTCCTATCAAATGAAATTTTTTTATTCCATCTGTCGCTTTTTCTATATCATCCAAATAATCGTCAAAAGTTCTTATATCTCCCCTTTTCCCCTCCGACCTTCCATGTCCTCTTAGATCAAATCTCAAAAGGTTGAAGTTTGAACTCAATAGCCTTTTTGAAATTTTTTCGTATCTTCCACAATGCTCGCCAAGTCCGTGAACTATAAGGCACCAATCCCTTCCCCCGGCGACCTCCTCTTTTAAAAGGAAAAGTCCATTTTTTAATGGCATCTTGAATTTGTGTAGATATAAATGCAGTCCCCGTTTTTCAATTTCTTCTTCATATCCTTTATAAAACTGCACTTCTCTCCGTTTATCTCTAATTCTGGAAGGTCAATCAGGGTTGGAAGGTCTCTGAAAAATCTTTTTCCAAGCCTGTTGCATTTATCCAGCACCTTGAGCAAATCTTTGAGGGTTCCGCCCTTCTTAACACGAACATTAAATTTTTCTTTGACTTTTCTTCCGAGGATGACCCCTTCTACATCTACCTTTACCTCTATTGTTTCGCGCCCCATTTCCTACCTCCATAAATTTTTTAAAATAATATCACACTCATCAATTCATTATCAAGTTGATTTTTTCAGATTTTTGGAATTAAATCAATAACATGAAGGAAATCGATTCAATAGACCTGAAACTATTATCTATTCTTAAAAAAAATGGAAGAATTAAACTCAAAGAACTGGGGGAGATGGTCGGATTAACTTCTCCTGCTGTAATTGAAAGAATAAACAGGCTTGAAAGTGAAGGGGTGATAAAGGGATACTGTGCGCTTATAAATCCGAGGAAGGTAGGGATTGATATAACTGCGTTCATTGGAATTTACATTGACCACCCCTCTCACATAGATACCTTTGAAAAAGAAATAGAAAGTCTGGGAGACGAAATAATGGAATGCCACCATGTTACAGGTGATTGGACACTCCTTCTGAAAATAAGAACGAAAAACACAGACACCCTTCAGGCTCTTATAAAGAAGATAAGAAGTATACCAGGGGTTGTGAGGACAAATACAATGGTTGTTTTCTCCACATTTAAAGAAATCCCTACTTTCAAATTTGAATGAAAAAATTTTATTATCACTTCCTTGACCTCTACAGGCACAGATTTTTGATATGGCAATTGGTTTTAAGGGATATAAGGGCGAGATACAGGGGGTCTTTTCTTGGGTTTTTGTGGACCTTTATGAACCCGCTTATTCAGATGGGAATTTACACGCTCGTTTTCTCCTTCTATTTAAGGATTAACATGGAGAAATATCCCGCCTTTCTTTTTTGCGGTTTAATTCCCTGGACATGGGTATCATCATCTGTGGAAAGGGGTATGCATTCAATAGTTCATAGCGGGAGCCTGGTGACAAAGGCGATGCTGCCCCCACAAGTTCTTCCCACTACAATGAATCTATCAAACTTCGTAAACTTTATTTTCACCCTTCCCCTTCTCATTTTATTTCTTCTTATATTTAAAGTTTATCCCGGGAGAACCATATTTTTTCTGGTCATCCTTTTCTTAATTCAATTCATAATGCTTCAAGGAGTCTCCCTCATCGTTGCAACACTAACTGTTTATTTCAGAGACCTCCTGCATGTAATTCCCAATCTCCTCCTCTTTCTCTTTTTTGCAACTCCGATAATATACCCTCTTTCATTGGTCCCTGAAAAGTTTAGAACTTTTGTCCTTCTCAACCCATTCTCCACTCTTATAGTCTCCTATCATAATAGTCTGTTCTTCAAAACTCCTCCTTCTTTACCCCATCTCTTGTATTCCGGAGTCTGGTCAATTTTTCTTCTTATCCTCGGGGTTTACATTTTTGAAAAATTTAGAGATGAAATTCCAGAATTGATATAATGGAAGCAGTAGTTTTTGAAGATGTTGTAAAGAGATTCAGAAAATATTTCTTAAAGAGACAATATACAACATTGAAATCAACATTCCTGAACATAATTTTGAGAAGAAAAGAATCTCCCATGAGGTCTTATGTTTATGCTCTCAACGGAATGAGTTTCTCTGTAATGAAAGGGGAAGCCTTTGGAATTATTGGAAGAAACGGCTCCGGAAAAACTACAATACTCAAATTGATTGCAGGAATATATCGCCCTGATTACGGAAGGATAAAGGTGAACGGAAGGATTTCCGCCCTGATAGAGCTTGGAGCGGGTTTCCATCCAGATTTCACCGGGAAGGAGAACATCATAATAAACGGGATGATATTGGGTTTAGGCAAAGAAGAAATAAAGAAAAAGTTTGACGAAATAGTTTCATTCGCTGAAATCGGAGAATTTATTGATATGCCTGTTCGGACATATTCATCAGGGATGTATATGAGGCTCGCCTTTTCGATCGCAGTGAATGTAAACCCTGATATCTTTCTCATAGATGAGGTTCTTGCAGTCGGTGATGAAGGGTTTGTAAAAAAATGCCTTTCAAAGATGGATGAGTTTAAGAAGACGGGGAAAACAATGATACTGGTGAGCCACGACCTCTCAATGGTTGAGAGATTCTGCACAAAAGTTTTATGGATTGAAAACGGAAAACCTGTTCTTATAGGGGAGCCTTCCTTTGTTGTTAACGAATACAGAAAGAGCTTTCAGGGGTGATGGATGGAAGGGGAGTTTATTAAATTATTTGTGGAAGATAAGGTTGAAGCATGATAAATCTGAAGCATATAATTTTTCTTCTTCTTATCTTTTATAGTTGCGCAAAGTCGGGGAAGGAAATATCTGTTTATGCAGGTTCTATAACAAAAATTTTTCTTGACGAGATAAATCGGAGATATGAAGAAAAAAGTGGCACAAAATTGTTAGTTCAATATGGAGGTTCGGGAATTATGCTTATGCAATTTATCTATGGAAAAGGGGAGGTTTACATTTCTACATGCGATGAATTCATGGAAAAGGGAGTGGAAATGGAAGTGATTGAACCTTCATCAGTGTTTTACCTTTCACCCGTCCACCCGGCAATAATAGTGAGAAGAGGAGAAAAAGAAATAAAAGATTTTAACACTCTTATTTCAAGGAAGTTCGGAATAGCAAATCCTAAGGTATGCACAGGCAAATTTACTGAGGAGATATTCAGGTATTATGGCAAGGAAGAACTCATGAAAAAGGCTAAAATTCAAGCAGATTCCCTATTATCTTTAACCACTGCGCTTTTGTTAGGAAGTGTGGACGGAATAATAGGTCTGGTGGAATTAAAATCTATTCCGGGGATAGAGGTAATACCACTTCCATCGGTGAGCGAGCCTCGTATCAGTATAGGGCTCTCGAAAAGACCAAAACATCCCGAAGAGGCATGGAATTATTTAAAATTTCTACTGTCCAGTGAGGGAAAGGAGATTATGAAAAGGTATGGATTTCAACCCTATTAATTTTAGGAGCCCCTTAATCGTTGGAGGCATCACCACATTGGTTGTATCCCTTTTGTTTATTTTTATATTTTCCCATGCAATAATACTTCTGGAAAAGGGGGGACCGCCTGAGGTGGTGCTCTCACCAATTTTAAGAAGTGTTCTTATCTCTACTATTGCCTCATTTATTGCTATTTTAATTGGTATTCCCATAGCATATTTTCTTTCTCGTAAAGAATTTTTTCTAAAGAACTTCTTTGAGACAATCCTTGAGATACCGCTTATTCTTTCTCCTCTGGCACTGGGCGCACTTTTACTCGTAGTATTTTCAAAAGGATTCGGTAGATTTCTGGAAGAAAAAATTGGCATAACCTTCACTATAAAAGGGGTAATAATAGCACAGTTTTTCGTTGTATTTAGCATAGGGTTAAAAACCCTAAAGGTAGCATTTGATAGTGTTCCGGAAAGATATGAATACATAGCCCGTCTTTTCGGAGCCTCCGAAACAAAAGCCTTTATAGATATGGTTTTAAGAGCATCAAAAAGGGGGCTACTTTCTGCTTTTATTTTGACATGGGCAAGGGGCATGGCAGAATTTGGAGCAACCCTTGCAATAGGTGGAATGAATCCATCCATAAGGATAGCCACAGTGGAATTGTTTGAGAAAGTGGAAATGGGAGATTTTTCATCTGCAGGATTATTAATTTTGCTTCTTCTTGGAATTTCGTTCGTAATTCTTTATATCTTGAAACTTCTGGTAACAGAAAGATAAGGGAAAGTGAAAGTCTGTGGCGTTGTGTTAGTTGGAGGCAAAGGAAAGAGATTTGGGAGGGAAAAAATCTCTTTAATTCTCGGAGAGAAAAAAATTCTTCAAATTATTGTAAAAGAACTATCGGAGGTTTGTTCGGAAATAATTCTTGCTGGAAAAAAAGGAATTGTTGTTGAGGGATATGATATTCTCTGCCTTGAGGATATAATAAAGGACAGAGGACCAATAGCAGGAATAGTTTCGGCAATGGAGTGTTCAAATTCGGATTTTTTCATCATAGCTTCCTGTGATATGCCTTTTGTATCGTCTTCCCTTTTTAAACTTTACTTAAAATATCTCCATGAAAGCGATGTCACTCTGTCTCCGAGGTGGGGATTTCCAATTGGCATGAGGAAGGAGACATATCCGTTTCTGAAAAAGTCATTATTTTCAAATTCGCTCTGCCTGTTTGATGTGATTAAATCTTCAAACTTTCGCATAAAGATAATTCCTCGCGGAGAAATTTTATCAATAGGAGATGAGGATATAATTTTTGCAAATATAAACACTCAGGAAGATTATAATTTTGCTCTGGAGATAATGAAAAATGTTAAGGGTTGAAAACTTATCAGTTAAGGCTGGAAATTTTTGCCTCGGGGAAATAAACCTCGAAATAAAAGAAGGGGAACATTTCATTTTATTGGGACCGTCGGGAGCAGGAAAGACACTGCTGGCAGAAGCAATATGCGGGATAAGAAAAATTGAAAAAGGGAGAGTTCTTCTTGATAATGTAGACATCACCTACGCTCCCCTGAATAAAAGAAATATCTCATATCTTCCACAGGACCTGTGTCTATTTCCAAACATGAGCGTTTTTGAGAACATCACTTATCCGCTCAGGATGAGAAAAATGCCGCGATGTGAAGTAATGAAAAAAGTTGATTATGTGTGTGAGCTGTTAAACATAAAGCACATAACAGAAAGAAAAGATATAAACTCTTTAAGCGGAGGAGAAAAGCAAAGGGTTGCGCTCGCAAGGGCGCTTATATGGGAACCAAAAATTTTAATAATTGATGAGCCTTTTTCAGCACTTGACATTGCTTTAAAAAGGACTCTTCAGATGGAACTTGTAAAAATTTCCGAAAATACATCGTCCACCATCATTCATGTAACGCATGACAGAGAAGAGGCTTTCATGCTTGGTGATAGAATTGGAATACTTATAAATGGAAAACTTCAGCAAATAGGAACAAGAGATGAGATATATTACTCTCCCGCGACCATTGAAACCGCTCGGTATCTTATAAGTGAAAATAATATATTTGAAGGTGAAATTGCTTATATAAAAGGAGATGAAGTAGGTCTAAAAAATGAGCACATTTTCCTTGTGGCAAATAAATTCTCCAGTGTTGAGGAGGGAGATAGAGTGTTTTTTGGTATAAGACCCGAGGAAATTTCCGTGATAAGACCTGGCAAACCATTAGGACCACAGGTTCAACACAATCTTTTCAGGGGGATTGTAAAAAGAATCTATGAAAAAGGGGCGAGCCATATCCTGATGGTAAACGCAGAAAAATTTTCAATAGAGATAGAAATCCCTAACTGCGCCTTCAGGGATCTACACATAGGAACAGAAAATGAAATAACCTTCTCCATGAAGAAAAGGGCTGTCTGGTATATAAAAAAGAATATCTCTTGAGCCCGTCAATTTTGAGAGTCCACACCTATCATAAAATCTACAATGTAAAGTTAATTATTCAGCAAAGCAGGTATCTCTTGACATTGAAGAGTTTTTAAACTATTTAGAATACTATGAAGGAAAGGACGCTTGTAATTATAAAACCGGATGCAGTTGAAAGGAATCTGATAGGTGAAATAATTTCACATTTTGAAAAAAATGGATTGAGGGTTATTGCTATGAAGATGGTTAAACTCACAAAGGAAGAAGCAGAAGGATTTTATTATGTGCATAGGGGGAAGCCTTTCTTTGAAAGTTTGACAGACTTTATGTCATCCGGAGCCTGTGTCCCTGTTGTTATTGAGGGAGAAGATGCAATAAACAAGGTGAGAAAAATAATAGAT
>Ga0197143_1002590_pt1 | contig 13060 bp, 12 predicted proteins | sample GBS70_MetaG_FD_148603 | JGI IMG/M metagenome (GOLD analysis project Ga0197143, IMG submission 148603) | Sediment microbial communities from Great Boiling Springs, Gerlach, Nevada, United States - GBS 70_MetaG | ecosystem: Environmental > Aquatic > Thermal springs > Hot (42-90C) > Sediment...
CCTACTGTGGTTAAAGTTTTAGATATTTCTGACACAGAACCGCTTACAATTGGAGTTTATAAGGATTATGTTTTAATTTTTGATAACAAAATGTCACAAATAATGGTTTATAATAAAGAATTAACCAGGATTGTTGAAGTAATACCTTATTTTGTGAAAGATATTATTTATGTTTCATCATATAAAAACAATTTGTGGATACTTGATTCTAATTATATTTTATATCAACTTAAAGGGTATAAAGAAATAAAACGTTCGTTCAAATTAGATTTTGTAGTTGCTAAAAATATCTCTTCACTTTTTGTAGATAACAAATTTATTTGGTACGCAATTGAAGGTTCCCCATATTTGTATTGTTACAGTAGGAATATACTTGATTGAGAAATTTAATTAATATTCCTACCTTAAAATTAAATCATGAATTATAAAGCGATAATTTTATTCCTATGTTTTTTAGTATTTTTTGGTAAACCAAGCCCAACAAGTATTTTAGAATTAAGAACTTCTTATTTAGCAAAGAAAAATATTTCAACATCAACTTTTCTTCAAACACAATTTGATGAAAGAGATGCTGTGATAAAAAATCTCATTTTGTTTGAATCTTATCTTGACAAAGATGATTTTGAAAATGCTTTTGTTTATTATGAATTGTTAAAATCTTGTTTCCCAATAAATCAAATTGTCAATTTTAGGTTAGGCGAGTATTATTTTAAACAAAAAAATTTTGTTGAAGCAAAAAAATATTTTGAAGAATGTGTTAAAAATGACGCACAATTTCATGAAGCAAGGAAGTATTTGTCTTATATTTGTTTTAAAATAAAAGATTATGAACAAGCATTTAAACATTCTCGTATACTATCTTATTTTAAACCCGATAAAGATGTATTAAGAATTTATGACCATGTTAGGAATAGAAATGAATTTAACAACTTTTCTGAAATCAAATTTACGAAAATAAAAAAGTTAATGACCAATACTTCTGTTTTAGTTAATGTTGGTATTTCAACAAAAGATAATGGTAGACTTATGAAAATTGATTGTGTAAAATTTTTTGTTTCTGGCGATTTTGAAATTTTTGACGATAAAAATAAAAAGGTGCTTGTTTGTAATGGTGGGGAAAAAAATCTTTGGACCATTGTTTATAGAACAAGATTAGGTCAATTTGGTATTATATTGCCGCATCATAATAAAGAAATAAGAAGAAACACAAAATATTTAATAGTTAAACCAAAAAATGAAAAAAGTACAATTGTTATATATGAATACAAATGGTTCAAAAACTCTTTTATACAGAATAAGGAATATCGTGGAGAGATTGTTATTAAACAGTTGAAAGATCAAATTGTTGTAATAAACAAAGTTAAACTTGATGAATATCTTTATAGTGTTGTAGCAGGTGAAATTGGGAAAGATAAACCTTACGAAGCGCTTAAAACACAAGCTGTTGTTGCAAGAACTGTTGCTTTGTATCGTAAAAAGACAAAGACACATAAATATTTTGATGTATGCAGTGGACAACATTGTCAGGTTTACGATGGTGTCAAAAAAGAATCTGAGGAAGTTATCGATGCAGTAAACTCTACAGTAGGCGAAGTTATTGTTAAGGATAATTTTTTTGCAAATTTATTCTTTCATGCGAACTGTGGTGGGTTAGCAAAAAAATGTTGGACAAAAAATGAATTAATAGTTGATATTATCAATAAAGATTACGATACTGAAAATCTTTATTACTGGTATTTGTTTCCACCTGCGCTTAATTGTCAACCTTCGGAATATGTCCATGCTGGTTTCTCACGATGGGTCCGTATAGTAGGAAAAAATGTTTTAGAAAAATACCTTAATGAAAAGTATAGAATTGGTAGATTAAAAAATATTCAAATTGTTTCACGCGATGTTAATTATTATGTGAAGAAAATAAAAATTGTTGGGACTAAGAAGACAGTGATATTGTCAAAAGAACATTTGATAAGAAACATTGTTCCGTTAGGTCCGTTGAGGTCAACATCGTTTATTATTGAATTTAACAAAAATGTTGACAAATACTACTTTATTGGTGCTGGATGGGGACATGGTGTTGGTATGTGTCAAAGTGGTGTATCAAACCTTGCAAAACAAGATAAAAATTATGTAGATATAATAAAACATTATTATCCTGACTGTGAAATAAAAAAAATTTATTAAAAATTTGACCTCTGTTTATGGAGGGGTGCGTGAGTGGTTGAAACGGCTCCGCTCGAAACGGAGTTTCCCGAGTGAATCGGGAACGAGGGTTCGAATCCCTCCCCCTCCGATTCACAAAGCAAACTTAAGATTGCAAAAGATATTGTATTTAAAAATTTTTTTGAACTATTGAAAAAACAAAATTTACTTTGTTTAATTTAATTACTTTATGAAAGCATTTATTATAATCTCTACAATAATTTTTCTTGCAAGTTTTATAACTTTAGTTGTTTATCTCATTTTAACTTTAATTGAAATTAAACATGCTGCGAAACAAGTACAAAAAGTTTTTGAGAAAGTTGATAAAAACATAGACGGTGTAACTAAATTTTCAACAAAGGTTTTTTCCGCAATTAATACTGTTTTGCCGATTGTATTTTCTATGGTTGGAATTGTATCTTCAAGATTGATGAAATTGTTAAAATCATTATTTTTTGGAGGTAGTAAAAAATGAATGGGAAAAATGGTTCAAATAGTTTTTTAGCGTTTTTGTTAGGATTAACAGTTGGTGCTATTTTAGGTATTTTATTTGCGCCTGCTGAAGGAAAAGAAACAAGGAAAAAAATTGCTAAATATCTTGAAGAAATTGAAGAGAAAGGTGAAGATTTGTTAGAAAAAGGTAAAGAATTTGTTGAGAAAGAAACTGAGAAAGTTAAAAAGTTTGTTGAAGAAGGTAAAGATAAAATAATAAAAAAGTTTGCTAAAGAAGAAGAGTAAGTTTTTATAAAGCCGGGGTAGCTCAGTGGTAGAGCGTCGGTCTGAAAAACCGAGCGTCGGGAGTTCGATTCTCTCCCCCGGCAGTTTTTGTTAATGTTTTTTCCTTATCTCAATGACGAGATTTTTTAAGCAACGGTGCTTTCATATTAAGTCTTTTCCTTTTACAACGGAGTAAAAAATAGTTAAATTTTTTAACAAAGGAGGTTAAACCAATGATAGAATTTAGAAAAAATAATGATGTATTAGGAACAGTAAATCGTGGTAATCCTTGTGAATCAGGACTTTGTACTTTGTGTAGGGCAGATTGTACAGGTAAGTGTGAGACATGGCTTTCAAGTTTACGTGGTAGAAAAATGCTTTATCCAAGAGATTTTGGTTTTGTGACTGCTGGCAGTTCAAATACAATACATATTGGTGTTTCTTATAATTCATTAAGAATAAGAGGAAGATTATATGGTGCATATGGATTACCAAAAGGGTTAACTAATTCAGAAGACGATTGTGTTTTCCCAAATGTTTCAATTGAAACAGAGTTTGGGAACAAAGTTAAAACAAAATGTAGGATCCCTATAATGACAGGTGCGTTGGGGTCAACATTTATTGCAGCAAAATATTGGGAATCTTTTGCAATTGGAGCAGCATTAGTTGGATATCCAATAGTTGTTGGAGAAAATGTTGTTGGAGTAGATAAAAAAGCAGAATTTAAAAATGGTAAAGTTGTAAAAGCTCCCGAATTAGATAGAAGAATACAGACATATCTTAGATACTTTGATGGTTATGGAGCAATAATTGTTCAGTTGAATGTTGAAGATACAAGAAACGGTGTAGCTGAATATGTTATTGATAAATATGGTGATAAAGTTATAATAGAGCTCAAATGGGGACAAGGTGCAAAAGATATCGGTGGAGAGATACAAGTTACAGATTTAGAATATGCAAAGCTTTTAAGACAACGTGGTTATGTTGTAGATCCAGATCCTACAAAACCAGAAGTTGAACAAGCATTTAAATCAGGTGGAATAAAAAGTATAGCAAGACACAGCAGATTAGGTTATACATCACTTTCTTCTTGGAAACAAGTTTATGAAGCATTTATGAAAGAAGTTGAAAGATTAAGAAAACTTGGTTTCAAAAGAATAACATTGAAAACAGGTGCTTATGGGATGGAAGCGCTTGCTATGGCGATAAAGTTTGCATCTGATGCAGAACTAGATCTTTTAACTATAGATGGAGCTGGCGGTGGGACAGGAATGAGTCCATGGAATATGATGGAGACTTGGGGTGTACCATCTATTTATCTTCATGCAAAAGCTTATGAATATGCAAAAATTTTAGAAAATAAATACAAAAAATCTAAAAAGAAGAAAAAAGTAGTTGATATGGCGTTTGCAGGCGGATTCGCAAGAGAAGATCATATATTTAAAGCTTTAGCTTTAGGTGCACCGTATTGCAAACTTGTTTGTATGGGTAGAGCATTGATGATACCTGGGTTTGTAGGTTCAAATATAGAAGGTGTGTTAAAACCAGAAAATAAAGAAAAAGTTAATGGTATGTGGGATAAACTTCCTGCAGCAGTTGCTGAGTTTGGTTCAAAACCAGAAGAAATTTTTGCTGGATATTACGATGTTGAAAAAAAAGTTGGAAAAGATGAGATGAAAAATATTCCGTTTGGTGCAATTGCTGCATATACATTAGCTGACAAACTTGCTGCTGGGTTACAACAACTGTTAGCTGGGGCAAGAAAGTTTTCTGTTACTGCAATTTCAAGAGACGATTTATTTTCTGCAAATCGCGAAACAGAAGAAGTGACTGGTATTCCGTTTATTACTGAAGCTGAAGACGATGTTGCAAGAAAGATTTTAAATTCATAATAAAGCAAACTAATTAAATTTTTCTTGCCACGGATTGAATTTTTTATGCTGATATTCTCTTCTTTTTGTCTTTTTATTCTGTTGCAAATTGCACTAAAGTTTCGTATATACTTTTCAACAAATTTATCAAATAAAGGATATAAGAGTTTTCAAAGATGAACTTTTTATTAAATTTGAACAATGCTATAAATTCAATAATCTGGGGTCCATTATTAATAATTCTTATTCTTGGTGTAGGAGCATATATCTCTGTTGGAATAAAATTTTTACAAATAAGATATTTAGAGAAAATTATCAAACACACTTTTTTTAGAGGTACAAAAAAAGATGCTGAAGGAGATATTTCGCCGTTTCAAGCGTTGAATGTTGCTTTAAGTGGTACTATTGGCGTTGGCAATATTGTTGGTGTTGCAACAGCGATTACTTTAGGTGGTCCAGGGGCAATTTTTTGGATGTGGATTTCAGGTATACTTGGTATGGCGACAAAGTTTGCAGAAGTTGTGCTTAGCGTTTATTATAGGGAAAAAGAAAAAGGTGGGCCCATGGTTGGTGGACCAATGATGTATATAAAAAAAGGGTTACCTAAAATTTTTCATCCGCTTGCTTACATTTTTGCTGTTTTTGGTGCTTTAGCAGCGTTTGGTATTGGCAATATGGCACAGGCAAATTCTGTTGCTGATGGTTTGTTACAGTTTGGTATACCACGTTATTTTACAGCTTTGTTTTTAATTGTTGCTGTAGGTTTGGTAACAATTGGTGGGATAAAAAGAATAGCTTATACTGCAACAGTGTGTATACCTTTTATGTGTATGTTATATTTTATTTTAGGAATTTTAGTTTTAATTGCTAACATTCATTTTATACCAAAAGCGATAATGTTAATTCTTAAAGGAGCTTTTACAACACAAGCAGCAATAGGTGGTTTTGCAGGTGCTACTGTAATACAAGCGATAAGATATGGTATTGCAAGAGGAATATTTTCTAATGAAGCAGGTTTAGGTTCTGCACCAATCGCTCATTCAACAGCAAAAACTGATAATCCTGTAAGACAAGGTTTCTGGGGAATGATAGAAGTATTTGTTGACACATTAGTTATTTGTTCTATTACCGCATTGGTAATTATTACTACGAATAGTTGGACATCAGGTAATACAGGTGCATTACTTACTATGGAAGCATTTTCTAAATTTTTTGGCAAAACAGTTGGATATTCAATTGTAGTATTATCTATGGTTTTAGCTGCATATAGTACGAATATTGCATGGTGTTTCTATGGTGAGACATGTGCTGCATTTCTTTTTGGGCACAATGTTAGGATATTTTACAGAATTTTGTGGTTACCATTTGTTCTTATAGGCGCCCTTGGTAAACTTGAAATTATATGGAATATATGTGATACATTGAATGGTCTTATGGCTTTGCCAAATATAATTGCCTTAATAATTTTAGGACCAACAGTTTTTAAATTAACAGAAGAGTTTCCTAAAGTGAATTATTAGAGATTGACATGAAATTTGTAAGAAAAACTTTGTTGCTTACACAAAATGATATTAAAAAACTCATCAGTATGGAAGATGCGATCAGAATAATAGAAAGAAGTTTTGCTGCTTATGCTAACAACGAAGTTGTTATGCCACCAAAAATATATCTTGAGCTAAAGAAATTTAATGGAGATTTTAGAGCGATGCCTGCATGGATAAAAAGTTTTAATTCTTGTGGTATAAAATGGGTGTGTTCTTATCCGAAAAATATAGATTTTTGTTTACCTACAGTAATGGCAATAATTTTGTTAAACAATCCTAAAAATGCATATCCTGTTGCAATACTTGAAGGAACATATTTAACAAATGTAAGAACAGGGGCGGCTGGCGCTGTCGCTGCAAAATATCTTGCAAAAAAAGATTCAGAAATACTGTCGCTAATAGGATGTGGTGTACAAGCTAAGTTTCAGTTGTTAGCATTAAAAGAAGTTTTTCGGATTAAGGTAGTAAAGTTATACGATATTGATTTTTCAAAAATGAAAAAATTTATAAATGAAGTAAATATTCCTAATGTAAAATTTGTTATTACAAAAAATATAAAAGAATGTGTAAAGGAAGCAGATATAATATGCACATGTACACCTTCAAGAAAACCATTAATAAAACATTCATGGATAAATGGAAGGGTTCATATAAACGCCATCGGTGCTGATGCTCCTGGCAAGTGTGAACTTGATCCATTAATATTAAAATCTGCAAAGATTATTGTAGATGATTATGCACAAGCAATCCATGGTGGTGAAATAAATGTTGCGATTAAAAAAGGAATAATAACTGAAAAAGATATATATGCAACTTTAGGCGAGATTGTAACAAAAAAGAAAAAAGTTGGTTTTGAAGGAATAACTGTGTTTGATTCAACAGGTCTTGCGCTACAAGATATCGCTATTGCTAGTTATGTTTATAAAAAGGCTGTAAAGAAAAAAATAGGTCTTTGGATAAATCTGTTTTGATTATAAAATATTTTATTTTGTTGCAAATTGTAATAGAATTTCATATAGGTTTTTATGAATTATAAAAAATTGGCAAAGGATATATCAGATTGGATAAAAAAACAAGTTGAACAAAAGAGTGCAATTAGTTTTAATTTGTTTATCTATAAAAGAAGATTTATATGACACTGTTCTTTATAGTAATAAAAATTTTTTTGTTAACTATTGACAAACAAATTTTTATTTTATAATTTTATAGTACACAAAGAAGTGCTTTCCAAATTGTCTACCAAAGAAGGTTTTACTTGCCAAAGAAGTGCTCCATTCAAAGAAGATAACTTTTAATTATTGTATCTAATTTTATTGTAATAATTTCTGCTGCTTACAGACATCAAAAAATACTAATATGGATAAACAATTAACTGATAAAACAAATCGTATACCATCTGGTTGTGGGATTAGTGGGATAATGAATTTAAAAGGTAAGGCAGTTATTAGTGGTAGAGATATTGTTGCTTCTATTATTAATATGAAAGAACGTGGTAATGGGTTAGGTAGTGGTTATTGTGGATATGGGATTTATCCTGAAATGAAGGATTATTATTGTTTTCATATAATGTATGAAAAAGAATCTTCTATAGAAAGCACAGAAAGTTTTATTAAACAAAAGTTTGATATAAAGCTTAAGGAACCAATTCCTACAAGAAAAGTAAAAACGCTTAAGTATATTCCATTATTATATAGATATTTTCTGTTGCCACAAGAAAAGATTATATTCCCTGTATTAAACATATACAGCGAAAAATCTTTGTTATATTTAGAAGATTTTATAATTGATTGTGTGATGTATATTAACAAAAACATAGATGGGGCGTTTGTGTTTTCTTCGGGTAAGAACATGGGAGTTTTTAAAGGTGTTGGTGAAGCAGATGAAATTGCTGAATTTTACAAAATTGACGAATACAAAGCGTATATCTGGATTGCTCATAATAGATTTCCTACAAATTCAGTTGCGTGGTGGGGTGGTGCACATCCGTTTAGTATTTTAAACTATTCTGTTGTGCACAATGGTGAGATTTCTTCCTATGGTATAAACAGAAGATATCTTGAGAATTTTGGTTATTATTGTACATTGTTTACTGATACAGAAGTTATAACATATCTTGTAGACTTGTTTATTCGTAAACAAAAGTTAAATTTTGAAACATTTGCAAAAATTATATCAGCACCATTCTGGAGTCAAATTGATAGAATGCCACAAGATGAAAAGATATTCTATACTAAACTAAGAGCAATATATGGCTCAGCATTAATTAATGGACCTTTTAGTGTAATTATTGCAACAAATGATAAAATGGTTGGTATAAATGATAGGCTTAAATTAAGACCATTAGTTGCTGCTAAAAAAGAAGAGTTTCTGTATATTGCTTCAGAAGAAGCAGCAATTAGGTGTGTTTCAAAAGAATTAGATACTGTTTGGATGCCAAAAGCAGGTGAACCTGTAATAGGAGAAATAGATGGCTAAATCAAAATATAGAAATGAATTTAAAATTATAAGAGACTTAGATAAATGTATAAAATGTCAGACATGTGTAAGGATGTGTTCTAACGATGCACATTATTATGATCCTGATAATGATGAGATTGTAGGAGATAACCAGAAATGTGTAGGATGTCATTTTTGTGAAGATATATGTCCTACTGGTGCTATAGAGATAACAAGACGTCCTCCTGAGATAAAGTTTAATGAACACTGGTCAAGCGATGATGTTTATAATATTGTAAAGCAGGCAGAGACAGGCGGTGTGTTGTTGGCAGGAATGGGTTCAAATAAAAAATTTAAAGAATACTTTGACCATATAGTATTAAATGCAGCACAAGTTACAAATCCGTCAATAGATCCTTTAAGAGAACCAATGGAGATAAGAACGTTTATCGGTTCAAAACCTGATTCTATAGAAGAAGAGTTAAAACCACAACTTGTTTTAGAAACACCAATAATGTTTGCTGCGATGAGTTATGGTTCAATTTCTTTGAACGCACAAAAGGCGCTAGCAAAAGCAGCAGTTGATTTTGGTACATACTGGAACACTGGCGAAGGTGGCTTGCATGAAGATTTAATACCTTACTCACATAGAGCTATAGTCCAGGTTGCTTCAGGTAGGTTTGGAGTTGATATTGATTATCTACAACATTCAGCAGCAATAGAAATAAAAATAGGTCAAGGTGCAAAACCTGGTATTGGTGGACATCTGCCTGGTGAAAAAGTTGATGAAGAGATTTCTAAAACAAGAAGAATACCAATAGGTACAGATGCTCTTTCACCTGCACCACATCACGATATCTATTCTATTGAAGATTTGAAACAACTTATTTTTGCACTCAAAGAAGCAACAAGATATGAAAAACCAGTTGGAGTAAAAATTGCTGCTGTACATAATGTTGCAGCAATTGTCTCAGGTATTGTTCGTGCAGGAGCAGATTTTGTAGTTATAGATGGTATTAGAGGTGGTACTGGTGCTGCTCCTACTGTTATAAGAGATAATGTTGGAATACCAATTGAGTTAGCAATTGCAGTTGTTGATGAAAGATTAAGAAAAGAAGGAATAAGAAATAGAGCGTCAATAATAGCATCTGGTGGATTTAGGTCTTCTGCTGATGTAATAAAAGCAATTGCATTAGGTGCTGATGCAGTATATATAGGAACAGCAGCTTTGGTCTCGTTAGGATGTCATTTATGTCAAAAATGTTATACTGGAAAATGTAATTGGGGTATAGCTACACAAGATCCATATCTTACTAAGAGATTAAACCCAGAAGTTGGTGCAAAGAGAGCGTATAATTTATTACGAGCTTGGTCGTTAGAAATAAAAGAAATGTTAGGTGGTATGGGTATAAATGCTATAGAATCTTTAAGAGGAAATAGAGAACATCTTCGTGGTATTGGTTTGACTGAGATAGAATTGAAACTTTTAGGGATAAAACATGCTGGTGAAGGATGGTAAATTATGAAAAAAATTTTAGCAAAAGAAGAATATTGTATGGGTTGTAGGTTATGTGAGATATATTGTGCAACTGCACATTCAAAATCAAAAAATATTATCAAAACATTTAAATCTGAAGGAGGAAAAATTTTATCTGCAATTATTTTTGAAGAAAAGGATAGTTTAAGTTTTGCTTTACAATGTAGACATTGTGAAGATGCACCTTGTATACAAGCATGTTTAACAGCAGCAATGTATAAAAATAAAAGTGGTGTTGTTTTATATAACAAAGAAAAATGTATAGGCTGTTGGATGTGTATTATGGTTTGTCCGTTTGGTGTTATAAAACCAAATTTGAAAGATAAAAAAGTTGCTTCAAAATGTGATTTTTGTGTTGAACATGAGAGACCATATTGTGTTGAAAATTGTCCTAATGAAGCATTAGTAATAATGGAGGTTGACAATTAAAATATGAGATATTTAATAATAGGATTTTCCACAGCAGCTGTCTCAGCAATAAAAAGTATACGCAAAGTAGATCCCAAAAATGAGATAGTTGTTTTTTCTGAAGAAGATAGATTGTATTCGCGACCATTGATTTCTTATTATCTTGCAGGAAAAATTAAAGATGACAATCTTAATTTTGTAGATGAAAAATTTGAAGAACAATATAATGTTAAGGTTTTTTACTCTACTAAAGTAATAAGTGTTGATGTTAAAAACAAAGTTGTAAAAACAGAAAAAAATGAAGTAGTGAAATATGACAAATTATTGATTTGTAGTGGTAGTGTACCTATTATTCCTCAAATTAAAGGAATAAGGGATAATATAGAAGGTATTTTTACATTTACAAAACTTAATGATGCAAAAAATTTATTAAAATATATTTACGAAAATAAAATTAAGAATGCAGTTATTTTAGGTGGTGGTCTTATTGGTATTAAAGTTGCAGAGGGATTGTTAGCAAGAGGTATAAAGTTTAAAATTGTGGATATCGCAGAGAGATTGTTATCAAATACTTTTGATGAGATAGCATCAAAATATTTGGAAGAAAAATTAGAAGAAAACGGATGCCAATTTGTAAAGTGTAACACAATAGTTGAGTTAGGAATAAAAAATAAAAAATTAGTTTATGTAAAATTAAAAGATGGAAGTAAAATAACGACAAATCTTTTAATAATTGCTGTTGGTGTAAGACCAAATGTTGATTTTATTAAAGATAGTGGCATAAAAATAAACAAAGGTATCTTAGTTGATGAGTATATGAGGACAAATATTGAAAATATTTTTGCTGCAGGCGATGTTGTTGAAAGTAAAAATTCAATTTTAGATGAAAATAGTGTTATACCAATATGGCCAGTTGCAGCTGAACAAGGTAGAATTGCTGGATTAAATATGGCTGGTGAAGCAGAAGTTTATAATGGTCTTTATCCAATGAATTCAATAGAAATATTAGATATACCTTCAATATCTTTTGGGATAACAAATGTTAATCCTCAAGATGATAAATATAAAATTATTGTTCGTCAAGAAAAGAAAGTTTATAAAAAAATTGTTCTAAGAAGTGGGAAGGTTGTTGGTGTTATTTTGGTTGGGAATATTGAAAGAGCTGGCATTTTTAAGTTGTTAATAGATAAAAAAGTTGATGTAAGTAATTTTGAAGACGAACTTCTTAAAGATAACTTTGGTTTTTTAGTTCTTCCTAAAGATTTCAGAAAACATCTTGTTATGATGACTGAAGAAGTGCCAATGTAGTTAATATGAAAAAAATTATTTTGGATGCAAGTAATTTACATTATAAAGTTTTAAATGAAGAAATACATAAGCTGCTAAATGAAAATAATGATGTAGAAGAATTGATACTCAACAATGTGTGTGGACAACGATATATTGCAGCCGGGTTAAAAAATAAAATAAAGATTGTGATAAATGGAACTGCTGGTAACGATTTAGGAATATTTATGGACGGAACTATTTTAGAAGTTTATGGTAATTGTCAAGATGGTGTTGGCAATACTATGAATTATGGTAAAATTATAGTTTATGGTGATGCTGGAGATATAGTAGGTTATGGTATGCGCGGTGGAGAGATATATATAAAAGGTGATGTAGGATATAGATGTGGTATACATATGAAATCATATAAAGAAAATTTTCCTGTTATAGTCATAGGAGGAGAAACAAAAGATTTTTTAGGCGAGTATATGGCAGGTGGTGTAATAGTTGTTTTAGGGTTAACTAAAAACTATCTACCTGTAGGAGATTTTGTTGGCAGTGGTATGCATGGTGGTAAAATCTTTATTCGTACTGAAAAAATTGATGAAAACCTTTTAGGTAAAGAAGTTAAAGTTGTAGATTTAGACAAAGAAGATTATAAATTATTAGAAAAATATGTTATAAATTTTTGTAATTATTTCGGTTTTGATATAAAAGATATTTTGAGTAGTAAATTTGTTAAATTGTTTCCATTCTCACACAGGCCATATGGCCGGTTGTATGCTTATTAGGTTTATTTTATAATTTTTTCTTTTCTACAAAGAAGTAGAAACTGCAATGTTACAATAAATAAAACTTTCCGAAGATGCTTACCCACAAAGAAGTTTTTCTGAAGGACAGGTTAGAATAATACTTTGAAGGAAGGAGGCACAAAAATGAATAACAGATCAAAGATAAATGAAGAAGCAATAAAAAATATAGAAAAAATTATTAAAGAAAAAAATATACAAATTGTAGATTTAAAATTTAATGATTTACCAGGTTTATGGCAACATTTTTCTATACCTGTATCAGAATTG
>Ga0197143_1002591_pt1 | contig 13058 bp, 13 predicted proteins | sample GBS70_MetaG_FD_148603 | JGI IMG/M metagenome (GOLD analysis project Ga0197143, IMG submission 148603) | Sediment microbial communities from Great Boiling Springs, Gerlach, Nevada, United States - GBS 70_MetaG | ecosystem: Environmental > Aquatic > Thermal springs > Hot (42-90C) > Sediment...
CAAGGGCTGTTCATCCTGAATACAGGGAGGTCGTGAAAACCTATGTGGGAGAAGAAAGGGTAGTAGAACTTCCTTTTGATTCGAGGAGCGGAATGACAGTTCTTTCAAAAGTTAATGATGTTGCCTGTCTGGTGTTTCAGAATCCCAATTTCTTTGGAGTGATTGAAGACCTCGAAGAAATGAGGAAGTTTTGTGACGAAACAGGGGCGAAGATGGTCGTATGCGTTACAGAACCGCTTTCTCTCGGGATACTCGCCCCTCCCGGGGATTTTGGATGTGATATAGCGGTTGGGGAGGGACAGTCTCTGTGCCTTCCACCCTCCTTCTCCGGACCACATCTTGGTCTTTTTGCATGCAAGAAGGAGTATATTAGACAGATGCCCGGAAGGCTTGTTGGAGAGACTACCGATCTTGAAGGAAAGAAGGGGTATGTTTTAACTCTTTCGACAAGGGAACAGCACATAAGGAGGGAGAAGGCTACATCAAACATATGCACAAATTCAGGGTTAAATGCAATTGCCTTTGCAGTTGCCCTTTCCTGGTTTGGAGCAGAGGGTTTGAGGAGACTTGCTCTTATAAACCTTTCAAAGGCTCATTATTTTTACGAGCTTTTAATAAAATCAAAGGTTGCTGAAAGCGTTTTCACAGGAGGTTTTTTTAACGAATTTGTAGTCCGTCTCCGCAAGGTTCCAGAGGGATTTTCATCAGGAATAAGGCTTGATAGATGGTATGAAGAAATGGAAAACTGCGTGTTATTTGCGGTTACAGAATTGAACACTAAAGAAGAAATGCACGAGTTTGTTGAAGAAATGAAAAAATGAAATCCTCTCCAGAATGCGTGAGATGTTTCATAAACGACCTTTACGGTGCGATTGAATCTCTCGGACTTAATGAAGAAATTTCAAAAGAAATCATTGAGGAAGGATTAAAATTTCTTTCTCAAAATATAAATAAATGGGAACTGCCATCTTTTTATATAACGGAACTCCACAGAATAATAAAAAGAAAGGCGAAAATGCCCTTTCCTTTCAAAGAACTCAGAGAGACCACAAATCAAATATGCCTTGAGATTTTAAAAGAAGTTGAAAGGGAAATGGCTACCCTTCCCCATGAAGAAAGGGTAAAGTGGTCAATAAAATGGGCTGTAGCAGGAAACCACCTTGACTTCAGGACTGCGGGAAGGGGATACAAGGATGTCAAAGAGTTGAAAAATGAACTTATGAAGGAGGTAGAGGGTAAAATTCATGTTGACGATACGGAGAAGTTTATGAAACTCTCCTTTTCCAGAGTTTTGTACATCCACGACAACGTGGGCGAAATCGTGCTTGATATTCCCCTTATAAAAGAACTTGCCAGAAAAGGAGCAAAGGTGTTTTCTGCTTTAAGAGGAGGACCAATTACAAGCGATGCCACTGTTGAAGATGGAAAGGAAGTGGGGATAGATAGATATGCAGAAATAGTTGAAGCATGTCCTGATACCCTCGGGATTTCGTGGGAGGAGATGACAGAGGAAATGAGGAGGTTAATGGATGAGGTTGACCTTATCATTTCAAAGGGTCAGGCGAATTACTACGTGCTTGTTGCTCATAAAACTTCAATAAAGGTTCCCGTCCTTTTTCTTCTGAAAACCAAATGTTCTTACATCTCAAAAAAATTTGGATATTCTCAAAAGAGCATCAATGTGGTTAAACTTCTCTGAATTTCTTCCTTTCAGCCGGGAAAGAGAAGTTCAAATCAGGATTTTTCAATTTTTCTAACTATTTCATCTCCCATTTGAGATGTGGAGAGGATTTTTCCTTCTCCCATGTCTTCCGTTCTGAATCCCTCTTCAATTACTTTTTCCACAGCCCTTTCAATATCAATCGCTATATCTTCTCTGTCAAGGCTCAAACGGAACATCATGGATAAGGAGAGTATAGTGGCTACTGGATTGGCTTTGCCCGTTCCTGCGATGTCAGGAGCACTTCCGTGGATGGGTTCGTATATTCCCTTTTTTTCATATCCAATACTTGCCGATGGGAGCAGTCCAATGGAACCCGGTAGGACCGCAGCCTCATCACTTAATATGTCTCCAAAGATATTGTTTGTCAATATTACATCAAACTGTTTTGGATTTCTGATCAACTGCATGGCACAATTGTCAACGTACATGTGGGAAAGGTTTACATCTGGATAATCTCGGGAGACCGATTCTACAACCTCTCTCCACAACACAGAGCTTTCAAGGACATTCGCCTTATCCACAGAGGTGACCTTCTTCTTTCTCTTTCTTGCGAGTTCAAAGGCAACTCGTGCGATCCTTTTGATTTCCTCTTCGGAATACATTTCCGTGTTAACGCCCACCCTCACTCCGTTTCTCAAAAAAATTCCTCTCGGTTCACCAAAATATATCCCTCCAGTCAGTTCGCGCACAATCACGATGTCAACATCTTTTATCCTTTCTTCCTTCAAGGGAGAACTTTTTGCAAGGGATGGAAAGACCTTCACAGGTCTTATATTTGCAAAGGCGTTCAAAGCCTTTCTTAACGAGAGAAGTCCCTGTTCCGGTTTTCTGTCAAAGGGAAGGTTGTCCCATTTTGGACCTCCCACCGCTCCAAGGACCACTGCATCCGATTGTCTGGCGAGTTCCAGCGTTTCTTCTTCAACGGGCACTCCTTTTTGGTCAAGGCATTCTCCGCCGATTAAGGCATATCTTTTTTCAATTGAAAGGTTGTATTTTTTTTCTATTGCTTGAAGGACCTTCTCCGCTTCTCTGATAACCTCTTTTCCTATCCCGTCTCCAGGAAGTATTAAAACTTTATAACCCATCTTTCTTCCTCAAAATATAATTGATAAGTCCTTCTGAGGAAATTTCCAGAAGGAACTTCTCAAAGGGTGAAAAAGTAAATTCCCGATTCTTTGTCAAGTTTCTTATTCTTCCCTCTTCTAAATCAATCTCCAGTAAGTCTCCTTCATCAGAGTTGTCCACGGCAGAAGGGGAGATTATGAGGGGAAGTCCTATGTTGAAAGAATTTCTGTAAAAGATCCTTGCAAAGGACTTTGCTACTACGCAGGAAATTCCACTTGCTTTTATAGCGAGAGGGGCGTGTTCCCTTGAAGAGCCACATCCAAAGTTCTTTCCTGCGAGGAGTATATCTCCCTCTTTTACCAGTTTGGAGAAATTTTTTCTTATCGGTTCAAACAGCCCTTCTGCAAGTCTAGATGGGTCTGTAATGTTCAGGTAGGGAGCTGGGATGATTACGTCTGTATCTATGTGGTCTCCAACTTTCCAGGCTTTTCCTTTGAATTTCATTTCACTTTACCTCATCAGGATGGGCTATTCTTCCAAGAACCGCTGATGCAGCAGCCACAGCAGGGTTGGCGAGATACACTTCGCTTTGAGGATGTCCCATTCTTCCTATGAAATTTCTGTTTGTTGTGGAGACTGCTTTTTCTCCTGAAGCGAGAACTCCCATGTGTCCGCCAAGACAGGGACCGCAGGTGGGAGGGCTTATTATTGCTCCCGCAGAGGCAAATATTTCAAGAATCCCGTTTTTCAGTGCTTGCAGGTATACTTTATAAGTAGCGGGAGCGACAATAAGGCGCACGTTCTCATTTACTTTCTTTCCTTTAAGGACACTTGCTGCAATGAGAAGGTCTTCATACCACCCGTTTGTGCAGGAACCGATGAAGACCTGGTCAATTTCAATTTTTGGCACATCAAAAATGCTAACAGACTTCAACGGCGAATAGGGCATGGCAATCTGGGGGGTGAGCTTAGAAATGTCATATGTCCTTATTTCGGAATATTCTGCATCCGGATCGCTGTAGAATAATCTGTAACTCCTTTTAGTCCTTTTTGAAATATAATCTTCTGTTACCTTGTCAGGTTGAATTATTCCGTTCTTAGCCCCTCCCTCAACAGCCATGTTGCAGATTGTGAACCTTTGGGACATGTCAAGGTAGGATATGGTTTCTCCTCCAAATTCAAGGGCTTTGTAGATCCCGGTTTCCTCTCCCAATTCCTTAAGTGTCATAAGGATGATGTCCTTTCCATATACCCACTTCCCTGGCTTTCCCGTGTATTCAATTTTTATTGTTTCAGGGACTCTTAACCAGACCTTTCCTGTGATTATCCCTGCTGCAAGGTCAGTGCTTCCCACACCAGTGGAAAACGCTCCCAGAGCTCCGTATGTACAGGTATGGCTGTCCGCGCCGATGATTAAATCGCCAGGCACAACCAATCCTTCTTCAGGGAGAAGGCAGTGTTCCACCCCACATTTCCCACCATGATAAAATTGGACCCCATATTTTCTGGAAAACTCTTTCATAAGTTTAACGTTTTCTGCTGACTGCACATCCTTGTTCGGTGTGAAATGGTCTGCAACGAGTATCAGCCTTTTTATTCCTTTAAACTCCACCTTCGTTTCAAGTTCTTTTAAAAGATTGAGGGATAATGGGAAGGTAATATCATTTGCAAGCATGAGGTCAATCTCTGCAAATATATGTTCTCCGGCTTTGACTCCTTCTTTTCCTACATGATTTCCGAGGATTTTTTCAGTTATTGTCCAGCCCATTCAAAGTTCGGCTTTAACTTTCTTAACGAGGTTTTTTCTCAGTTCCAGCCTGTTGAGAGCATTTACAAAAGCCTTTGCACTCGCCACGACCACATCTGTATGTGCACCTCTTCCGACTGCGAAGTTCCCTTCTTCTTCAATATGAACTGTCACCTCTCCCTGAGCATCTGTTCCACCTGTGATCGCACTTATTACAAATTTTGAAAGTTTGCATTTGCTCTGGGTGATTTTCTGGATAGCCCGATAGACTGCGTCCACAGGTCCATTTCCCCATCCTACTTCTTTTACCACTTTTCCATCGATTTCCATCACCACAGTGGCTGTGGGAATCATGTCCATCCCGCTGGCAAAATTTACGGAGATGAGTTTGTATTTTTCAGGGCCTTTAAAAATTTCTTCAGCCACAATGGCTTCAAGGTCTTCGTCGTATATTTCCTTCTTTCTGTCTGCGAGCGCCTTCACCTTTTTAAATATGTTATTTATCTCATCATCAGCCAGGTCATAACCCAGGCTTTTTAACCTTTCTTTAAGGGCATGTCTTCCGGAATGCTTTCCAAGGACAAGCACACTGGAAGGAAGCCCTATGTCTTCTGGTCTCATTATCTCATAGGTGGTTTTTTCCTTGAGAACACCGTCTTGATGGATTCCAGCTTCGTGGGCGAAGGCGTTTCTTCCCACAATTGCTTTGTTTGGTTGAACGCTCACTCCCGTTATGAGTGAGAGGGTTTTGCTTGTGGGATATATCTGGGTTGTCACTATATCTGTGTAAAAATCGAACACATCCTTTCTTGTCTTTAATCCCATAACTATTTCTTCGAGTGATGCATTTCCAGCCCTTTCTCCTATTCCGTTTATGGTGCATTCTACCTGTCTCGCTCCTGCTTTTATAGCAAACAGGCTGTTGGCTACTGCTAAACCGAGGTCGTTGTGACAGTGGACACTTATTATCACATCTTTTACCTCTCTAACTTTTTCCCGTATATATGAAACCAGAGAGTAGAATTCATCGGGAGTTGTGTATCCCACGGTATCGGGAATGTTTATGACCCTTGCCCCAGCCCTCACGACTTCTTTGAAAACTTTGACAAGGAAATCCCTCTCGCTTCGAGTAGCATCCTCTGCAGAAAATTCGATGTTGTCCGTAAATTTTCTTGCATACTCTACCGCTTTTACCGCTTTTTCCAGAACTTCCTCTGGAGAGAGTCTCAATTTATATTTCATGTGTATAGGAGATGTTGCAATAAATATGTGGAGCCTGCCTTTGGACGACCATTTCAGGGCTTCCCAGGCTCTTTCAATGTCTTCCTCATTTGCCCGTGCAAGCGCGGCTATCTCCGGGCCCTTTATGATTTTTGCTATTTCAGAAACCGCTTCAAAATCTCCCTCTGAAGAGATCGGGAATCCCGCTTCAATCACATCCACATTCAATTTTTCAAGTTGTAAAGCCATCTTGATTTTTTCATCAACGCTCATGCTGAAGCCCGGAGCTTGCTCCCCGTCCCTCAGTGTGGTATCAAATATGTAGATCTTCTCTGGCATTTTCTTGTGTTACCTCCGATATTTTTTTCTTCCTCATGCCGAGGGATAAATTTTCTATCAGGTTCCAGAGGATATAAATGCTGAGAGCACCGAAGGAAAAAATCACAGGTTCAAGGATGAAAAGCAAGAGTCCCATTACAAAAAGGAAGAACTCTTTTATATTCACCCTTGAAAACAACTCTACCTCCTTAAAAGCCCTGAATCTCAACTGGCTTATCATTAACATAGAATTTAAAAATGTCAAGATGCCGAAGAAGGTGATTTCCCATTCGCGGGAGTAATTTCCTATCTTTTGAAATATTAGTGCAGTAGAAACTACACATCCTGCTGCGGCTGGCGAAGGGAGTCCCATGAAGTTTTTCTTTTCTACCGAAGAAGACTGGATGTTGAACCTTGCGAGTCTCAGAGCAGTGCACACCGCATAAATGAAGGGCAGAACAATTCCCCATTTTCCCAGGGGCTTGAAAAAGAAGAGATAAAGGAACACAGCCGGTGCAATTCCGAAGGAGAGAAAGTCGCTTAAGGAATCATATTCTCCTCCGAAACTGCTCACTGTCCTCGTCATTCTTGCTATCCTTCCGTCTAAGGAGTCAAAGATTATCGCAAGAAAGATATAGACTCCAGCCCTGTGCATATTTCCGTGTAGGGAACTGGTAATTGACAGAAATCCGAAAAACATCCCTGCTGTTGTGATGATGTTTGGAAGAACTGTGATCTTTCTCAATTCCCCTTTTTTAAATAATCCCCTTTTCTGCTTCATGTAATTTTTCCTATGATTGTCTCTCCTCCCTTCACCTTATCGCCCTTTTTCACATTTATCAAGAAGTTGTCTGGAATATACAGGTCTACTCTCGAACCGAACATGATGAGCCCAAATTTTTCACCCTTCTTTACAATGTCGCCTTCTTTTATCCTGCAGACAATCCTCCGTGCAAAGATTCCAGCAACCTGAACGAGTTTGTAATCCCATCCACAATCCGTTTCCAGTTCAATAATATTTTGTTCGTTTTCACGGGATGAACCCTTGTGGGCTGGTTTAAAACCTCCCTTTTTATAAGTAATTTTTTTCACCCTTCCATCGTACGGTATTCTGTTCACATGGACATTAAAAAGGGACATAAATATGCTTATCTTCTTCAAATTTTCTTCTGGAATTTCCTCAACCTCAATCACCTTCCCGTCAGCAGGAGAGACAATACACTCTTTTCCATCAGGAGTTTTTCGTTTGGGGTCCCTGAAAAAGTAAACGCAAAAGGCAGATATTAAGAAAAAAGGAACGGACAACCACTTAAAGCGGAACAGGCAAAGGAGAGCAAGAAGCAGGAAAAAGGAAAGAAATTTTATCCCTTCTTTTGCCATTTACTTTTTCAACCAGGGCATCATCCCTCTCAATTTTTCCCCTACCTTTTCTATCAGATGTTCTTCCCACTCTTTCGTTAATGCGTTAAAGACCGGTCTTCCGGAGCGATTTTCAAGAATCCATTCCTTAGCAAATGCGCCGGTTTGAATTTCCCTCAAAATCCTTTTCATTTCTTTTTTTGTCTCCTCGGTCACTATTCTTGGTCCCCTTGTTAAATCTCCATACTGAGCAGTATTGCTGATAGCTTTTCTCATGAGCGTTATTCCTCCGCGATATATGAGGTCAATTATGAGTTTCATCTCATGAATGCATTCAAAGTAGGCAAGTTCAGGAGGGTAACCTGCTTCCACGAGGGTTTCAAAACCTGCTCTCATGAGGGATGTAAGTCCTCCGCATAGAACGCACTGTTCACCAAAGAGGTCCGTTTCCGTTTCGTCTTTAAATGTGGTTTCTATTACACCAGCCCTTGTTGCTCCAATTCCATCCGCATAGGAAAGAGCTACTTTGAGAGTGTCACCGGAAAAATCCCTGTGAACCGCGATCAATGCTGGAACACCCCTTCCTGCGAGGTATTCGTCCCTGACCAGATATCCAGGACCCTTTGGGGCAACCATAAAGACATTCACACCCTCTGGAGGAACTATCTGTCCGAAATGAATATTAAACCCGTGAGCGAATCCCAGGTATTTTCCTTTTTTTACCGCATCTTTTATTTCCTTATAAACATCCGGTTGAATTTCATCGGGAATGAGGAACATGATAACATCCCCTTCCTCTGCACAGTTTTTTATATTCGTTACCTTATGTCCTCTTTCCTCTGCTTTTTTCCATAATTCTTTATCCCATTCAGGGAGCCCAACAATGACTTCCACCCCGGAATCCTTGAGGTTGTCAGCATGGGCGTGCCCCTGATTTCCGTAACCAATTATTGCAACTTTCTTTCCCTTGAGGGCGTTTTCTTTCACATCGCTTTTGTAATATACCTTCATTCTCATTCCTCCTGATTCTTTATTTTGAGAGGCTGAGCACCCCTTGTAATTGCTACTTTTCCTGTTCTCACTATTTCCTTTATACCAAAGGGTTTCAGGAGCTCTATAATCGCTTTTATCTTTTCCTCATCACCGGTGATTTCAAGAGTGTATGTTTCCGGTGTCACATCAATCACTTTTCCTCTGAATATTTCGACAATTCTTAATATTTCTGCTCTTTCTCCTCCCACCGCCTTTACCTTTATCAGCACAAGTTCCCTTTCAATATAATCGAATTCCGTTAGGTCCACTACCTTTATCACATCTATCAACTTTCTCAACTGCTTTATAATCTGCTCAATAACCTGAGGGTCTCCGCTTGTAACGATTGTCATTCTTGAAATTGTCGGATCAATCGTTTCAGCTACGCAGAGGCTTTCTATGTTGTATCCCCTTCCACTGAAAAGGGAAGCAACCCTTGCAAGAACTCCAAACTTGTTTTCTACGAGAACAGAGATCGTTCTCTTCATTTTTTCACCTTTTAAAAATTTTTAACACTTTAGTGATATTATTCAAGCCACTCCATTACTTATTACACATTTCACCCGCAGATGTCCTTCCTTCTCTTTAAAAGGAGGATTACATATTCCCGTTTAATATTCTACAAAAGGTGTTGTGGGGGAGGAGGCTTTTTGCCCATTATTTCCTCTACCTTATCCAGCCATTCCTGAAGCCTTTCCATCAGTTTAATTGTAGCCTCAATTCTATCGTTCGTTCTGTCCATCAGATTCCCCAAATCTCCTATTCTCGTATGCAATCCCTCGACTCCGTCCATTATTGTATCCATGAGTTTTAGAACATTCACCAGCCCATTGTAAATCAATCCTACTACTTCCAGAAGGAGTTCCCATTTCTTCTCTTCGTCTAATTCCTTTGATTCTCTTAACAAATTGAGTGTTTTGTAAACGTTCTCTGTAAGTTCATCCAGTACATCCTTCGTTGAAAGTTTCTTTTTCTCCGTCATTTTTCATCTCCTTTTTTTCAAAAATTATATTATTTTATTTCAAATTTTTCCAGTATTTCCTCAGGCTTTCTATCAGAAACTCTTCTTCCATGTAGATTCTTACTGGAGAAGAGGGGACGAGGCTCAATATGTGATTATAAAGCCTGAACCTTATCCCTCTCGGATAACGGAGCTTGCCATCTTTAGAGACGATGAATTCATTCTTGAGAATTTCAGAGTTGGAATTTCTGGAGTATATGAGCCTTCTCAAAGAGGGTGTCAGCCTCAGAGCACTCATTTCAAGGGGCTCATCGAGGACAAAAGAGACCTTTTTCAGAAGGTTAGTGTATTCATTTTCCCATCCTTTATAAACCAACAACGGCTCGAGACGCACGCCCACTCTGAAACCCATTTCTCTGGTTTTAATCATGGCTTTTATTCTCTCTTCAACTGATGGAACTCCTTTTTCTATTCTTTTAGAAATATCTTCGGGAAGCAGTGACCAAGCGAAAACGATGTTTTTTAAAGGTCTAATTTCTTTTAGAAAGTCCACATCGTTGAATTTTGTCCTTATTTCCAGTTCTTCTTCAGGAAATTTTCTGAAAACTTCTATAATTTCAGAAACCAAGTTGTTAAACCTGTTTGTCCAGAGAGGTTCAGAGTATTCTCCCAGATAAAACCTCCTCTTCTTTCCTTCAGAGAGTTTTTTCTCCAGTTCTTCAAAAAGGGAGTTTTTGTTCGTGTAAATCACCACATCGCTTTCGGAAAAATAGGACTTCAGAAAGCAATACTCACAGTCAAAGGGACAGCCATTTGCATCCTCTATAGCAAGGGTTTCAAAGGGAAGTCCGTAGTTTACCCTGTGAAGGAAAGAGCCTTTATTTTCTTTATAAATCAACGCCTTCTACCACAATTTTTCTTACCTTTGAGAGCACCTCGTTCAGGTTCTCTGGAATTTTCAAATCCTCAAGGATGTTGAAATTTATTTTCAATTCAGCATTGTTACCACAAAGATATTCCGGGAGTTTCAAACAAAAGTTAGGAGGAAGCTCTTCAAGAATTCTCGCTATTTCTTCCATGCACCTCGCTGTATAGGGATGGGAGAGTTCAAAGGTTTTTTTGAGAGGGGATTTTAAATCCGAGAAGTTTTTGAGCCATTCAATTTCTTTGATCCTTCCGGAGTAAAGTCCCTCTTCAAGGAGTCTTAACAGGTTTATCCATTCGCCAGTGGAGCCCTTTACTTTTCTCAAAAACGAAAGAATTTCCTTCCGCCAGTTTTCGGGAAATTTGAGAAGTTCTTTTGCGGTGGTGAGATTAATTTTCCCGGAATGGAGAAATTCCACGACTTCTGGAATTTCGTCATAGAGTTTAAGGCATTCTATAAGAAAATCCCTGGAAATTCTTTCTCCAGAAATTTTTTCCCACCCCTCTATGACCTCTTCTTCTCTGAATCCATAGTTCATGAACCTTTTGAAGATCAGAAGTTTCTCGCCTTCTGAAAATCCTCTCCATTTTATGTTTAAAGAAAGATGAAAGAGAAAGGCTTCTTTTAAAGAACATTGGAGGATTTGACATTTCACCTTTTCCATTGAATGGGCATTTGCAATTTTTAACCTTGCCCAGCCGTCAACAATTTCCAGCGCTCCACGGTTTTTAAATAGAATGGGTGGAGAGAGAATTCCGTAGTTCAAGACTGACTTTTCAAGAAAATTCACATCTCCAAGATGAATTACCACCTGCGGTTCCTGTATGTTTATTTCTTCAATTCTGATTTCCTCCATTTTTTATCTTCCTTTTGATTCTTTTTATTTCCTCTTTTAAAAGCGGGGTAAGTCTCACACCGATCTTTTCGGGCTTCTCTATCTTTTTGTAAATTTCAGGAAGGGCTTCAAACTCTTTTTCAAAGTGTTTTTTCGCTTCATGCACAGAGGGAATTTCAATATCCCCTTTTTCGGAATTATAAACCTCTTTTAGCATTTCTTCTCCTTCAAGGTCTTCGCCCCTTTTGCCGATGAGGTAATAAATTTTTCCCTTCTCCGTGAACCTTCTTAAAGTTTTTAAGTACGGAAGGGTTTCCTTTTTTTCGCTGGTCTTCAAAACCCCTTTTTCCATGAACTCAACGAGTTTATAGGCTGTATCCAGATACGGGATGTCAGCGGATGTTCCCAGTTTTGTGCCTATTCCAAATGCATCTGCCGGAGTTCCGCTTTTCAATAATCTGTGAATGCTGTATTCGTCAAGGGCACCCGAAAGCATTATTTTTACATCCTTCAATCCGTTTTTGTCAAGGAGCCTCCTTGCCCTTTTTGCTTCCTTCAGAAGGTCACCGCTATCAATCCTTATTCCCTTCAGAGATTTTCCAGTTTTTTTAATTTCTCCTGCAACCTTAATCGCATTTTCAATTCCCTTCTTTATGTCAAAAGTATCCACAAGGAGGACGATATTTTCATACTCCTCTGCGTACTTTTTAAAAGCCTCCACCTCGTCTCCGAAAGCGAGTATGTAAGAGTGAGCCATCGTTCCATAGACAGGTATTCCCAGTTCTTTTCCTGCAAAAAGATTTGATGTCCCATCAAACCCTCCTATGAATGAGGCACGGGCAGCATGGTATCCTGCTTCAATTCCGTGAACTCTTCTCAGCCCAAAGTCAACCAGAAGTTTGTTCGGGGAGACACTCCTTATCCGGGAAGCCTTGGTGGCGACCAGAGTTTCAAATGTTATGAGGTTGAGGAGGGAACTTTCAAGAATCTGTGCTATTGGGAGCGGGGCTTCAACAGCAAGAAGCGGGATCGTGTGGGTTACAACGGTGCCTTCTTTCAACGAATAAATTTTGCCTTCAAATTTTAGGCTGGAAAGATAGTCAAGAAAATAGGGTTTAAAAATTTTCAGCGATTCAAGGTATTCAATTTCATCTTTCTTAAAGGAAAAATTTTTCACAAACTCAATAGCGGGAGCCAATCCCGCATAAATTGCGTATCCTCTGTGTTTGGGAAGTTCCCTTATATAAATCTCGAACACAGATTTTCCCGTCAATCCCTCCTTCACATATATCTGTGCCATAGTCAACTCGTACAGGTCAACCGATAATGAGAAGGAAAACCCTTTCATTTCCTTCGCAACTTCATTCTATAGAGGGGAGTGAAAAAATCAAGTTGAGATCTCCCCAAAGAAAAAGGGAGTTTCTGGAGGAGAAGGTGCACAATGACCCTCAATACAAAGATAGAGGGTCTTTCTCTTGAAATTTCAAAAAAACTTGACAAAAGGATTTTTTTGTATTATATTATTAAGTGCCTTAAGTAAAAGGCGCGCTCTTTTACAACTATAGTAAAAAAGGAAATGCTCGGCGGGTAAAAGGGATCAACTCTTCAAATTTTTTAAATTTGTGTGGAGGGCTTGATCCTGGCTCAGAGCGAACGCTGGCGGCGTGCCTAACACATGCAAGTCGTGCGCGAAAAGTCGGGGGCAACCCCGGCGAGTAGAGCGGCGGACGGGTGAGTAACGCGTGGGTAACCTACCCTCAAGACCGGGATAACCCCGGGAAACTGGGGCTAATACCGGATAATATCTCTCATCACCTTAGGATGGGAGATTAAAGGCTGGCCTCTGCTTTGCAAGCTAGCGCTTGAGGATGG
>Ga0197143_1002592_pt1 | contig 13053 bp, 12 predicted proteins | sample GBS70_MetaG_FD_148603 | JGI IMG/M metagenome (GOLD analysis project Ga0197143, IMG submission 148603) | Sediment microbial communities from Great Boiling Springs, Gerlach, Nevada, United States - GBS 70_MetaG | ecosystem: Environmental > Aquatic > Thermal springs > Hot (42-90C) > Sediment...
GAGCTATTAGAAGAGTTTGATGCGGTCTTTATCGGTACCGGTGCTGGTCTGCCTTGGTTTATGAATATTCCGGGAGAAAATTATACGGGCATCTATTCAGCAAATGAGTATCTTATTAGAGTAAATTTAATGAAGGCCTATCTCTTTCCGGAATATGATACGCCAATTGTCCGCGGAAAAAATGTAGCGGTAATTGGTGGCGGTAATGTCGCCATGGATGCCGCAAGGACGGCTTTAAGATTGGGAGCAGAAAAATCAATGATTGTCTATCGGCGAAGTAAAGCGGAAATGCCGGCAAGGATTGAAGAGATTGAAAGAGCTGAAGAAGAAGGGGTTATTTTCCATTTTTTAACTTTACCCGTAAGATACCACGCAGATGAAAACGGTCGGGTAAAGGCGATGGAATGTATTAAAATGGAATTGGGCGAACCCGATCATACCGGCAGAAGAAAACCTATTCCCATTCCTAATTCTAATTTTATAATACCGGTTGATACGGTAGTAGTGGCAATTGGACAAAGTCCTAATCCCTTAATTCCCCAAACTACAAAAGGAATTGAAGTTGGTAAGCACGGAAACATTATTGTTGATGAAAAAACCGGAAAGACCACCAAAAAAGGGGTCTTTGCCGGTGGTGATATTGCTACCGGAGCGGCAACCGTAATTTTGGCAATGGGTGCCGGAAAAGTTGCTGCTAAAGCGATTGATGAATATTTAAAAACTGGTAGCTGGTAAAATTTATTAAAAATTGGGAGATAAATATGAAAAGGACCGCTTTTGTTTTGATTAATTGTTTACCGGGAAAGACAAAAGAGGTAATCCATAAATTGCAACAAATTCCTAATGTTGAATATGCGGAAATGGTTTTAGGACCTTATGATATTATTGCGATAGTCCAAGCAAATGAAATTGAAACGATTGCGGTTGTTGTTGATGAAAAAATTAGAACTATTGATGGTGTTGATGAAACTATTACTTGTGTCGCTATTGGTAAAGAAGATATAACTGGTTTAATTTTTTAAAAAGGAGTAAAAAATGGCAGAAGCTTATATTTTAATAACTGTTCAAGCCGGTAAGGCAAGGGATGTTTACGAAGAACTTTCAAAAATTAAAGAGATAACCCATGTGGATGCGATTGCTGGACCTTTTGACATCATTGCTTTAGTCAAAGCACCCGATTTCAATGCTATCGGTAGATTAGTAATTGAAAAAATTCAGAATATTCCCGGAGTTGAGCGGACATTAACCTGTAACATTATCCATTTTGAACAATAAGGAATTAGTTAGCTATCTAAAAAGGAAAAGAATTGGCATCCTTTGCGGTGGTTGGTCAAAGGAAAGGGAGATTTCGCTTTTAACGGCAAAAAATGTTGCTTTCGCTTTAGAAAAACTCGGCCTAAAATACCAGATAATTGATATTGATAAAAATTTTTATGAGCAGATTATTAATTCTAAAATTGATATCGCCTTTATCGCCCTCCACGGGAAACCCGGAGAAGATGGCACTATTCAAGGATTTTTAGAGCTGGTCGGCATCCCCTATACGGGTTCCGGAGTTTTGGCTTCCGCTATCGGTATGGATAAAATAATGACCAAAATTTTATTTCAATACGCAAAAATTCCTACACCTAAATTCGTAACTTTAAATAAGAACGAAAATCTTTTAGAAAAAATTGAATTAGCCGCAAAGAAATTGGGCTTTCCTTTGGTGATAAAACCACGATACGAAGGCTCCAGTGTTGGGGTGGAAATTATTGAAGACAAAAAAGATTTGATAAAAAAGGCGAAATCTCTAAGAAAAGAGTTTGACGATTTATTTTTGGAAGAATATATCGAAGGAATGATTGCTACTTGCGGTATCTTGGATGATAAACCATTACCCATTTTAGAACTTGTTCCTAAAAAAGAAAGATTCTATTCTTATAAAGCAAAATATACCAAAGGGGAAACTGAGTTTATTCTGCCAGCAAGATTAGATAAAAAAACAACTTTAAAAATCCAAGAATTATCGTTAAAAGCCCATAAAATTGTTGGTTGTAAAGGATATTCCCGAATTGACCTGATAGTAAAACAAAGGAAAAAGCCTTATTTTTTAGAAATTAATACTTTACCGGGTCTAACCGAACTTTCAGATCTACCTAAAGAGGCCCATTATGTTGGTATTTCTTACGAAGAAGTAATATTAAAAATCTTAAAAACTGCATTCAAATAATTGACTTTTTAAAATTTTTTATTAAATTTATTTAAAATGGGGCCGTGGCGCAGTGGGAGCGCGTTTGACTGGCAGTCAAAAGGTCACGGGTTCGAATCCCGTCGGCTCCATTAATAAGTAAAAGGAGAAAAAAATGAGAAAATATTTAGGATTATTATTAGTGTTAATTGTGGGTTGTGCACCGACAACAACGGTAAAAAAATACACGGAAGAAGAATTGGTAGAAAGAAGAAAAGAAGCGGAAAAATATTATAGTCTCGGTGCCGAATATTATAAACAAAACGAATGGGAAAAGGCATTAGAGAATTTTAATACCGCTTTAAGTTACGATTCTAATTACTACGAAGCCTATATTGCTGTTGGCAATACTTATAAAAAATTACGGGATGCTCAAAAAGCCGAAGAATACTTTTTGAAAGCCCTAAAGATTGACAATAAAAATAGTAAAGGTTATGAAGCCTTGGGTGATTTGTATCTTTCTTTAGGTCAGTTAAGTAAAGCGGAAAGTCTTTATCAAAAAGGGATAAGTTTGGATACTACCAATGTGGAGTTGTATTTGGGTTTAGCCGCAATTTATGAGAAATCAAAAGAAGAAAAAAAGGCTGATTCTTTATATTCTTTGTTAACTAACCGCTGCCCGGATAGACTTGATATTTTTTATAAATATGGAGAATTTTTAACAAAAAGAAAAAAATTTAAAGAAGCCAAAAATATGTTTGAAAAATGTCTTTTCCGTTATTCCGAAGAGCTCGCTTTGAGAGAAAGATATGGCGATGTTCTTTTTGAATTGAATGAATTTGATAAAGCCCTCAATGAATATAATTTTATTCTTTCCAAAGAGCCTAATAATGTGGCTATAATTTTAAAAGTCGGTGATGTTTATTTAAAACAAAAGAAATATAAGAATGCCCTCCAGATGTTTAATAAAGCATTAAATTTAGCTCCCAATGACCCAATGCCCCATATCCATTTAGCTGATTATTATCAACAATTGGGTAATTTTGCTCAAGCGGAAAATGAATTGAAAAAGGCATTAGCAATTTCTCCCAATTTGGATGTGGCTTTTGTGATTGCCGGCGATATCAAAAAAAGAAGAGCTGAAGAAAGCCAAAAAAATAAACAGTTAAAAGAAGCCTATTACTTGTATAAAGAAGCAATAAACAATTATAATAAAGTGAAAGAAGAAAGCCCCTATAATGAGTATTGCAAAAATGAAATAAAAAGAATTAAAGTAATTATGGATAAGATTAAAGAAGAACTTTGGTTCCAAGGAATAAAAATTGAAGAGTGATGTTTGAGAAAAAGATTTTGCTCCTCAATGCTAATTACGAACCTTTAACTATCTGTAAATTGAAGAAGGCTCTTAAATTGTTATTTTTGAAGAAAGCTGAATTGGTTGAATCGGAAAACGGCAGAAAAATAAGAACTCCAAGCATAACCTTAGTAATGCCCAGTGTTATTCGGCTTGCCTATTATGTAAAAGTGAAAAGAAGAGAAATTCCTTTAACTAAAAAGAATATTTTAAGAAGAGACAATTATACCTGTCAATATTGTGGAAGAAAAAATGTTCCTTTAACCACTGACCACATCATTCCCAAAGCCTATGGCGGTAAGGATGAATGGGAAAACTTGGTGTGTGCCTGTGTGGAATGTAATACTTTAAAAGGTAATAAAAGATTGAGTGAAACCAATCTTAGATTGTTAAAAAAACCAAAGGCACCAAGTTATATCACCTTTTTATTAAATTCCCTTTCGGAAATACCTGAAAATTGGCGTCCCTATCTTTTCCAAAAATAATTATCTTTTTCATCTTTTTTTTAAACAACAAAGAAATTCCTATTAACAAAATTGAAATTAAAGGAACAAAAAATATAAAACCAAAAATAGTTTATTCGCTGCCACTAAAAGAAGAAGCGATTTTTGAGCTTCAAAGGGAGATAATTGATTTTTATCTAAAAGAAGGGTTCTTTGATGTGAAAGTAAATATTGCTATGAAGAAAAGACGAAAAAATCTTATTCTTTTTTATTTGGTAGAAGAAGGCGAAAGATACCAAATAGGAAAGGTTAATATTTATTCAAAATTTATCAGAGCCGAAAACCTTTTAAAATTAATTACCGAAAAGGATTATTCCCAAAAAAATCTCAACAGAATTATAAAAAAAATCAGTGATTTTTATTGGGAGATTGGCTTTCCCTTTGTAAAAATTGAGCTTAAAAACTTTGAGTTGACGGGTAAAAAAATAAATTTTGATATTTTTATCGATGAAGGAGAAATGGTAAAGATTAATGACATTCGGGCTGCCGGAGAGATAGCCATTCCTCCGCAGATTTTAAAAAAAAGCAGTGGTTTTACTAAGCCTTTTTATTTCCAAAAAAGCTTGCTAGAAAAATTTAAAAGAAACATTTATAAAAACCTCAAACTCACGTGCAGTGATTATTTTCTTAGTAAGAATGAAGAAGGAGAGTATTTTTTAAATTTTTATTTTCCTTTTTCAAGAAAAAATAATTTTCTTTTTTTTCTTTCTTATCTGCCGGATGTCAAAAAATTTTATTTTAATTTAAACTTAAAAGTTTTCAATTTTTTAAACTATTGGGAAGAGTGGGAACTCGCTTTAGAAAAATTTTTTCAAAGAAATTTCTATCTTTTTGCTTATAACCAACCTTATTTTTTGTTTTTCAAAAAATTTTTTTTTACCGCCAGCTTTAAAAGCTTTGATACCACTGCTTCCCTTCTCGCCCTTGCCAGTCATATTTATTTACCCACTAAAGTGGAAGAACTTTTTTTAAATTTTATCCTCCAAAGTGAATTTTACAATTCAGTGATTCCTGAAATCCCAGCTTACCAAACCTTTTATTTCGGACAAGAGTTTATTTTTGACAACAAAATAAATAATTATCAGAAAGGAACTTATTTCTCTTTAAAAACCTTAATGGGAGAAAGAAAGCTAAAAGAAAAAAACCCTCAATTAAAATTTATTTTAGAAACCCGATTAGAATTTTTATTCCCGCTTTTTAAAAAATATTGGCTTTTTCATAATGAAATTTTGAGTGGCAATATTTATTTTTTAGACACCATTTATTATTGGGAAAAATTCTTTTTGGGTGGCAAGGAGCATGTCCGCGGATTTCCTGAAGAGAAATATCCCGCTGCTTCTTTTTTAATCTTTCGCAATCACCTTAAATACCTTTTTAAAGATATTTTCTTTCCTTATGTTTTTTTTGATTACGGAATTGGCAAAGATGATAAATGGTTTTTTTTAAAAAGTTGTGGCAGCGGGGTTGATTTTTTAACTAAAAACGGAATTTTTTATTTCAGCGTTGCTTTTCCCCTGGGTTTTAATCTTTTTGACACCAGAATTTATTTGGGTTATATTTTTCAATTCTGAAAATGACAGTAATAAAAGCAATTATTTTGGGAATGGTTCAAGGATTAACTGAATTTTTACCTATCTCCAGTTCTGGCCATTTGTTATTATTGGAAAGGATTTTAAAATCAAAGTTTGATATCGGTTTCCTTCTTTATCTTCATTTGGGAACAACTTTGGCTTTAATCTTCTTCTTTTTTAATTTAATTAAAGAAGAAGTTAAAAGAAAAAATATCTTCCTCTTTTTAAAAATTGTTGTTGCTTTGATACCGATTATTCTTATAAGCTTCTTTTTTAAAGAAAAAGTAGAAATGATTTTTGAAAATTTCAACTATCTTCCCTATTTTTTTCTTATCAGCAGCTTTTTAATATTTTTTACTAAATACCAAAGAGAAAAGTTTTTTGATTTGAATTATGGCCAAGCCCTTATTATTGGTATTTTTCAAACCATAAGTATTTTCCCAGGAATCTCTCGTTCAGGAGCAACCATTGCTGGTGCTTTATATTTAGGAATAGAAAAAGGAATAAGTTTTAATTTCGCTTTTCTTTTAGGAATACCCACAATTATCGGTGCCAATATTTGGGAATTTCACAAAAAAGCTGAACTCCTTTTTTCTTCAGTTTATCTTTCAGGATTTTTTGCTTCTTTTATCTTTGGGCTTCTTTCGCTTTATCTTTTAAAAAAATTGGTTTATCAAAGAAGGTTTTATTATTTTGGTTATTATCTTTTTTTTATTTTTATTATTCTTCTTATTGACAATTTAAAATTTTTAGATATCTTTTAAATTATGAAAGAACTTATCAAAAAGAGCGAAAATTTCTCCGAATGGTATACTCAAGTAATCCTAAAAGCCGAGTTAGCTGACTACGCACCAATAAGAGGTTGCATGGTAATTAGACCTTATGGTTATAGTATTTGGGAAAATATTCAAAAAGGTTTGGATAAAAGATTTAAAGAAACCGGCCACCAAAATGCTTATTTTCCTCTTTTTATTCCCGAAAGTTTTTTGAAAAAGGAAGCTGAACATGTGAAAGGTTTTGCTCCCCAAGTTGCTTGGGTAACAAAGGGCGGTGAAGAAGAACTTTCGGAAAGATTAGCAGTGAGACCAACTTCGGAAGCGATTATTTGCAGTATGTATGCCAAATGGGTAAAATCTTATCGCGATTTACCAATCTTAATAAATCAGTGGTGTAATATTGTTCGCTGGGAAAAGACTACCAGATTATTTTTGCGAACTACTGAATTTTTATGGCAGGAAGGCCATACTTTACACCAAACCTTTGAAGAAGCCGAAAAAGAAGCGAAGATGATTTTAAATTTATACATTGATTTTTTAAAAGAAGAATTAGCTCTTCCAGTAATTGCGGGTCTTAAACCACCATCAGAAAGATTTGCTGGTGCTTTAAGAACTTATACTATTGAAGCTTTAATGCCCGATGGTCAGGCACTCCAATCAGGAACTACCCATAACTTAGGACAAAATTTTGCTAAAGCCTTCGGTATTAAATTTCTTGATAAGGATAACAGAGAAAAATATCCTTGGGGTTCTTCTTGGGGAGTATCAACAAGATTGATTGGCGCTTTAATTATGATTCACGGCGATGACAATGGTCTTTTTTTACCCCCAAAAATTGCTCCCATCCAAGTTGTTATTATTCCTATTCTTTATGGTGAAGATGACCAAAGAATAATTGAAAGATGTGAAAACCTATTAGAAGAATTAAAAAAGGAATTCTCTATCTATTTTGATGCTCGTAAGGAATATACCCCTGGGTGGAAATTTAACCATTGGGAATTAAAAGGTGTTCCTTTAAGAATAGAAATCGGTAAGAAAGAACTGGAAAAAGATGAAGTAAGAATAGTCACTCGGGATTACGAAAAAAAGGAAAACATTAAAATAAACAATTTAAAAGAAGAATTAAAACACATTTTGGAAGATATTCAAAAAAAACTCTATCTTAAAGCGGAAAAATCTCTTAAAGAAAGAATCTTTTTTTATGACGATTTAGAAAAAATGAAAAAAGAAATTGTGGAAAAGAAAGGAATAGCTAAGATTTTTTGGTGCGGAAAAAAAGAATGTGAAGAAAAAATTAAGGAAGAAACAAACACCACTCCTCGATGTATCCCTTTGGAAAGTAAAAATAAGGAAGAGGGAAAATGTATTGTCTGCAATAAAAAAACAAAAATAATAATTTATTATGCTCGGGCTTATTGATTATGGATTTATTTGATAAATGTGAAAGTTATTATAAAAAGGTAGAAGAAGCTATTAACCAAGGATATTATCCTTATTTTAAACCGATTGAATCGGAAGCGAGCAACTGGGTAACTATCAATGGTGAAAAATATCTGATGTTAGGTTCTAATAACTATTTGGGTTTAACTAATGACCCCAGATTAAAAGAAGCCGGAATAGAAGCAATAAGAAAATATGGCACCGGCTGTACCGGTTCAAGATTTTTAAACGGAACATTAGATTTGCATCTGGAATTAGAAGAAAAATTAGCAAAATTTTTTAATAAGGATGATTGTATCGTCTTTTCTACTGGTTACCAAACAAATCTGGGTATTATTTCTGCTTTGGTTGGCAAAAATGAATATGTCATTACTGATAAACTTGACCATGCTTCTATCGTTGATGGTTGTCGATTATCTTTTGGCAATGTAAAAAGATTTTTACACAATAATATGGTTAGTTTAGAAAGAGTTTTAAGGTCCTTACCCAAAAATTCCGGAAAATTGATTGTGGTTGATGGGGTTTTTAGTATGGAAGGCGATATTTGTAATTTACCGGAGATTATTGATTTGGCAAGGAAATATAATGCCCGAGTGTTACTTGATGATGCCCACGGAATTGGTGTCCTCGGAGAAAATGGACGGGGCACCGCAGAACATTTTGGTTTAGAAGCCGAAGTTGATTTAATAATGGGAACCTTTTCCAAATCCTTTGCTACTATTGGAGGTTTTGTTGTCGGAGAAAAGAAAGTAATCGCTTATATCCGTCATAATGCCCGTTCTTTAATCTTTTCTGCTAGCTTACCACCGGCATCAGTGGCGGTTGCTTTAAAAGCCTTAGAGGTTATAAAAAATGAACCCGAAAGAAGAAGACATCTTTGGCGAATTACGGAAAAAATGCGGAAGGGATTAAAAGAATTGGGATATGACACTGGCAATAGTGTGACACCAATTATTCCGATAATTATTGGTGAAGATATGAAAACATTAAAATTTTGGCTTTCTTTATTTAAAAATAAAATCTTTGCTAATCCCGTAATACCACCAGCAGTACCGCCAAATCGTTCATTAATCAGAACAAGTTACATGGCAACTCATACCGAAGAAGATATTGATTTTGCTTTAGAAGTTTTTAAAAAATTAAAATTTGATAAAGGCTAAAGGGTGAAAGAAATTATTAGGGTTAAAAAAGTAGAAGATAAAAAAGAGTTAGATTTATTTGTTAAACTACCTTTTAAAATTTACCGCAACGATAAAAATTTTGTGCCTCCCCTTATCAGTGATGTAAAAGAAACTCTTTCAAAAGAGAAAAATCCCTATTTTAATCATGCGGAGCGAGAACTTTTTTTAGCCTATTTTAAAAATGAAGCTGTTGGACGGATTGCCACAGTTATTGATTATAATTATGTAAAACACCACCAAAAAAAAGTAGGTTTCTTTGGTTTTTTTGAAAGTATTAACGATTTTGATATCGCGGCTGCTCTCTTTGATAAAGCCAAAGAATGGTTAAAAGCAAAAGGAATGGAGTTGATGGTGGGTCCGGCTAATCCGGCTTTAAATGATGAATGTGCTTTTTTATATGAAGGATTTTCTTCACCACCTACTATTAAAATGTCTTATAATCCGCCTTATTATTTAGAGCTTGCTGAAAGATACGGAATGACGAAAGCAAAAGATTTATATGCCTATTATATCAATCTTAGCCAATTTATTCCAGAAAAAGTACAAAAGGTGGTAGAAAAATTAAAAAAGAAAGAAAAGTTTATTGTGAGGAAAGTTAATTTAAAAAAATTAGATATAGAGTTACCAAAGATTAAAGAAGTTTACAACGACGCCTGGCAAGAAAATTGGGATTTTACCCCATTAACTGATGAAGAGATTAACTATTTAGGTAAGAAATTAAAACCAATTGCTAAAAGTGAAATTATTCCCATCGTGGAAATTGATAACGAACCGGTAGGTATTAGTATTGCTTTACCTAATTATAACGAAGTATTACGCCATCTAAATGGCCGACTCTTTCCCTTTGGAATTTTCAAATTTCTCTATTATCAAAGAAGGATAAAAAGTGCCCGGCTTTGGGCATTGGGAGTAAAAAAGAAATTTAGAAAAACTGGCGCCGATGCTTTACTTTATTACGAGACATTTTTAGGAGGGAAAAAACTCGGCTATGAATGGGGAGAAATTTCGTGGATTTTAGAGGATAATATAGATATCATAAGACCCATAGAAGTTTGGGGAGCCAAACTTTACAAAAAATACCGTATTTACCAATACTTAATCTCCTAATATGAAATTTAATGCCAATGAATATTAGGCGCCAAGGAAGTTTATTATCCACTAAGAAATATATTAATAATGGGCAGATTTTCTATTATGCCTTTCCTTACGAGGCTTATAAGGTGATAAAAAATATAAAAGAAAAAGAGGTAAAAATAAGTTATAAAAAATGGCTATTTCGGTGATTAAAAAGCAGGGTCTTATTAGAGTTTGAAAATACAATATTGGAAAGATATTGCCTCCCCCAGGTATCCCCGGAAGCATTCCCCGAATCGCCTGAAGGGGGATGTTAAAAATTTCTTCTCTATTATTTTAATATGTTTCTTCTTTTTGCTTTTTAAATATTCCTTGTTTCTTTCTCTTTCGTTAGGATTCTGAAGACTTATTTTTAAATTCTTATTTTTCCATTTTTGGCTAAACCTCAAAGGGCTTATATTAAGTTTCCTCTCTTTACAATAATAAAATTCCTTATTTTTATCTTTTTATAAGTTATCGAAAATAAAAGATTTTTAAAAAGAAAAATTTTAACTTCACTATTGACTTTTTTTTTAAAAATTTGTTATAATTTTTACAAATGAGACTAAGTATATATAATAATAAATTAAGGAGGCTGAAATGTTTAGAAAAATTTTAATTTTAATAATTTTTGTCTCTTTTATTTTTGCTCTTCCACCGAAAGGACAATCCTCACCAGGTTCACCACCGTCTCCTGAACCAAAGCCACTTCCTTGGGAAGATGATGTCTGTTTAACTCCAGGAAGGGATACTAATAACGAGAACGGAGCCACTCATACACCTAACAATCGAGTTTATGGTGTTTGGTATCGATTTGGTCCTTATTTTCCGATAATTATGAGATGGTGGGATCAAAGGGGTTCTTGGTCGCAAGAAGAAACTGTTTCTGCCGGAGGAGGAATTAATTTACTTTATAATTTTTCTCCTAGTATAGCCGGCGATTCTAATAACAATGTTCATTTCTTATGGCGTGGCGACCCTTCAATTTCTTCTTGCAGGTGGCTTTTTTATAGAGCAAAATTAGCGAACGGAAATTATACCCAAATATGCTCGTTACCATTAAAATCAAATAATTACCCTAATTATCCTAAAATTGCTGGAGGAAAAGGAGATACTGCGCATTGTACATTTTCTGCTTTTTGGGTGGTCGATATCGAATTGGGTATGCAAAAATATATTGATTCTAATAGCCCCTGCATCCAAAATTCCTCCTTTATAAGAACTTATTGCCAAATTATTGGGATTTAAATTACCTTCGGCGATTGTTCGGAAATAAGCATAATGACCCGGTTTCTGGTAAAGTGAAAAATTTTGGCGATTGTCCGTGGTCGTTCTGGACATATTTTAGAATTTATAAAAATAATCTCTTAGTCTACATTGATTCTAATTATAATAATGTATTTCCAAATACCGAAACTACTTTAAACTTTACACCTTATTTTTGTGTCGATACTGGTAGTTTCACAACTATTTTGAAAACCACCTTGTCCGGCGATATAAATCCAGCAAATGATTCAATTGTGGATTCATTCCGCGTAATTCTCTTAACCCCCGGTTGGCATAAAATGCCAAATGTTAGCGGTGCTACCAAACCTATTAAAAGTGGAGGAGCCTTAACGTCCCTTGGTGATAAAGTTTATGCTCTTGTTGGTAATAATACAAGAGACTTAATGGAATACGATGTGATTACCAATATTTGGACAAAGAAGAGCGAAGTACCTTTTTCCTATCTCACCCCAAAAAAGAAAAATGTGAAATACGGGGCCTCTATTTGTACCGATGGTGACTCACTTATCTATGTGATCAAAGGGAATAACACAAAAGAGTTCTGGCGTTATAAGCCAGAAAAAGATTCTTGGAAAGAATATATAATTCCTTTCACTAAAGGAATAAAAGGTTCATCAATGGCTTTTGATGGTTCTAATTATATTTATATAATTTGTGGTTCTAATAATAATGAATGGATTAGATTTAACATTGCTGCTGATTCCTTTGAAATCTGTAATCCGGCAACTTTACCAGCTGACAAATGGAAAAGAGGTTCATGGATTGTGTGTGTTCCCAGTGATACACCAAAGATTTATGCTTTAAGAGTTGGTGGTAAGACGAATGAATTCTATATGACGACGATTGGTGACAGCTGGAGTAATAGGAAAGAAATGCCATTAATTGGCTCCACCGGAAGAAAAAAGAAAGCGCGCGAAGGTAGTGCCGGTGTTTATAACCCTAATAATGGTCTTATTTATGCTTTAAAAGGCGGTAATACTTTAGAGTTTTTTTCTTACAATCCGAAAATCGACCAATGGAATATTGAATTAGATGTTGGTAAACCTGGAAGTACGCCAACGAAAAAAGTAAAAGGCGGCGGTGCGCTTACTTATTCAAAAAGAACCGGCGGTCTTTACGCCTTTGTGGGTAATAATACTAATGAATTCTGGCTTTATATTCCAGAAACGAACCTTTGCGCGCTTAATAACAACGGGATTACTAATATTAATAAGAAAACAAGGGATTTAAAAAATTTTTCTACAATGTTTACATTGACAAAAGATTATCTTAAAATTTATTACCCATTACCTCTTAAATCTTTCGCTAAATTAACAATTTATAACGCCCTCGGAGAAGTTGTCTATCAAACAAAAAGCAATAACAATCATTTTGTAGTAGATATTAAAAAATTGGGAGCCGGTGTTTACCTTATAAAGCTTGATACTGATATTTTAAAAATAATCAAGAAAATAATTGTCAAATCTTAAGTAATATGAAAAAAGAATTATCTTTTTCTATTTTATTTATCATTTTTTACACATTTTCTTCAGCCCAGTCGGAAAGATGGATCTATCGATACAATAGACCAAGAAATTACGAATACGCCAATTCTCTTGTCTACGGTCTTGACGGAAACATTTATATTTGCGGAAGTAATTTTATTAACGACACTTTAT
>Ga0197143_1002593_pt1 | contig 13052 bp, 14 predicted proteins | sample GBS70_MetaG_FD_148603 | JGI IMG/M metagenome (GOLD analysis project Ga0197143, IMG submission 148603) | Sediment microbial communities from Great Boiling Springs, Gerlach, Nevada, United States - GBS 70_MetaG | ecosystem: Environmental > Aquatic > Thermal springs > Hot (42-90C) > Sediment...
ATGGGATCCCTCTCCGGGCCCTGGGCCTCTACAGCCTGATCCTCCTTCTGACCCTGGCCCTGCAGGTGGGGGCCAACGCTCTCGACCGGGCAGTATCTCCCTTCCTTCTCCGCTGGTTGAGCTCGCTTTACTCCCTTCCCGGGTTATCCTAGGATGTAAGGCGTGATCATAGGACTGCCCCGGGAGATAAAGCCCTTCGAGAACCGGGTGGGCCTGACCCCGGCCGGGGTGCACGCTCTCGTACGCGCCGGCCACCGGGTGCTGGTGGAGACCGGGGCGGGCGAGGGAAGCGGCTTTTCCGACCAGGAGTACCGCTGGGCGGGGGCGGATGTCGTCCCCGGGGCGGAGGACGCCTGGTCGGCGGAGCTGGTGGTCAAGGTCAAGGAGCCCCTTCCCGAGGAATACCGGTTTCTGCGGCCGGGACTCATTCTCTTTACCTTCCTCCACCTGGCGGCGGAGAGGGAGCTGACCCTGGCCCTCTGCCGGGCCGGGGTGACGGCTCTGGGCTACGAGACGGTGCAGGAGGATGACGGCAGCCTTCCCCTCCTCTGGCCCATGAGCGAGATTGCCGGGCGGATGGCCCCCCAGGTGGGGGCTTACTTCCTCCACCGGGACAAAGGAGGAAGGGGCATCCTCGTAGGGGGGGTGCCGGGGGTGCCGCCCGGGGACGTGGTGATAGTGGGGGGCGGCACGGTGGGGACCAACGCCGCCCGGGTGGCGCTGGGGCTCGGGGCCCGGGTGGCGGTGCTGGACGTCAATCCCCGCCGCCTGCGCCAGCTCGACGACTTCTTCCGGGGAGAGGTGGCCACCATCCTCTCCACCGAAGCTTCGGTGGGCCAGGCGGTGCGGCGGGCGGACATCCTGGTCAGCGCCGTGCTGGTGCCCGGGGCCCGGGCCCCGCACGTGGTGACCGAGGACATGGTGCGGGCCATGAAGCCGGGAGCGGTGATCGTGGACGTGGCCATAGACCAGGGGGGGTCGGTGGAGACCTGCGACCGCCCCACCACCCACCAGGATCCTATCTACGTGAAACACGGGGTGGTCCACTACGCGGTGACCAACATGCCCGGGGCCGTTCCCCGCACCTCCACCGTGGCCCTCACCGGGGTGACCCTTCCCTACGTCCTCCGCCTGGCCTCCCGGGGCTTCCGGGCGGCGGTGCTCGAGGACCAGGCCCTGGCCCGGGGGGTGAACGTCTACGGGGGAGAGGTCATCCACCCCGGGGTGGCCGAGGCCCACGGGCTCCCCTGCCGGGAGCTGGGGGAGCTGCTTCTAAGTTAGGGCCCGTTGCGCCGCAGCTCCAGTTCAACGCAAACCGTGACTTTCCACTCGACTTACTGGGGACCGTCGCGGCGCGAAGTCGGGCTTCGCGCGACAGGTTCAACGCAAACCGCGATTTTCTCATTGTGGCAGGCAGGAGAAAAGGAGAAGAAATAGCTGCTGCCCAGAGTGCGGGCAGGAGGAGAAGGGGAAGCCCCGAAATTTATATCTCGAACCCCATGCCGGACGGACCGCTGGGAGCTTTCCTGACCTACCTCTCCGTAGAGCGGGGCCTTTCCCGGAACACGGTGGAGGCTTATTTCCGGGATCTGGAAGACTTCCGGCGCTACCTCGGCTCCCGGAGAAGGAGTATCGAGCGGGCGGGAAAGGAGGCCGTCAGGGAGTATCTGGAATCCCTTCGGAGCAGGGGGATGTCCCCGGCCACGGTGATGAGGAGGATCGCCTCTCTCCGCTCCTTTTTCCGCTTCCTGCAGGAGGAAAGGCAACTCTCCTCCGACCCCACGGAGGATCTGGCCGCCCCCCGGCTGGCCCGCCGGTTGCCCCTTGTCCTCACCCTCTCCGAGGTAGAAGCGCTCCTGAACCAGCCCTCCTCCACCCCGGCGGGCAAAAGAGACCGGGCCATGCTGGAGCTCCTGTACGCCACCGGGCTTCGGGTGTCGGAGCTTTTGGGACTGGATGTAGGGGACGTAGACTTCGTAGCCCGGGTGGTGCGCTGTCGGGGCAAGGGGGACAAGGAGCGCCTGGTGCCCTTCGGATCTGCCGCTGCCCATCACCTGCGCCTCTACCTGGACAAAAGCCGGCCCCTTCTTGCCGCTCCCGGGGAGGAGGCGCTTTTCGTCAACCGGTCGGGCCGGAGGATGACCCGGCAGGGGTTTTGGAAGATCCTCCGTCGCTATGCGGCCCAGGCGGGGCTGGGGAAGCGGGTTACCCCCCACACCCTGCGCCACTCCTTCGCTACCCACCTCCTTCAGGGCGGGGCGGACATCCGTTCCGTGCAGGAGATGCTGGGGCACGCCGACATTTCCACCACCCAGGTCTACACCCTCCTGACCGGCGAGCACCTGCGGAAGGAGTACCGGGAGCATCACCCCCGGGCCTAGGCGCAGTGGCTCTTTTCCCGGAGCTGTTGGTGAGATATAGGTCCGGGTGGCGGAGGGGAGAGGTTAGCGATTGGGGACTTGAGGGAGTTATACAAGCTACATATTCAATGCTGCAATGCTGGTGCTGAAACAATGCTGGTGCTGAGACAATGCTGGTGCTGGGATGGGGGTCGGCATGAGGCGGAGAGATTCGGGGTCGGGGTGCGGGAAGCATTTCCGGCAGCCGGGTTCCGGAGGAGGAGATAGAAGCTGTATATCCCGGGCATAGATCCCTACCTTCTGCGCATCGGGCCGGTGGGCATCCGCTGGTACGGGTTTTTTGTGGCCCTCTCGGCGGCCATAGGGCTTTACTACTTCGTCCGGGAGGGTAAGAAGAAGGGGTTTTCCGAGGACTTCCTCTACTCCGTGGCTCTGGGGGCCATCCTGGGAGGGGTGGTGGGGGCGCGGCTCCTTTTCGTCATCCTCAACTGGCCCGATTACGCCTCCCGGCCTCTGGAGATCATCCGCATAGATCACGGGGGGCTGGCCTGGCACGGGGCGCTCCTGGGCGGGCTCATCGGAGGAGGGCTGGTCCTCCGGGGGCGGGAGGGGTTCCACGCCCTGGCCGACCTGGCTGTCCCCGGGCTCTGCGTGGGTTACATGTTGGTGCGCATAGGGAATGTTTTCAACCAGGAACTCCTGGGCCGGCCCACGGAGCTCTGGTGGTTCGGCCGCCACCCCGCCCAGATTTACGGCTCCCTGAGCGGGCTTGTCCTCCTCCTCATCCACTTCCGGCTTTCCCGCCGCTCTCTGCCCGATGGTTACCGCTTCTGGTCCTGGTTCCTTTACTACTCCGTCTTCCGTTTCTTCGAGGAGGCCTTCCGCTCCAGCCGCCTCCACTGGCCGGTGTACCTCGACGAGCGGCTGGGGGTAGGGTTCTTCACCCTGGCCCAGCTCTTCACCCCGCTTTTCCTTCTCGGGGCCTATCTCATCCGCCGCCACCTCCTTCAGGCCTGGCGGGCAGCGGGACATTTCTAGCTGCGGCTTTCCATCGCCCACTGCCCCAAATTCCCCTACCGCTCTAGGGCATTCATAAGCCAAGGGATGTTGCCCCCTGCAGGCCAAAGTTATACTATATGTAAGACTTATTTTGGTGCCCGGGCTACTATCTTCGGGACACCGAAGGAGGGAGGAGCCATTGGGGAAGTCGAAGGTCACTGCCATCCGCTTCCCGGTCGAGCTTCTTGAGGAAATGGACCGCTGGGTGGGGAAGCGGGGTCGCAGCCGCTTCGTCATCCGGGCGGTGGAGCGGGAGCTCCGGCGCTTGCAGCAGCGGAAGGCCGGGGAGGAGGCGTTCGGAGCCTGGGCCGAGGCGGACTATCCGGAGTTCGCCACGCCGGAGGACACGGTGGCCTGGATCAGCCGTCACCGGCGGGAGGGGGATCGGGCTTTTGACGAAGGGTGAGGAGGCCCTTCTGGATACCTCATTCATCATAGATTTCCTGCGGGGGAGGGGCGAGGCCAGGGCTCTTTGGGATCGGTTAGCGGTAGAGGGCGTGATCTTCGCCTGTTGTGCCGTCAACGTGGAGGAGGTTTACGCCGGGATGAAGCGGGGGGAGGAGGCGGCAACCGAGGCTTTCCTGCGTTCCCTCCGGTACGTACCCATCACCCGGGCGGCTGCCCGGCAGGCGGGCAAGTACCGCCGGGAGTTCCGGGAGCGGGGGGTTACCCTGCACACCCCGGATACCCTCATCGCCGGGGTGTGCGCCGTCTTCGGCCTGGCCCTGGTTACCAGGAACACCGATCGCTTTCCCATGAACGATTTCCCCATCCTCACCTATTGAACCGGGGATTTTCTTTTTGAACCGGTAATCTTCCTCTTGAACCGGGTAATCTTCCTTATTGAACCGGTAATCTTCCTTTTGAACCGGGGATCCTCCTCTTGAACCGATTCTCCCCCGGGTCGCGTTCGGCAGGGACGGGCTGAGGGATCCGGGGCTCGGATAGGAGTCGGGCTCCGGGAATAGGAATAGGGCGAGATGGGCGGGCAGGGGTTCCGTGCCCGGGCCGCGCGGTCCGGCGGCAGATGGGCGTGAGGTGGGGGCTAAGGGAATTAAGGATCTCCGCGTGGACCTTTGTCTTTGCTACCCTTTCGTTCTCCCTGCTTCTGGCGGCTAGCGGGGCGCAGTCAGAGCCAAGGAAGTGGGGGGTGTTCCAGGCCCAGACCCCCTCGGAAGGGGGATCCTCTGCCGGGTCCGGGGTGGAGGTGCGGGCACCGGCGGCCGTGCTCATGGATGCCCACTCCGGCCAGATCCTCTATGCCAGGAACCCCGACGAGCCCCGAGCCCCGGCCAGCGTGACCAAGGTGATGACCCTCACTTTGGCTCTGGAGGCCATCCGGGAGGGGAAGATGCGCCTGGACGACCGGGTCACGGTGTCCCGGCAGGCGGCCCGCTGGGGCAACGTGGGCACCACCGCTTTCCTTGAGGAGGGGGAGGAGATAAAGGTGGAGGATCTCCTCTATGCCGTGGCCGTGGCCTCGGCCAATGACGCCACCGTTGCCCTGGCCGAGAGGATTGCCGGATCGGAGGCCCAGTTCGTGGCCCGCATGAACCGGCGGGCCCGGGAGCTGGGGATGCACCACACCCACTGGGCCAACCCCCACGGTTACCCCGGTCCCGGGCCGCATTACACCTCGGCCCGCGATCTGGCCATCCTCTCCCGCTACCTGGTGAGGGAGTTCCCCGAGGCTCTGCGCTACACCTCCACCTGGGAGTACTGGCTGCGCAAGGGCACCCGGAGGGAGACCTGGCTTACTAACTTCAACCGGGGACTCATCGAGTACCCGGGGATGGATGGGCTGAAGACGGGATGGACGGAAGAGGCCGGGTTCTGTCTCGCCGCCACCGCCCGCCAGGGGAAGAGGAGGCTCATCGCGGTGGTGATGGGCTCGCCCACCCCTAAAGAGAGGAACGAGGACGTCTACCGGCTGCTGGACTGGGGATTTTCGGCCTTCGAGAACGCCTCCTTCGGGGAGAGGGGGAAGCCGGTGGGCCGGGTGCGGGTGAGGGAGGGCCGGGAAGAGGAGGTGGAGGTCCGACCGGAGGAGGACCTGGTCCTTACCGTCCCCCGGGGGGAGGCGGGCCGGGTGCGACTGGAGATCTCCCTTCCCCCGGCGGTGGAGGCCCCCGTGGAGAAGGGGCAGGAGCTGGGCCGGGCCCGGCTCCTGAAGGGGGACCGGGTGGAGCGGGAGGTGCGGCTCCTGGCCGCCCGGGATATCCCCCGGGCCGATATCTTGAGCTTCTCCCTGCGCCTCTGGCGGGAGATGCTGGGGCTCACCGGTTTCCGGCCGCGTCCCGCCCCCATTCTGCCTCCCCATCCCGAAACATTCTCTCTTCCCGCTACCCTGAGACCGGCTCCTTGAATAGGGAAGCGGGGGAGTTTTCGAGCTTTCCGTCTTGCTGTCCGGGGATAAATAGTCATGGCCCTTCTCTTCGGGAGGGGGGAGTTTTTCCCCCGGGGTAGCGATAGGCCGGCCCCTGAGCCTCCGGAACGCGCGAGGAGGAAGCCCGAAGGCGGAGAAGAAAGAGTTTTCCTGTGCGGGTCAAAGCCTCTTTCACCGGCCGGGAGGTGGTGGTGAGCCTGGAGGGGGAGCTGGACCTCCGGGGAGGGGAGGAATTCCGCCAGGTGGCGGAGGAGATGATGCGGGAGAAGGGCTGCTACCGGCTGGTGGTGAACCTGAAGAAGGTCACCTTTTTGGACAGCGCGGGGATAGGGGCTCTTCTCGGGCGACTGCGCACGGTGAGGCAGAGGGGCGGGGAGATGGTGCTGGAGAGTCCTTCGCCCCGGATAAAGACCCTTTTGGAGGCGGCCGGCACGGGGAAGCTCTGGAGGATCGTGGCCGGGCCCGGAAGCCGGGGAGGGGGATGAGGGGCACGGAGGGGGAAGAGGTGAAGAACGAAGTGGAGCTCAGGCTCCCCAGCCTTCCCGAAAATGTGGCTCTGGCCCGGCTCCTGGTGGCCGGCCTGGCCGGCCAGCTCCCCTTTACCCTCCAGGAGATGGAGGAGATAAAGGTGGCCGTGTCCGAGGCGGTGACCAACTGCGTGGTCCACGCCTACCCCGACCGGCCCGGACCGGTCCAGGTTACAGGCCGGGTGCGGGACGGAGTGCTGGAGGTGGAGGTGGAGGACTGGGGAAGGGGCATGGAGGACGTGGAGAAGGCCCGGGAGCCCTCCTATTCCACCCTGCCCGATCACCTGGGCCTGGGGTTTGCCTTCATGGAGAACTTCATGGACGGGGTGGAGGTGTGGTCCGAGCCCGGGAGGGGCACCCGGGTGCGCATGTGGAAGAAGTCATCCAAATAATCCCCTGAGCCGGAATCCAGAATAAGCCTGGCCGCTTGCGGTGGAGGGCACTGGTCGCGGGGGTTCTCCTTCTCCTCCTCCTCGGGGTGGGCTATCTCCTCTGGCGGGAGAAGCAGCCGCCCCGGGCGCGGCTGGTTTGGGCTTCTCCGGCCCGGGCGGCCAGGGCCGATATTTTTCCGGACAAGGAGGAGATGGCTTTGGCGGCGGTGGTGAAAGTACTGGAGCTGGTGGGGGAGTCGGAGAAGAGCTGGGAGGACGCAGTCAAAAACGCCGTGGCCGAGGCGGCCAAGACGGTGCGGGGGATCACCGGGGTGGAGGTGTGTAACATGACGGCCAACGTGCAGGACGGTCAGATCTCCCGCTACAAGGCCAACGTCAAGGTGGCCTTTCTCGTGGAGCCGGACCGGCCCCGGTAGCCCATGCCCCGCTGGCCCTCGTCGGACCTGAAGAACTATCAGGCCCTGCAGAAGAAGCGGATTCCCGCCCGGCCCTGGGGCCGGAACGCCCTCTGGGCCTTTCTCGTAGGCGGGGCGATAGCCCTGATCGGGGAGGCCGTCCGCCAGCTCCTGCTCTTTTTGGGGGTGGGGCCGCTTCTGGCCCTCAATCTTACGGCGGCCATCCTCGTGTTTTTGGGCGGGCTTCTGACCGGGTTCGGGATCTACGACGAGGTGGGGAGAGTGGGGGGGATGGGGGCGGCTCTGCCCATCACCGGGTTCGCCAACGCCATCGTCTCCCCGGCCATGGAGTTCAAGCGGGAGGGCTGGGTGATGGGGGTGGGGGCGAGGATGTTCAGCATCGCCGGACCGGTGGTGGTCTACGGGCTCCTCACCAGCATGGCCGTGGGGGTGGTGCACTATGTCCTCTTTTACCCCCGGTGAAGGGAGGCATTGCCCTCGACCCGCTCTTTTCCATCAGGGGAAAGAAGGAGGAGGGGGAGTTCCCTTCCCCTGGAAAGCGGCGGGAGGATGGCGGCATCTGGCCTTAGCCTTGGGGATCCGGGACCGGAAAGGAGGGCGGCCTTAAGGGTGACTCCGGCTGTTCCGGTGACGGGAGAGATAAGACGGCTCGGCCGCTCCACCTGGCACTTTCCCCGCCGCCCGCGCTTCCTTGCCGTGGGCACAGTGGCCGGCCCCTTCGAGGGCCGGGGACCCCTCGGGTCGCTCTTCGATACCGTGACCCGGGACGAGCTCCTGGGGAAAAAGAGCTGGGAGCAGGCGGAGAGCGAGCTTGCCCTCCAGGCCTTCTCCCGCGCCCTCTCCAAGGCCAGACTCACCCCCCAGGACCTGGACATTCTTTTAGCCGGGGATCTTTTGAACCAGCTCGGGGCCTCGGTCTTCTTCGCCCGGGACCAGGACCTCCCCTTTCTGGGACTCTTCGGGGCCTGTTCCACCTGGGCGGAGGGACTGGCTCTGGCCGGGGCGCTTCTCGACGGGGGATACGCCCAGAGGGTGGCGGTGGTGACTTCCAGCCACCACCACTCGGCGGAGAGGCAGTTCCGCTATCCCACCGAGTTCGCCGTCCAGAGACCTCCCACTGCTACCTGGACGGCCACCGGGGCCGGGGCGGCCATTCTGGAAGAGGGGGATTCCGGCTCCGGGGGTCCGGCGCCGGCGGTGGTGCTCACCCACGCCACAGTGGGGAGAGTGGTGGACACGGGACTGAAGGACCCTTACGATCTCGGTTCGGCCATGGCCCCGGCGGCGGCCGACTGTCTTGAGACCCATTTCCGGGAAACGGGCCGCTCCCCCCTCGACTACGACCTCGTGGCCACGGGGGACCTGGGAGAGGTGGGTTCCCCCCTCCTCCAGGACCTTCTCCTGGCCCGGGGGATAAACCTCGCCCCGGTGCACCAGGACTGCGGACTCCTCCTCTACCGCCAGGACCAGGACGTGCACGCCGGGGGATCGGGCTGTGCCTGCTCGGCGCTCGTTTTCTCCGCCCGCTTCTACCCGGAGCTCCTGGGGGGAAAGATGAAAAGGATGCTTATTGTGGCCACCGGGGCTCTTTTCAGCCAGACCTCCTACCTGCAGGGAGAAAGCATCCCCTGCATCGCCTACGCCGTGGCCCTGGAGAGGGTTTGAGGGGACGGGTATGGGAAAGCGGAGTTTTGACCGGAACGGTTCTCCCGTTGTGCGGAGAAAAACCGGGATAGGGATGGGAGGCCGGGAGTTCTCTTTCCGGGGCGGCGCGCCAGGGGAAAAGGGAGAAAAACCGGGATAGGGATGGGAAAGAGGCCGGGAGGGAGAGGTTTTGTTTTATGAACCGCTGGTTTTAGGTCTTGTTTCCGGGATGCCCGGGACGGCTCCGATTTACGGGGCGGTGCCGGCGCAAGCTCCCGCTCCCCTCGCTCCCCTCCTGCCCCTTGTCCCCTATGCTCTGGCCTTTTTTGTGGGCGGGGGGCTCTGCCTCCTGGCCCAGCTGGTGGTGGACCTCACCCCCCTGAACCCGGCCCGGACCATGGTGCTGGCCGTCTCCCTGGGGGCGGTGCTTTCGGGGCTCGGCCTCTGGGGCCCTCTGGTCAAGCTGGCCGGGGCCGGGGCCTCGGTGCCCCTCCTCGGGTTCGGGCACGTCCTGGTCCAGGGGATCATCGGCGACATCAGCCGCCACGGCTGGGTAGGCATCCTGGGCGGGGGGCTGGAGGCGGCGGCCATCGGGGTGAGCACGGCGGTGGTGCTGGGCTACCTCATGGCCCTCCTCTTCCGGCCCCGGGGATAGGACACGGCCGGAGGGTTCGGGTGGCCGGGTTCCCGGTGCGGGAGATGGGTGAAATTTGAGACCGCGGTCGGGGGACTGGAGAACGTCCAGCGTCGGAGAGGGAGGAGGGCGGAACCAGGGCCGGTCCCTCGTCCGGGAGGCGGTATCCCCGCGCCTTGAGGAGAACCGGCGCCGGGTGAGGGAGCGGCTGGGCTACGGCATCACCTATGACGTGCTGGTGAAGGACCTGGAGATCGGGGGGCGGGAGGCCTTCCTTTTAGGGATTGACGGGTTTGTGGACACCCAGGTGATGAACCAGGTGGCCATGTTCCTTCTCTCCACCGAGCGGGAGGAGATAGCCCCCCTATCGGCGGGCAGGGTGGAGAGGAGGAGGCTCGGGTTCATCGAGACGGAGAGGACCCCCGATTTCGACCGGGCGGTGGAGCTCGTCCTGGCCGGCCAGATCGCCCTCTTTCTGGAGGGGCTGGAGGAAGCCATCCTGATAGATGCCCGCTCCTACCCCGAGCGCCAGGTGGGCGAGCCCGACCAGGAGAAGGTGGTGCGGGGGCCCCGGGACGGGTTCGTGGAGACGCTGGTCCGCAATACCGCCCTTCTGCGCCGCCGGCTCCGGGACCCGAGCTTCCGGGCGGAGATCTTCCCCGTGGGCCGCCGCTCCCGCACCGATGTGGCTCTCGTGTACCTGGCCGATCTGGCCTCCCCCCGCATCCTGGAGAACGTCCGCCGGAGGCTTCACCGCATCGAGGTGGACGGGCTGCCCATGGCGGAGAAGAGCCTGGAGGAGTTTCTCACCGCTGAGAAGAAGTGGTGGAACCCTTTCCCCGTGGTCCGCTACACCGAAAGGCCCGATGTGGCCGCCGTCCACCTTTTAGAGGGGCACGTGGTCATTCTGGTGGACACCTCCCCGGTGGCCATGATCCTCCCCGCCTCTTTTTTTCACCACATCCAGCACGCCGAGGAGTTCCACCAGGACGTGGCCGTGGGAGTGCTCTTCCGCCTGGCGCGCTATCTGGCCCTCCTCCTGGCCTGGGTGGGCACCCCCCTCTGGCTGGCCCTGGCCCTGGGTCGGGAGGCTCTGCCCGAGCCCTGGCGGGTGATAGGGCCGAGGCAGCCCTCGGCCGTTCCCCTCATGTGGCAGTTCCTGATCGGCGAAGGGGTGGTGGAGCTGATCCGCATGGCTCTGATCCACACCCCCACCGGGCTGACCACGGCCATGGGGGTGATCGGGGCGGTGCTTTTAGGTCAGCTTGCCGTCCAGGTGGGGCTTTTCTCCGCCGAGGCCGTCCTCTACGTGACCCTCTCCGCCCTCGGATTTTTCGCCATTCCCAGTCCGGAGATGGCCTCGGCCATCAGGCTTTGCCGTCTGGTCTACCTCGTGGCCGCCGGGGTGGGGGGATTCACCGGGCTGGGGGTAGCCTTCCTCTTCACCCTCCTTCTCCTTTTCCTCACCGACAGCTTCGGGCTTCCCTACCTCTGGCCGCTCTGGCCCCCTCACCTTCCGGCTCTGGCCCACATGCTCTTCCGCCAGCCCGTGCCCGCGGTGAAGCGGCGGCTCCCCTTCTTCCGCCAGAAGGACCCCACCCGGATCTCCCGGGACTGACCGGGACTTCCCGGCTCCGAGCTTCCGGTCCGGCTTTTGCGCCTTCAAAGCATCTCTCCCGATGGGTGCGCCCCATCGCCTCGCCGCTCCCCTGAACGGACTGATCTTGGGCCTCAAAAGCGCTGATCCCCTGCCTCGACCAGGGAAGGCCGGCCGCGCAAGCCTGAGCGGCGCTGGTCTTTGCCCCGCCGGATGGCTTCGTTAACTTTTTTAGCCACCATGACGTTTATTTACCGGGTGGCATGGTAAAAGGATGGTAGAGGGCATGGCTGGGGACAGGGAAACGATCTGGCGGGTCTTCCTTTTCGGAGCCTTCGAGGTGTGGATGGGGGAGCGGAGGACGGATCCCGGGCTCTGGAGCTCCCGTTCGGTGCGCAAGCTTTTGGCCTTTCTCCTCCTCCGCCACCCCGACCCCCTTCCCCGGGAGGAGCTGGCGGAGACCCTCTTTCCCTCCTCCGACCCCTCTTCCAGCGAGAGGTCCTTCTATTTCGCCCTGGCCGGGCTGCGGAGGAGCTTCAAGCGCCTGGGGGTGGGGTCGGCGGTCATCTGCCAGAACGGAAGTTATTCCTTCCATCCCCGGTTCCGCTTCCGGGTGGACGCCCGGGATTTCCTCTCCGCCCTCGAGGCGGAGGCATCGGGGGAGGAGGGGCTCAGGAGGTTGGAGGAGGTCCTTTCCCTCTACCGGGGGGAGTTTCTGGCGGGCATCAAGCGCTGTTCCTGGGTGCAGGGGGAAAGGGAGCGCTTCCGCTCCCTCTACGTGAGGGCCTGCCGCCGGAAGGGGGAGATTCTTCTGGCCCTGGGGCGGCGGGAGGAGGCCCGGGAGGCCTACCTTGAAGGTTTTTTCCGCTACCCCGAGCGGGGCGAGCTGCTCCTCCCCCTGGCCCGGCTTTCCCTGGAAGCAGAAGGCGCAGGGGTGCTCCGCCGGGCGCTGAGCTTGCATTTCCAGAGGCTCAGACGCCTGGGCCGTCTTCCCCTTCCCCAGGTGGCGGCCCTTTACCGGAAGCTCGGCCTTCCCGGGGGGTGAAGCCATCCGGCCGGGAGGATGAGCACCGCCCCCGGAAGAGCGCCAGCCATCAAAATGGTATCAGCCCTGGGAGGGACTGGAGCTTACTGTATACGATAGAGGCAGGATGCTGAACCGGGGCCATGGTCTCGCCGGAACGGTGATAGCGATCCGGACGGAGGCTTCCGTGGGCCCGAGGCTTAAATTTTGAGCGATTTTTTTCAGCGATTTTTCAGTAGACAGGCCGGATACAGCGGTTTAAAGTGGTGATGAACTTAGAAAAATCCGGGAAGCGATGAAACCCCTGCCCCTTTAGCCTCCGGGGGGCGGCGGATCCCGGCGGGAGGGAGATGGGGAGAGAGAAGGCTCTTTCCGATTCCTGCTCCTTCCCCTAACGGCTCCGCAAGGCGGGTGAAGGTCCTTCCTTCGGCGGAGAGGAGAAGGTCGGATAGCGGGGTAGCCGCGGAAGCGAGGGGGCGCTTGGGCGCCGCGGGAGGGGTGGAGCGAGTGGCGCAACCGGCCCGGGTGCATGAGCTCCGGGCTTTTGTTTTGGGCAGGGTGCGCCTGGAAGGGGGGAGGAAGGTTTGGAGAGGAGAGAGGAAAGCGAGAAGGGGGCCGGGGTCAGCCGGCGGCGGCTGCTTAAGCTCGCGGTCTATTCCGTGCCGGTGATGCAGATGCTGAACGTGGCCGCCTCCAGCCGGGCCCTGGCGCTGACGCCGCTCGGGCATTGTGATTTCCCTGTACGCGTGAGATGGGTTGATCCCACGCGGTCGGGTTACAAGGCGGTGTGCTGTAGCGATAACGGCCCTGGTTACCCTGCCGGGACCGAGCACTACGATTTCCAGCCCACTCACTGCGATAAGTACGTCTCAACGGGCATGGCGGGCCAGGGCTTCGTCTTCATCCGGTGCGACAATGACCAGGTTTGGGAGCCTGAGGCGGACAAGTGTTACACCTGGACAGCGTGCGAGAGAGCAGGGGAGGAGGAGTGCTACCAGGGCTGGGTGAACTGC
>Ga0197143_1002596_pt1 | contig 13038 bp, 13 predicted proteins | sample GBS70_MetaG_FD_148603 | JGI IMG/M metagenome (GOLD analysis project Ga0197143, IMG submission 148603) | Sediment microbial communities from Great Boiling Springs, Gerlach, Nevada, United States - GBS 70_MetaG | ecosystem: Environmental > Aquatic > Thermal springs > Hot (42-90C) > Sediment...
GGTGTAGCCTTAAATGCGCTGTATGGGTTGGAATAAGTGTAATCCTGAACATTGTTGTAATTATAAGCTTCACGTCCGGGCGTTTCCGGATTGTTCCAGAAGCCATATGGATGGGTGACGGTCTGGGTTGTACCGTCGTTGTACTTACGATCGTAGGTCTTCGGGGTGATGTCTGCTGCCAGGGCTACGGATGCCATGCTTAAAAGCAAGGCAGCAGCAACGATCACCAGAAGTGATTTTCTTGACATAAATGCACCTCCCTTGAAAATTTGTTTTTCTGTTACACCCCGTTTTTCCATTACCTTTCACCTCCTTTCCGTTTGTTTTTGGGGCAATGCAATGTGAAAGATAACACTAGTTTCAAATATTATTGCGCAAAAAATTTATGTCAAATAATAATAATCATAAAAAAGCTTTATACATTATTATCAACGCGGCTGTGAAAATTAATGTTATAAATTAGCATACTATTTTATCCTTATGCGGCATGTACTGAGGTTATATAAAGCATAAATTTTCAAAATTAAGAGCAATAGTTAGAAATAACCTAATAATTTACTCTCTTGCTTCTTAATTTCCTTCCACCTGAAAAAGAAAAAAGCGGCACATTGTGTGTGCCGCTTTTTTTCAAAAATTTCACTTTTTAATTTCAGCTTGCTTTAAGCTATGACCATTCAGCCCTATTCCGCTTTTTCCTGATACCTATCCAGAAACTCCTGGTAAGACATGGTCTTTAGTTTTAAGTTGTGCGCTGCTTCTCGTAATCTGGAATCCTCTGCAAAAACCAGGAACCGGTGTAAAAAGAGCTTCTCGTACCATTTCTTTTGAGCTATTGCCAGAACTCTAGCTTCCTCTTTCTTAAGGTCATAACTTTTCATAATTTCGTCCAATGCTTTCTCAGAATAATCCCTTATTTCAAGGACATCCTCACCCCTGAGCTCATCCTCTTGATAAGAGGCGTATTTTTCGTAAAGATCCTCTGGAACAAAGACCTTTGGAGCAACAGAAGCTAGCAGAGCTAGATTGCCATCGTCTATTACCATTTTCAGGAAGAGCTCATCAGCAAAGTATTTTTTCCTGCCAAAGAGTGAAAGAAGCCAGAGGAGCGGAGGAACGAGAAGAAGCCAGATCCACCAGGGTAACCTTTCAGCCAGTGTTTCTTCTCCGGGCAATGTAATTCTGATCACCTGAACTCTATCGTTACCCGTATCGGCGATGGCAAAGGTGCGGTCACCCATGTAACAAATGCCATCAGGATATCTGAACTGACCTTCAAGCGTTCCTCCCTCGCCGCCATATTTGGCGAGGAACTTACCGGTATTGGTATAGACCTTAATGCTAAAATCAAAGCTGTCTACAACATAAAGACGATTTTTTTCATCGATGGTTATGCCCGCTGGGAGACCAAATTCCCTGGTTGTCTCTAATAAGGAGCTCGGCGGCGCACCTTTAACCCCAACCACCTTTAAATTCTTGTCCAGAACCTGAAGACGCGTGTTGTTAGTATCGGACACATATAAGTAGCCCTTGGAATCCATAACAATGCCATGAGGGTAGTCAAACTCACCCGGCAAAAGTCCTCTCTTTCCAAAAGAATTAAGCTTGTTTCCATCTTTGTCAAAAATAACAATCGGACCAAAAGTGGTTAGATATACCTTTCCGTCTTTAGCTACATATGGAAACACCGGAGAAAGCACAGGAATTTCCTTAATAAACCTACCCTTTTTGTCATAGATAACAAGTCTAAAACGAACCCTATCCGCCACGTATACCCTGTTGAATTTATCGCTAACAGAAATACCTATAGGAGCTCTTAAATCGCCGGGGTTTACTCCATACTTAGCAAATTTAAAAAGAAAATTTCCCTTGCGATCAAAAACAGCAATAACACCTTTGGGAGTGTTGGTTACATAAATGTTTCCGTCAGCATCACTGGCAACACCACGCGGCCGCCGTAACAGCTGGTCTTCTCTGTTGCCCCAGCCATAAATAGAGAAAAGATGCTTCATTCCGGGTGTTTGAACCTTTTGGGCAGGCTTGTTCAAGATAAAAAAGTAAAAATATGCTAGGGCAGCTAACAATAGCGCCAGAATAATAATTAAAGGTAGTAAATTTTTTGATCTCAACTTTTACGCCTCCCTATTTTGAAGTTCTGGTGGTTTCCTTTTCTTTTGAACCTCGAAGTTTAAGCTTAGCCTCGATGTCAGCCAAAAACGCTTTAGCTTCGTCGTTTGTCGGATCATAACGAAGTGTTTCCAACGCCTCTTTTCGCGCTAACTCAAGTTTGCCCCACTCAGCGTACATCTTTGCCAGATCAAAATGAACATCAGCTAATGCCGGAGCTCTCTTCAGAGCCCATTGAAAAGCCTTTTCGGCATCCTCATATTTTTTCTGTTCTTTGTAAAGAAGGCCTATCTGATACCAGGCAAGCTCGTTCATATTACCGGTTACCTTAAGCTCCTCCTGAAACTCCTTAAGAGCGTTTTTCTTATCTCCAAGTTTCAGGTAGCATAACCCCAAACCATAATGGAGCATCGGCCGGTAAGGAGCAAGCTTGATTGCCTTTTTGTATGATTCTGCAGCTTCACGGTACTTTCCTAGGTCAAACTGAGCTTCTGCTAACCTTTGAAGATAATAGGAATTGTTTGGATTCTTTCGTACAAGATCCAGAGCTAGAAAATATTCCTGTTCTTCAGGGCTTTTAGGTACCGGTTTTTCAAAGAGTACCGAATAAACTATAAGACCGGTTAAAATCAGGACACCTGCTAAAAGGGTAAAAAGAACATAATTAAGAATTTTATTTGTTTGGCGCATTCTGCGTGTTTTTGCCGGCATACCTACCATCCCTTCTCCTTTCAAAAACGAAAAAATTTTAACACCTTACTAAAATAGTGCAAATAAGAACAAACAGCATTAAAAAAATGTTAAGTTTAAGACCTGAGTGTTGCTATCAACCTATAAGGATGAAGCAAAAGACGCAGGGCATCATAAATACTACTTACAACCACATCGCCGTGTAGTAATGCCTGTAAAGCAGCACCCTCACTTTGAAGAACACAGATGCCAAGTGCAGCCACCTCAAGCATTCCTGCGTCATTGGCACCATTTCCTACAGCACAAACAGATTCAGCACCCAGCTCTTCAACGATTTTCCTTTTTGCTTCCGTCTCACTGCCTCGAACAATTTCCACCTTTGCCTGAAGTTTTTCCGCAATGCCTTCGGGATTGCCTCTTGTAGCTGCAGTAAGAACGTAAACCTCTAAATCATAAGTTGATTTAAGGAGTCGAATAAGATCAGCAACCTCCTCGTTAAGTTCCCCATCGATCGTTAAGGTTCCGTTCAGGTCCAGGACAAGATACTTAATTTTTAATCGTTTGAAACCCGGGATATCTATCTCAAACATTTAATAATAATAACACAGTGGTCCTTCTCTATAGCAGTCATTTAACTTGACAACATTATTATCATATCTTATAATAACATCAGCTGAAGATAATTTAACTACAGGGGGGTGATAAAGATGCTTAGAAGATGGGATCCATGGCGCGAACTTTTCAGTCTTAGAGATGAGCTTGATAGAATTTTTGACCGCTTCTTAGCTCCGCTTGAAGTTGAAACACGCGAGCTCGCCTGGACTCCGTCGATAGACATGTATGAAACCGATAAAGAGCTCGTAATAAAAGCCGAGCTTCCCGGTCTAAACTCGAAAGACATCGACATTACACTGACAGACGATACCCTGACAATCAAAGGTGAAAAGAAAGAATCCGAAGAAGTTAAAGGTGAAAACTACTACCGTAAGGAATCCCGCTACGGTGCATTCCACAGGGTAATTCAGCTGCCTGTTCCGGTAAAAAAAGAGGATGTGAAAGCTTCATTTAAGGACGGGGTCCTGGAAATAAGGCTTCCCAAGGCAGAAACGGAAACAAAAGGCATTAAAATTAAGGTTGAAGAGGAGAAGTAAATGAAGCCCATCCAGCCGCCTTCAGGCGGCTGGATGGGCTTTTTAACATGAAAAACAAAAACTTCCTCCCCGAAGACGAACCTTTATACATCATCAGCGTAGCTTCGCGCCTGGCGGGTGTTCATCCTCAGACTCTCAGACTCTATGAAAGGTTGGGAATCATAAAACCGCACCGAAGCCAGGGTAACGTTCGCCTTTACAGCCAGAGGGATATCTGGCTTACACGTGAAGCCAGGCGGGTGATAAAGCAATACGGGGTTAATTTAAGCGGGGTAAAATTCATATTGGAACTTGAACAGGAGGTTGAAGAGCTACGCAAAAGAGTTGCCGAGCTGGAAGAACAGATCAATGCTCTTCGCTCTCAAACCAGTCCCCCCGAGGATAAATAACAAGCCTCCCTTCTTCGGTTAGCCCCACGATTTTTAAGTCGTTCCTTCTGGCAAATTTAAGTGCCCTTTCAGGTCCCATGACAAAAAGAGCCGTTGAAAGAGCATCTGCATAAGCTGCGTTATTTTCAACTATAACAGTAACGCTTATAAAGCCACGGGCAGGGTAGCCGGTTTTTGGGTCCAGTAAATGGTGGTATCTTTTGTTCCCAACCAGAAAGTACTTTTGATTATCAGCACTTGTAGATATGGCAACCGCTCCTCTTATACGGACTATACCTAAAAGACCTTCCTTTCGTGGATGTTCAATGCCTATCTTAAAAGCCTCATCATCAAGAGTGTTGTAAACGTAAGTACTGGAAACCGAGTTTATTAAAAACTTGCGATAACCCTTCTTCTTTAAAAATTCAGCAGCACGGTCAACACAATATCCTTTAGCAATACCTCCAAGATCAAGTTTGATAGGTTTTTTGCATTCCAACCGGTCGCCTTTCATCACCAGGTTCTGATAACCCGAATTTTTTAATGCCAAAGAAAGCTCGTCTGGTTCAGGGAGTCTTCCTCCCTTATCAAAAGACCAGATAAGCATGAGATTGCCAAGGGATGGATCAAAGGCACCTTCAGTTAAGCCGGCAATTTTTAAAGAAAGATCCAGCGCGATTTTCAGATCCCTGTTACTGATATAAGTTGCCCCTTTTTTTTCAAGCTCGCGGTTAAGCGTCGAAAGTTTGCTTTCAGGATCGTAAAAATTGAATATTTTTTCGTAACCTCTTAACCTGTCAAACAGCTCCTGCAAATCTTTTTTGCTTCGTAAGCTTCTATCATAGATTTTTACAGTCACGTAAGTATCAAGCACATAGTCAGTTCTTTCGACATAGGGAATATGATGCGCACCTTTAAACACAAGAACCAGAAGCAGTAAAACCGCAAAAGCTAAAAACCAGTATTTTGTTTTTCGGGTAAACTTGCGACCGTTTTTCATTTTTAATGGGAAAATATATAATTTAACAGCATAAAAAGGTGGTTTTCAATGATTGTCGGCATTCCAAGAGCACTTTTCTATTATAAATACTGGCCTCTTTGGGAAAACTTCTTTAAAGAAATCGGTATAAAAATCTTGACTTCACCTCCAACCAATAAAAAAATCCTGCAACTAGGGCTTGAAAAGGCAGAATCAGAAATATGTACCCCGGTTAAAATCTTTTACGGACACGTGGCCCATCTGGTTGAAAACAGGATAGTTGATGCAATTTTTCTACCGCGCATGGTAGCCGTTGAAAAGCCGGCCTACACCTGCCCTAAATTCCTTGGACTGCCTGATATGATAAAAGCAACATTTCCCGACATAAAAATAATCTCCGAAGACTTTAACCGTAAGCTCGGCGCAAAAAGATTTTATTCTTCATTTATACGGCTTGGCACCACATTTGGAGCAAACTTGATCGAAGCAGTTCAAGCTTTTGTCTCTGCCCAAAACACTTACAAAAAATTCTTAAAATTACTTTGCCGCGAAATTCCCTATAAAGCTGCAGCATCAATCATTAAAACAGAAAAAAGTCCTCAAAATACTTACATCGCAGCCGCTAAAAAGCTTAAAATTGGAATTGCTGCCCACCCATATAATATCTACGATGAATATTTTTCTCTTAATCTGCTTAAAAAGCTCGAAAGAATGGGAGTGAGCTATCTTACCCCTGATAACGTGCCTCATCGCATATGGTCACGCCTGAGCAGAAGACTGCCTAAATTTTTGTTCTGGACGTACGAAAGAGAACTCATCGGCTCTGCGTTTTACTGGTTTGAACAGAAAAAAATAGACGGCCTTATTTATGTAATGTCGTTTGCCTGCGGCCCGGATTCAATAGTGCAATATATTCTTGAAGACGAAGCTAAAAAGTACGGAATACCCATGCTGACGGTTGTCCTTGATGAACACGCAGCTGAAGCTGGGCTTTTAACCAGGCTTGAAGCCTTTATCGACATGCTAAGAAGAAAAAAGCAATGAAACTGACTTTTCCGCATATGGGAAACGCATGTATCATAGTTGGCGATCTATTGGACCGTCTTGGAATTGAATATGTTGTTCCTCCTCCAAGCACCAATCGTACCCTAGAACTCGGTGTCAGGTATGCTCCTGAAATGGCGTGCTACCCCTTTAAAGTAACCCTTGGAAATTTCATTGAAGGCATTGAGGCTGGTGCTGATGCAGGAATCATGGTTGGAGGTGTAGGACCCTGCCGCTTCGGCTATTATGCCGAAACCCAGCGCCGCATCCTTCACCAGATAGGTTACAAAATTCCCATGTATATACTTGAGCCTCCGACTGCCCATCCGATTAAGTTTTACCGTACTTTCAAGCAGCTTGCACCTAAAAGGACCTTAAGGGACTTATGGCGAGCCCTAAAAGTTTCCTGGAAAAAAGCAGTTTATATTGAACGCATAGAAGCTGAATCGTTAAAAATTCGATGTTATGAAAAAAACAGAGGCGATACAACCAGAGCCAGAAATAGAGCTGTAAAGTTGCTTGAAAAAGCTTTCCTTGAAAAAGAAATAGAGACCGCTTTTAAAGAAGGACTTGAACTTTTGAGGAACGTACCTCTGGAAGAAAGAGTGGCACCTAAAATCGGTATTGTGGGAGAGTTCTTCATTTTGCTTGAACCTTTTGTAAACTTCGACATTGAAATCGCTCTCGGCGAGATGGGTTTTTACATTGAACGGGCAATTTATTTAACTGATTGGCTTAACCCGGGTGCTAAAACACCTGTTGCCGGACATTCCAAAGACGAAGTTTTGAAAGCAGCCAGGCCTTACCTGTCCCATTTTGTAGGCGGTGATGGAAGGCAGACAATTGGCCATACAATCATCTACATCAAAGAGGGCTTTGAGGGCATTGTTCACCTGCTACCTTTTACCTGCATGCCTGAATTAATTGCCAAGAGCATACTGCCCAAAATAGCCAGTGACTTCAACATCCCAATAATCCACTTTGTCATTGACGAACAAACTGGCAGGGCAGGGATTCAAACCAGGTTAGAAGCTTTTGCAGAGCTTGTCCGCTCACGCCATTTAAAGGGTTTTTACCCGAAGAAAGAAAAGATAAACTGGATAGAAACTGAAAAGGCAATACCTGTGGGGGTTACTTACCGATGAATGAAAAAAAATATTATTTAGGTGTCGACGTAGGATCTGTGTCAACCAACCTTGTGCTGCTCAATGATAACCTGGAAGTCGAGGCTTATGTGTATGAAAGAACTAGGGGTGAACCCATTAAAGCAGTTCAAAAAGGTTTAAAGCAGCTCGTTGAACAAATGGGCGGAGAAGTACCTGTATATGGTGCTGGAACAACTGGAAGCGCCCGCATGCTCAGCGCCACAATAGTTGGTGCCGATGTGGTGCGCAATGAAATAACCGCCCATGCGGTTGCCGCCATCCATGAAGTGCCGGAAGCAAACACGGTTATCGAAATAGGCGGACAGGACTCAAAAATAATCATTTTAAGAGACGGGGTAGTTGTTGATTTCGCCATGAACACCGTTTGTGCTGCAGGTACAGGCTCTTTTCTCGATCATCAGGCACAGCGCCTCGGCATACCTATAGAAGAGTTTGGTAAGCTTGCCCTTAAAGCAAAAAGGGGAACCAGGATAGCAGGACGTTGCACAGTCTTTGCCGAATCTGACATGATTCATAAGCAACAGGTGGGTCATCCCGTTGAAGAAATAGTTTATGGACTGTGTCAGGCTCTTGTAAGGAATTATTTGAATAACCTTGCTAAAGGTAAAGAAATCCGACCACCTATTGTTTTTCAGGGAGGTGTTGCTGCCAACGCAGGTATCAGGCGTGCTTTTGAAGAAGCCCTACAAACAGAGATTATAGTCCCGAGGTATTTTAACGTGATGGGAGCTATTGGAGCAGCTATTCTTGCGAAAGAAAGAACCCAAAAAACAGGTAGAACAAACTTTCGCGGCTTCCACGCTGCCCGCCTCGAGTTTACGACCACCTCCTTTGAATGCAGTCACTGTTCAAACCGTTGCGAAATCGTCAGTATGATGCTTGAAGGAAAAACAGTTGCTAACTGGGGCGGAAGATGCGGTCGCTGGGAAGTCGGCGATATCGAAAGGCTTGACTTTACTGTCAATTTATAGATAAATAAAACTTGCCTTTTATATACCCCGGGTGGTATATTACTTATTTGCTCTGCAATTAAAGGAGGATATGCATGTTTACAATAATTGCAAAAAAGAAAATTGCGCCCGAGGGTTATTTTCTAAGGATTAACGCACCTCAGATTGCCAGAAAAGCCAGACCTGGTCAGTTCTTAATTTTAAGAGTTCATGAAAAAGGTGAAAGAATCCCCTTAACACTCGTAAACTGGTCACGCTCCCGCGGTTACATCGATATCGCGTTTCAGGTGGTGGGTAAGTCTACTTACCTGCTAAGCAAAAAGAATCCGGGCGAATCGCTGCCTGACGTTCTCGGACCTCTGGGACATCCATCGAAGATCGAAAAGGTAGGAACGATCGCTTTTTTGGCTGGTGGTTTTGGGGCAGCAGCCATACTTCCAATTGCGAAGGCAATGAAGCGCAAGGGCAATAGAATTCTTACGGTTCTGGGGGCACGCAACAGAGACTACCTTATCTTTGAAAAAGAACTCAGCAGAGTGTCCCATAGGATAGTTATTACAACCGACGACGGTTCAAAAGGTATTCAAGGGTTCGTTAAAGACGGACTTGAGGTTCTTGTTCGTGAAGAAAAAATAGACCTGGCCTACTGCATCGGCCCGGCAATCATGATGAAATTTACCTCGCTAGAAACAGCTCGGCTGGGCATCCCCACGATTGCAAGCCTAAACCCGATTATGGTTGATGGAACTGGTATGTGCGGCTCCTGCAGAGTTGAAGTAGCCGGCAAAACCTATTTCGCATGTGTTGAAGGCCCTGAATTTGATGCTCACGAAGTTAACTGGGACCTTCTACTTACAAGATTAAATTATTACCGTGAAGAGGAGATATTGGCATATGAATCAACCATCAAACAGGAAATCTAAACGAATTCCACGTCAAGAAGATGCTTCAATACCGATTAAAGAACGTAAAACCACCTTCAAAGAAGTACCCCTGGGCTTCACCCCTGAACAGGCAATGCTTGAAGCCGAAAGGTGCCTTCAATGCAGGCGGCCGCGTTGCGTTGAAGGCTGTCCTGTAAGTGTGCCCATTAAGGACTTTATTGCGCTTATTAAGGAAGGTAAATTTATAGAAGCTGCACGCAAAATTAAGGAAAAGAATTCCCTGCCAGCTGTTTGCGGACGTGTGTGCCCTCAGGAAAACCAATGCGAAAAGGAATGTATTTTAGGCAGGATAGACGACCCCGTTGCCATAGGTAAGCTGGAAAGGTTTGTGGCTGATTATGAAGCAGCTAAAACCGAACTCAAAGTAGAAACACCCTCTCAAAAACTTCCCTACCGGGTAGCTGTTATCGGTTCCGGACCTTCCGGTCTTACCTGTGCAGCTGAACTTGCAAAAGAGGGCGTAGAGGTTGATATCTATGAAGCGCTCCATGAACCAGGAGGAGTTCTTACTTACGGTATCCCCGAGTTCCGGTTACCCAAGGAAATCGTAAAAAGAGAGGTTGACTATATTAAAAAGCTCGGTGTCAGAATTTATACCAACATGGCTGTAGGAGCAAACATAAGCCTTCGTGAAATCATAAAACAATATGACGCGGTCTTTATTGGTGTTGGAGCCGGACTTCCACGGATACTCAACATTGAAGGCGAAAATTTAAATGGAGTCTACACTGCCAACGAATACCTGACCAGAGTAAATCTGATGAAAGCCTATCTTTTCCCCGATTACGATACCCCGGTAAAGAAAGGAAAAAGGGTTGTGGTCATAGGTGGAGGTAACGTTGCCCTTGATGCAGCCAGAACCGCCTTAAGAATGGGCGCAGAAGAAATAACTATTGCCTATAGGCGCACCGAGGCTGAAATGCCAGCCAGGATTGAGGAAATTGAGCATGCAAAAGAAGAAGGGATCAAATTCGAGTTTCTAGTTTCGCCGCTAAGGTTCATTGGAAATAAAGATGGACGCTTAACAGCAATTGAGTTTCAACAGATGAAACTCAGTGAGCCCGACGAAACTGGAAGGAGACGTCCGGTACCGGTTGCCGGAAATACAAAGACCTTGCAAGCAGATATTGCTATTACTGCCATAGGCACAACAGCAAACCCCTTAATAATCAAAAACTTCAAACAACTTAAACTCAACAAAAGAGGTTACATTGAAGTTGATGAAAACCTTATGAGCTCCATTAAAGGTGTTTTTGCCGGGGGAGATATTGTAACGGGTGCAGCAACCGTTATTTCTGCTATGGGCGCAGGGAAAAAAGCTGCCCGCTCTATTCTTTCCTTTCTGAAAAGCAAATAACATATAATTCTTTAATTAAGTTGCTTGGGGTGTGACAATGAAGGCAAAACGATTGAGATTCGAGCTTGTTTTTTTGCTGCTTCTTTTTTTTGTGGTTGTTCAAGCGCATCTGGCATTTGCAGTTCGTAAACTTTCATTGCAACCAGCTGCTTTTCAGTTTTCAGCTGCTGCAGGAAGCGAAATCTCTAACAGCTTTAACCTGAAAAACGAAGGCGATGAAGACCTGAGTCATGTGTTTGTTTATTCAACCAACGTTAAAGTAGATAAGAACGGTAAAGAAAGGTATGAGCTTCCCCGCCCGGAACAAAATATTTTAAGCTCCCCTGCAAGCTGGGTTTATATAAGGGTTCCTGATCCGACGAAAATCATCGGCAATTTTCCCTTTGTTGACCTAAAAAAGGGAGAATCCAAGCAGGTTGATTTCGTAATTAAGATTCCTGACAAAGCACCCCCTGGCGACTATACAACTGTAGTCTTTTTTGAGGCAAGACAGGTAAGCGGCGCAGGAAAAATTGGAACCAGCATCGGCGCCAGAGTAGGATGCCGCGTAAAGATCAGAGTTCAGGGAGAAATTGTTGAAGACCTGGTTTTTGAAAGATTGACCACGCGCAGGCTTATAGTTGGAAACATTATTCCGTTCGAGCTAAAGTTAGTAAACAAAGGCAATGTTGATGCTTCAGGACCCGTAATTTTAAAGATTAAAGATAGCTCTGGAAAGACCCTTTATCAGAAAGATCTTTCCCGCCTAACTTACCTCTATGCCCGCAATAACCTTCAGTTTTCAGGTGCAGTTAAGGTTAACAATATTGGTTTTGGTCGCTATACGCTTGAAGGAATTTTTAAATATAAAAACTGGCAAGGCAACCAGAAAGAACTCCGGCGCGAAGTTTCATTCATGGCAATTCCCCTCCAGCTTTTTTACCTCATTTTGTTTGCTGTTGCAGCGCTGATTTTGTTTGTTTCTTTCTGGATCGATGCAAGGCTGAAGCAAAAAGGAGAGGCCTTTAAGGATATTTAAAGAAAAAATCCCTTCGCCCGCCGAAAAGGTGGACGAAGGGGTTTTAAAGCATGTTTTTTGCTTGCAGCTTCAGATCTACTTCTGGACAGCCGTATAAGTAATCGTTGCAGTATAGGCACCAGCAGCCATATCGTAAGGAACGTTGATTCTGTAATCGTAGGTATAGGTCTTGGCGCCTCTTCCTACGTTAGTAGCAAGAGTTCCGCTGTTGCTAAAGGCAGTAAATGAACCCGAATCTGATGGTGCATATTCAAGAATACCAATAGTAAAGGAGTCTGTTCCGCTTGAAAAATCGGTAGCAGTGTAGGAATAATCGAACGGCCTGTTTGACTTAACTGTAACTGTAACGGCACCTGCAATAGTTGTAGGCGTTTCGGGCTCAACATTTCCAAAATCTACTACGGGAGTGCTAACCGTGATTGTAAGTTTCGGCACAGCATTGACGTTCACATTAAGGCTTGCATCCTCACCAAATGCCGTGTAAGACATGCCTGCCATCAGCACCAGAGCTGCAAGCAATACACCAACCTTCTTCATGCCCTAACCTCCTTTCAATATTTTGTTGTCAACTATCTATATCGGTTGAGGAAACAACCAGCTTTAGTTTTTTCTGAAATTAATTACAATCAAAAAGTATGATTGAGGTAGGCATAGCCGGACTTCCAAATGCCGGTAAATCAACACTTTTTAATGCTTTGACCAATGCCAGAGCTCAATGTGCACCTTACCGCTTTACGACAATTAAACCAAATGTTGGTGTTGCTGAAATTCCCGATCGCAGACTTTTTGAAATTGCGAAAGTGGAAAAGCCAGAAAAAGTAATGCCTGCAACCATAAAGTTTTACGACATTGCCGGGCTAATTGAAGGGGCGCACAAAGGAGAAGGCCTTGGTAACCAGTTTTTAAGTGAAATAAGAACTTGCGATGTGATCTGTCATTGTGTAAGGGGGTTCGTACTTGAAGGCGAACCCGAACCAGATCCGAAAAGGGACGTCGAAACTGTAAAGGTTGAATTTATCTTCTCCGATATCGAACTCATCGAAAGAAGAATGGAAAAAATTCGAAAAATAGCACAGAGCGGGGACAAAACAGCCTCCGAAGAATATTCTGTTCTAAAGAATGCAATAGATATTCTTAATAGCTTCAAGCTTCTGCGCCAGGCACCCGAAGAACTGGTGCTACGTTTAAAACAGTTTATGCCTGAATTAATTACTTTAAAGCCGGTGCTTTACGTACTTAATGTGGAT
>Ga0197143_1002597_pt1 | contig 13038 bp, 15 predicted proteins | sample GBS70_MetaG_FD_148603 | JGI IMG/M metagenome (GOLD analysis project Ga0197143, IMG submission 148603) | Sediment microbial communities from Great Boiling Springs, Gerlach, Nevada, United States - GBS 70_MetaG | ecosystem: Environmental > Aquatic > Thermal springs > Hot (42-90C) > Sediment...
TTCCCGCCGTAACTTAATATCTTATTTGCATCTCCTTTCTTAACAAGTACGGCCAGAATATTATCAACTTCGACGGCGCCGCGGAAATAAACATCCTGGAGTAAAGGATACTCATTTTCAATAGAGACAAGTAGGCGGCCTATTTCTAAATCTAGCTGCGATGCTTCACCCTTCTCAACCTTAGCCCTACATTTCGAGCATAATATTCCGCTCCTCAGGCAAAACTGACATATTTCAGCTTTCACCTTCTCCGAATCCCTCCAAAAATAAGGAGGGCGGTGGGGCGGCGCATCACCGGATACTCTAGCGCGCCAAAGTTATTTCTATTGTGCTGACGTTTGCCGGAGCGTCTCTATCGCCGGATTGAACTTGCTCAGTCCCTATATTTATGCTTCTAATTTTAACGTCTGGTAGAAATCTGCGCCTAATAATTTCAACTACATCTACCGCCCTGCTTATTGCACGTCCTCTTGCTTTGACGCTTACTTCTTTTGCCCCACCGTGGAACAATGTTAGGCAAGCCAACACGTAGTTCATCACTGGCTTTCGACCTATCAGCACAGAGCTGTTTTCCGACATATCTACCGCCTCTCCCTAACTTAAATTCATGCACTATTGCGCTGATACTAAATAAATATCTTACGGTATTAAGAATGAATGTGGCAAATTAGTATATAAAGGCTTTATATGTTAAGTTGCCACATCGTTAAGAACAATTTATTTAATTGGCGATTGGAAACTCTATTAAAGCCAGCTGAACATTATGTCCAGCGCAGCCTTCGAGTCTATAGCGGCCTTCAGCGGATGCCCTGGATATGGACCTATTTCCACGTTTAGATAGCCATTATAGCCGGCTTCTTTAAGCGCCTTTATAACACTCTGCCACTGAATGTCACCCTCAAAGAGAGGCTTAAATTGGAGGGTTGACGACTGGAAGTCTTTAACGTGGACGCAGACTATTAGGTCAGCTAGATGTTTAATCCACTGCTCTGGAAAACCTAGGAAAGATATGTTTCCAGCATCAAAGTAGACTTTGACATTTGGATGATTAATATCCTCGACAAATCTTCGGAATTCAAGTGGACTATAGAGGAACTTATTCCACACATTCTCGACGCCGATTATAACTCCATGTTCCTCGGCGAATCGGGAAGCTTCAATGATGCTCTTCCTAGACAGATCCCACATATCTCTGTAGGAAACTTCTCTAGTGGCAACCGCTGGCACTACGAGAAAGACCTTAGCGCCGATATCCGATGCAAATTCACATCCATTTTTTATTATCTCTATACCCTTTCTCCTAACATGCTCGTCTGGGCTAGCAAGATTATATTTCCAAAAGAGGCCTGTGCAGAGACTCGGCAACTCTAAGCCTAAAGAATTAGCCTTTTCACGTATAGCAGCCCTCTCGCCCCTATTCAACTTCAGCATTTCCTCACTTAAATTTAATTCTACGCCATCGAATCCAATCTTTTTTGAAGAAGATAGAACCTCATCGACTCTAAAGCTAGATGGATAGATCCAAGCGTTAACTCCCTTCTTCATCTCAGACACCTCAAAAACTTTCTTGTCTCCACCCTTATTCTAACGGCAAAGTAACCGGTTTTCCAGTCTCCATAGACTTCATAGCCGCCAGAGTGAATTCTAGGGTTTTAGCGCCCTCCTCCATGGGCGTTTTAGCTTCTTTGTCCTCGAGGATTGCCCTAATTAAATCTTTAGCCTCGAGAAGATACGTGTCTCTGCTCTCCGAAACCGTTTTTGTTCTGGCTGGAGAACTTGTAGAGTATAAAGTTAAGGTGTTTACATCCCTCGACTCAAACGTGTAATTCTTTGCCGCCATCCACCATTTAAACCACCATTGGGCATTAGCGCCCCAGATGGTGGCTGTCACCGCTCCAACAGCCCCGGACTTAAATCTAAAAACTGTGCTACTGACGTCCTCGATGCTCATTCCCGGGACATCAGTCCAGAAAACTCTATTCATCTGGCCGTAAACCACCTCAACGTCGCCACAGATATATCTGAGCGCATCAAAGAGGTGTGTTGATTGCTCAACTATCTGCCCACCGCTCTTACTTTTATCTATCCACCAGTCTCTTCTAATAAAATTGCACCAGTACATTCCTAGGGCAAGCCCCACTTCTCCAGCCTCACCACTATCTACAAGCCTCTTCGTCTCTTCAATGGCGTACCCAAATCTACAGTTGTAGCCGACTTGACTCTTCACTCCAGCCTTCTCAACAGCCCTAACCATTTCTCTCGCAAGCTTCATGTTTAAGGCGATTGGCTTCTCAATAAACACGTTTATGTTCCTCTCAGCGGCAACCATAACTTCATCGCTGTGAGCAAATGGAGGTAGACAAATGTATACTATATCCAGTTTCTCTTTCTCCAGCATTTCACGCCAATCAGCGTAGTATTTTCCGCCATATTTTGCAGCCATAGCCTTCGCTCTATCTTCAACTAGGTCGGAGAAGGCAGCCATTTGAACTTCTTCAAGGGTTTTAAGCCGCTCAGCGTGTGTGGAAGCTATGCCTCCGCAACCGATAAAACCTACATTCAATCTCCTCAAGTCAACCACCCATCACATTATATGCTAGGTGTATTTATATGTTTAGAGAAAAGCCTAAAAAGGTGTTCATGTACTAAAAGTATAAAACGGAGACTTCGGAGGGATACGAAGAAAACTTGAATAAAAGTGAGGATGAATCCGAGGAACAGATTCCAGATGACATTAAGGATCTACTTAACTCGATTCTACGAGAAAATGAGGAAATTATTTGCAGTGCCTTTGGAGACATAGATGAAAATGGAAATTTTGGCGAAAGGTGGCTTTTTCTAACATTTGAAAGAGTTATTGTAATAGATAGGGCGACAAAGAAAACCGTTGAGTTCCCTTTAAATGATATTAAATCATCTACTGTGAAGGACTACATAGGGAACTCTGAACTATTATTTGAGACAAGCAGAGGATTGAAAAGCGCGGTGCGTTTCACCCGTGACCGACTAGAGGACTTCTATAACATTTCTAAACTCATAGATAAGTTGGCTAAGAAAGAAATCTCTCCAAAAAATATAGATCCAGAGGTTCTTAGAGAACTCATGCCTAAAAAGAACAATGTTAAGAAAACTCAGGCTTTCGTCTGGTTAATAAGCTTCCTAAAGCCCTACATTCACTATGTTATATTAGCGGTTGCGTTGTCGCTTTCCATAACAGCTTTACATCTTACGCCTCCATACTTAATGAAACTTCTGCTTGACGAAGTCTTCGCCAAGGGAAACGTCAGTATGCTTACATTTATAGTGCTCACTTTAATTTCTATTTACGCACTTAACGCAATTCTAGGAGCTGCCCAAGAATACACCCTTGCATATCTCGGCCAGAAGATTATTTACAATATTAGGGTTAAGGTTTACGAGCACCTCCAGAGGCTTTCGCTCGGCTTCTATGATAAGATGAGCTCCGCGAGAATAATGACAAGGGTTACCGACGACGTTGGAAGAGTTCAATGGTTTCTAACACGGGGCACACAAACATTGATTATAAGCACCCTGCAGATCGTAGGCATAGGCATAATAATATTTTCCATGAATATATATCTGGCACTATTCGCATTACTGCCAATACCGATAATCATTGTTGGTGTACCATTATTTAGGAAGAGAGCTCACAGAGCCTATCACAAGATTTGGCGTAGATGGGCTGACGTAAGCTCGCTGCTATGGGATACTATACCAGGCATAGTTGTAGTGAAGACGTTTACGCAGGAAAAGTTTGAGTTGAAGCGATTAATTGAGAGGATGACTAGCCTTGTTAAAGCCAACCTTAAAGTGACCCTGCTCCATATAAAATTCTTCCCATTACTTGGATTTGCAATATCATCTGGAACGGCAATAGTCTGGTGGATCGGAGGGTATAAAGTACTAGGCGGGGAGATAACATTTGGTTCGCTTGTAGCTTTCGTGAGCTACATGGGGATGTTCTATGGGCCAATACAGACAATAAGCAACATATTTGAACCCCTTCAATCCTCGCTAACATCAAGCGAAAGAATCTTGGAGATAATGCAAGTCGAGCCGGAAATCAAGGATGCCCCAGACGCCGTAGAGTTCCAGTTTAAGGGATCAATAGTTTTCAAGAATGTTAGCTTCGGATATAACCCGTACATTCCTGTATTAAACAACATAAACTTGGAGATAAAGCCCGGGGAGAAGGTGGGCATAGTTGGCCCAAGTGGATCTGGTAAGACGACATTAACTAAGTTGCTTCTGCGCTTCTATGATCCAAATGAAGGCGCCATATACATTGATGGTGTAGATATAAGAAAAATAAAGGTTCAATGCTTAAGATCTCAAGTAGGGTTGGTTTTACAAGACCCGCTGCTCTTTTATGGTTCAATAGCCTATAACATCGCCTATGGCAGACAAGATGCAACCTTAGAAGAGATAATCGCCGCCGCAAATGCGGCGAATGTCCATGAGTTTGCGATGAGTAAACCTTTAGCATACGATACAAACGTTGGCGACAGGGGATGGAAGCTCTCTGGAGGAGAGAGGCAGCGGGTGTCTATAGCGAGGGCGATAATAACTGAACCGAAAATACTGATACTTGACGAGGCAACCTCCTCAGTGGACACTTTAACTGAGAAGAAGATTCAGGAGGCTATGGAGAACCTTGCTAAGGGAAGAACAACAATTATAATTGCGCATAGATTGTCAACCCTTCAAAATGTTGATAAAATAGTTGTTATGGATAAAGGCAGAATAGTTGAAGTTGGAACCCATGAAGAGCTACTTAAATCTGGTGGATTATATAGTCAACTCTACAAGGCTCAGTTCGCAGAAGAAGCCGCCGTAAAGGTTGCTGGGAGGTGACATTATGCCGCTGATCGATTTCTTAAAGACCCTTAACATTTTAGATCCAAAGAGGGTTAAAGCGTTCCTTGAGGAGAATGAAAACTCTCTTAAACTAATTGTTGATGGAAAGGTTTTATCCGGCCTTATTCCAGCTAGACCTTTTCCAGTAACTCGCCCAGAATTTGTAATATTTAGAGATTCATATGGAGTTGACGTCTGCATAATCAGAGATTATAGGGAGCTCGATGAGGAATCTAGGAAGAATCTGCAGAAGATTCTAGATAAAATCTATTTCATTCCAAAGATCTTAAAAATTAAGAGGATTGAAACCAGCGGAGACGAATTCCTCTGGGAGGTTGTAACCGATAAGGGTCCTAGAACCTTTAGGACAAGGGGTCGAATGAGCGTTGTGCAGATGGGAAATAGGGTTGTTGTAACCGACGTGAAGGATAATATATATGAGATAGAGGACCTCTTCAAGCTAGACTTACATAGCATAAGCGAACTTGAAGCAACAATATAAATTCCACTTAGATTCTAAGGCGATATGCTGAGATTTACAATAATCTCGAGTGCCAACCATTCATTTATCTTCACTCTTCGAAAACTCGGGAAAACTCTTAGCGACCCTGTTTTTCGCAACAATCTTCGCCTCCTCAAGTATCTTTTCGGCTTCCTCGCCCTCTAGATTAAAATTCAGGTTTTCGCGGGTGCTTTGACCAACCTCGGTGATTAGCGTCTCAAGAATATTCTCGATCTGAGAGAACTCTGAGCTAACGCCGGGCATAAGGTTAGATACTCCTTCACGAACCTCGCCGACAATCCTCTTGGCAGAAGACACTGCAGAGGCGAAATTCCCAAACTCGTAGATTGTACGAAGTTTTAATGCAGCCCTATCTAGGGAGAGCTTTGAATTAACTAAGATATCTTTATGCTTACGTACCTCAGCTAACTCGTTGGCAAATATTTTCGCCCTAGCCTCATCATACTTTTCATATGCATGAACAACTTTCTCCGACAATTCTTTTTCCCGTCTACTATAATATTCGATGAAGCTGTTGATCTTACTCAGCTGAGATTCAATCCTTCTTATCGCCCCCTCAAGGCGATCCTTAAGCGGAGTTGTTTGATTAAGGTACCCTTTTAAACCCTCAGTTTTCCCCTCCCATCTCTCGGAAAAACCATGAGACAACAATACCACTCCCACATGTAATCAATTGATGAAGATTATATAGAGTGATAAGAATTTCTATTATGCTGGGATACTGGGGAACGATATGTATATATTTGGCTAAACCCATGATCATTAGAAGTATTATATCTTAATCTGCTCACCAACTAGTCTATCGAACAATAACTATACATCCCAAACTATTCCAAGCCTAGGAGGGAAAAGTATGGTCATTGAAAGAGTGTTAACTGGGATACCCGGGTTTGATGATATACTTAATGGCGGAATACCTAGACGGACCGGGAACCGGGAAGTCTATACTGGGCTATCAGTACCTTTATAATGGGCTTCTCAAGAAGGAGCCAGGCGTCTTCGTCGCCTTAGAGGAGCACCCGGTTCAAGTTAGGCTCTCTATGGCCCAGTTTAGCTGGGATGTCTCCTCCTATGAGGATAAGGGCTTATTTGCCCTAGTTGACGCATTCACTGCCGGTATAGGTGAGGCTGCCAAGAGGGAGAAGTATGTTGTTAGATCCCCCGATGATTTCCAGATGTTAATCGATGTTCTTAGGGCTGCCATTAAGGATATTGGAGCTGAGAGGGTTGTAGTCGACTCAGTTACAACACTTTACATAACTAAGCCGGCATTAGCTAGAAGCATGGTTCTTCAACTCAAGAAGGTTCTGTCCGGGTTGGGTTGCACATCTCTACTTGTCTCACAGGTTAGTGTAACTGAGAGGGGATTCGGTGGTCCAGGCGTTGAGCATGCTGCTGATGGAATAGTTAGGCTCGATTTAGACGAGATTAATGGTGAACTTAAGCGCAGTATTATAGTTTGGAAGATGCGTGGAACAGCCCATTCAATGAAGAGACATCCATTTGAGATAACTGATAAAGGAATCGTTATTAAGCCTAAAGAAGTTGTTATGGTAACCCAGAGGAGGTTATTGGAAGGTGAGTGAGATATCCCTCTCGCCTGTCGGGAGAGAGCAGATACATAAGCTTGAAACAGTGTTGTTGATAAGCAGCATCATGAGACCAGATGTTCTCGAGGAGCTTAAGAAACCGGAGGAGAGACTAACTTGGGTTGATAGCCTGGCGGTTGCAGCCGCAGCCCTAGCGAGGGAGAAGGCGAAAATGCCGATATCGCAGATAGCGGAGGAAACCGGAAGAACAGAGGCAACTATAAGAAACCACCTTCAAGGTAAGACAAAAGCCGGGCGCATTGTGAGGGAAACATATGAGAAAATAGCTAGAGAGGGAGTAAAGATAACGCTGCCGGAAATCGCATCTTCCGAGGAAATACAACGCCTCAAAAAAGAGCTTGAAGAAGAAAGGAGGAAGAGGCAGGAAATCCAAGGCATGTTGGAAGAGGTGCGCGGAGCATTAACCCAAATACTTAACAAGATAGGGAGAACATCATCTTAGCGTGGAGAAAAATCAAAAATAGTCAAAGTCACATATTTATTTTGGAGGTTTAAGCAGTGGATATTTTCGAAATTTTTAAGCTTAGGAGAAGTATACGGGCTTTTACCGAAGAAGACGTCAGCGACGAGCAGATAGAGAAGATTCTTGAGGCGGCTAGGTGGGCTCCATCCGCCGGAAATATTCAGCCGTGGGAGTTTATCGTTGTTAGAAGACCCGATATTAAGAGGGATCTTGCCAGAGCAGCCTTAAACCAAACATTTATAGAGGAGGCGCCGGTCGTAATAGTTGCATGCGCCAACGAGATTAGATCCGGCCGCATATATGGGAGCCGAGGAGTAAACCTCTACTGCATTCAGGACACCGCCGCAGCCATCGAAAATATGCTTCTGGCAGCATGTGCTTTAGGCTTAGGTGCATGCTGGGTTGGAGCATTCGATGAGGAAGCGGCTAGGAAGATATTGAGGATACCTAGGGGTGTAAGACCAGTGGCGATGATACCAGTAGGGTACCCAGCTGAAAAACCAAGTCCGCCGCGTAAAAGACCTCTAAAAGAGATCGCTCACTACGAAACTTTTTAGGCTACATCTTATGGTGGCAGAGTTAATGACCCCAAAGCTGTATTTGAAGCTAAATCTTCACTATATTGCAGAGACCATTCGCTATCTCTAAGATTTCAGCCGCCTGATTCGCAGAGAACAATTGCCTAACCGATAAAGGAGCCGCCTTTACCAAACCGCCTGGCCAAAAATATTACGTTGTCCCTCTCCTAGGCACATCGGGATAGTACCTTTTATCGTGAGGACCTGTTTAAACCACTTCTCTGGTTATTCTGAGAATAAAGTTCCTGGGCAAAGATTCAACCTGCTTACTCAACGCCAATACACTTGGTGGATAAAGGCTGCGTTAAAATAATAAAAGCTTGCTTTAATCCATCTAACATGAATTGGAGGGCAGTCTACTTTACTATTCCATAGCCGATTAATCGCCATCTACCCATTATTTTCCGGCTCATCGCGGCTCTTGAACCCTCCTCCACGCAGACTGGCCTCGTAAGTTTAATCTCGACGTTTCCGCCGCCAACATGCGTAACCTTCCCAGTTGTTATAGCTGTCCCAACGTCTAGGAGGAGGGTTTCACCAACGCTAACCTGCTTGACTTCAGTTTGCTCCTTTGCGCCTACAACACGTTCAAAGAGGCGAACTTCTACAGTTAAATCATATTTTGTTGGAGGAAGAAGATTAGATTTACCTACAACATTCCCAGATAAACCATCAGCCTTTGTTAATGATGGATCAAGGAGGGTGCCGACGCCAACCAAACCTCCGCAAACTGCTTCCTCAACATATCTTCCGCCAGCATGTAGACTCGTTATCTTTGTGAAGATGGACTCATACACGCCTCTAGATGAAGCACTTATACCAGGCCTTATTTCAATTTCGTCTCCAACCCTAAATTTGCCCTGGAGAATCGATCCGCCTATAACTCCACCAACGAGATCGCTGATTGGAGTACCGGGCTTATTCACATCGAATGATCGAACAACATACATGCGCGGCGGCTTATTTGGGTCGCGTGGAGGCGTCGGAATACGCTTCTCTATCGCATAAAGCAGCAGATCTATGTTAACTGAGTGGAGCGCTGAAACAGGGATTATTGGGGCGCCTTCAGCTACAGTTCCCTTTGTGAAATCCACTATTTCCCTGTAGCTTTCAAGAGCCCGCTTCTTATCAACTAGGTCTATTTTGGTCTGCGCTATAACAATCTTCTTTACGCCCATTATCTCTATTGCCGCCAGGTGTTCTCTAGTTTGGGGCTGTGGGCATGGCTCATCAGCGGCAATAACCAGTATAACGCCGTCCATCACAGCTGCCCCAGAGAGCATCGTCGCCATTAGAGCTTCATGCCCCGGCGAATCCACAAAGCTAAGCGCTCTGACAAATTCAGTCTTGGACCCACATCTAGGGCATATCTCGCTTGTCGAGTAGTTGCGTGGTGGCTCGCAAACTGGGCACTTGTATACTGGTGCATCAGCATACCCGAGCTTTATCGTAATACCCCTCTTCAACTCTTCACTATGTCTCGCAGCCCAAACTCCAGTAATCGCTTCAACGAGGGTTGTTTTTCCATGATCCACATGCCCTATCGTACCAATATTAACTTCGGGTTGACGTGGAAAACCGCTGGCTTTAGTCATAACTCATCAACACTAGAGGAAAACGGATTAGATCAATATAAAGCCATCGATTAAAAAGAAGCCTTTATTAGGGTTAATATTTCTCTAGTATTCATGGTGATGCTGAAGTGGTTAGGTGTAGCAAGTGCGGCTTTGAGCTGCCGGAAAGGGCGGCCTTCTGCCCAAATTGTGGAGCACCAGTCGAAAAAACTGGGGAAAAATATAAGCCAGAGGAGAACGTGTTGAACCTCATGTGGCTTGGCATATTAGGAACATTTCTTTCAATAGCGATTTCCATGGTCTTCTCCGCTGTAGCGGGGGATGTAGACTTATATTTTCTGCCCTCATTTCTCTCGGCCCTAGCAATAATATATCTCTCAAGGGTTAAGGAGCTTAAAGACGCCCTCATAGTTGCTGCAGTAATCTATTTGCTCACGGACGCCGTAGGATACGCGTTGTTTCTCGGAACACTTTATGCGCAAGGCGAGACGTTGGCGTCGTTCTACTTGAAATATTATAGGAATGCGCCGACGTTAGCCGACGTCTTAATATATCCAATTTCACCTGTAACTGCAATATTATCCGGATATATAGGCTCAAAGATAGCTTCCAAGAGAATAGAGGAACCGAATAGATATTTCGGAGGGAGATTTGAGTCAGCATTAAGCTACATAACTTGCATAGCGAAAAATCCCCTCAAAAAACTTAAATACATTCTTTTAGGCTTTTATAAGAGTTGAACATATACTGTGTGGCGCATCCACCATGAACGTGCCTAAAGAAATAAGAACCTACTGCCCTAAGTGTAATAAACATACTGTACACGCTGTTTCAATATACAGGGATGGAAGACGCAGAGCTCTAGCTAGAGGCGAGAGAGCGCATGAAAGAGAGAGGAGGGGTTATGGCGGGCAGAAATATCCAATACTTAGACGAAGGGCTAAAACAACCAAGAAGCACATGCTGAAACTCGAATGTAAAAACTGCGGATACACGATTCAAAGAGAAGGCATACGCCTAAAGAAGATTGCAATAGAGTAACTTATGGACGGAGGCTGTTTAGAGATGAAACTGTGGGAGAAGATTATACCTATACCGAGGAGCAGATTCATTCAAGTTAAATGCCCCGAGTGCGGCAATGAACAAACAACTTTTAGCCATGCTTCAATCGTTGTACGCTGCAACATCTGTGGAGCTGTTCTTGCAGAGCCAACTGGTGGAAAAGCTGAGGTGAAAGGTGAGGTTGTTGCTAGATTCGAATGATAGGTGTTGATGGAAGATATGCCAATGCTTAAAAGAGACGAATGGCCCGAGGTTGGCGAACTAGTAATAGCAACTGTAAATGAGATAACAGATTATGGGGCATATGTGAGACTCGACGAGTATGGTGGGAAGGAGGGTTTCCTACACATATCTGAAATATCCTCGGGTTGGATAAGGAATATCCGCGACTATATTCGCGAGGACGAGAAGGTTGTCTTAAAGGTATTGAGGGTTGATCCAGCAAAGAATCAAATAGACTTATCGCTTAGAAGGGTTACGCAACGAGAGAAGCGCGAGAAAATTCTACTATGGAAGAGGAGTAGGAAAGCTGAGAGCTTACTTAGAAGCGCATCTCAAAAGCTGGGGATGAGTTTAGAAGAATTATATAATGTGATTGCTGAAAAAGTCGAGAACTCCTTTAGCGACATCTATGAGGGGCTTGAGACAGCTGCGCGGGAGGGGGCTGAAGCTCTAGTGAAGAGGGGGATACCGGAGGATATAGCCAACGTCCTTGCGGAGACTGCTAGAGAAAAGATTAAGGTAACAGCTGTCAAAGTTAAGGGAATATTAAACATGACATGTTTAAAGCCAGATGGAGTTTTAAGGATAAAAGAAGCTCTTATGAAGGCTAGAGAGAGAGGTGCTTCAAGGGGGGTTAATGTCAACATATATGTTATTGCCCCACCCAAATATCAGATAGAGGTCACAGCCAAAGACTATAAGGAGGCAAACGCCGTCTTAAAGAAGGTTGCTGATGAAGCCATAAACGCTATAATGAAGATGGGTGGGCAGGGCACATTTACCCCCAAGAGTGGATGAAAGATAAATGGTTTGGTTATTAAGAAAATGTGTGAAATGCGGAAGGTATACGCTTAAAAAGGATTCATGTCCATATTGTCATGGGGAGGTTCGTATCCCGCACCCGGCGAAATTCTCGCCGGATGATAAATATGCAATATATAAAAGCGTGTTAAGGAGTAGCCTCAATGAAGAAGACTGTGGTGATAGAGAAAAAGGAAGTTGAATTAAAGAATCCGGTTCTCATAGAGGGGCTGCCAGGCCTAGGAATGGTTGGCAGAATAACCGTTAAGTATTTGATAAAGCAGCTGAAAGCTGAGAAAATCGCTGAGCTCTACTCGCCGCACTTCGCATATTATGTCACTGTAGATGAAGAGGGAAGCATAAGCCTACTTAAAAATGAATTCTACTATTGGAGGAATGAATTGGGGGAAAACGATATAATGCTCTTGACAGGTGACTCGCAGGCGCAAACCATTGAGGGGCAATATGAGGTTGCGGATACAATACTCGATTATGCAAAGAGAAAGAATGTTAAAATGATTATAACAGTTGGCGGTTATAGAAGAGATGTTACAGATACACCGCAGGTATTTGCCTCAGCTACAGATCCAGAAGCCCTCAAGAAAGCTTTAGAAGCTGGATCGTTAAGCAGTCCTTCAGGTAGCCCAATCGTTGGGGCGGCGGGCTTAATACTTGGTCTAGCTAAGTTTAAAGGTATCAGTGGAGTATGCTTACTCAGCGAGACCCCGGGCTATATACCGGATCCTAAAGCCGCAAAAAGCGTTCTCGCAGTAATTACGAGAATGTTGAATTTAAAGCTGGATTTAACTGGTTTGGATAAAGAGATACAGCGAATAGCTCAAATAGAGGAGGAAATGCGAAGAATAGAGGAGCAGCAGAGGTCCGTTAGGGAAGAGGCGCGGAGAATTGAGGAGAGAAAAATATCTTATATTGGATAAAAATTTTACCCCTATATAATGAAACCCTGGTTTCTTTTAATATATGCTTGAAGCGTTCTCTTATACTCCTCCAGATCCCTAATTGTATGATTGATCACGCTTACATGCAGGTTTACAGCTCTGCATATGTCCTCCTCTGAGTCCGCCTCAAGAATATCGCTCTCAACCTGCTCAATTATTAGCTGTGTTAGATCATTTCTCCTAGAAACCGCCTTTAAAGAATCCAGAATCTTCTTTCGGAGATCATTTACGTTGGGTTTAGGTAGATCTCCCCTAACAATTTTGTTTGCAATATCATTTATTGTATTCTCATCTGTCAAGGATATGCTTTTCCTCGATGCGACATCACCCTGAGACGTCAGAAAAACCACGAGGGGAACACTATTCAC
>Ga0197143_1002598_pt1 | contig 13029 bp, 9 predicted proteins | sample GBS70_MetaG_FD_148603 | JGI IMG/M metagenome (GOLD analysis project Ga0197143, IMG submission 148603) | Sediment microbial communities from Great Boiling Springs, Gerlach, Nevada, United States - GBS 70_MetaG | ecosystem: Environmental > Aquatic > Thermal springs > Hot (42-90C) > Sediment...
GCAAATGAAACATATCTCAAAAATATAAGTCCTAAAACAATATATTTATACTCATGAACTTCTACTTTTTTCCTCAATTTATCTGCTGCTTTCCAAAGTTTATCCTCAAAACTCAAATCCTTTTCTTTCATTCTCTTTCCCTATTCCTCTTTAATCTTATTATATCACAATTCTATATTATCTCCCCCATCTTTTGAAATTTTAGTTCCCCAAATCGCAAAACCTTTATCAATCAACAATCTTCCTTGCCCACCTCTGAGGTGGGAAAATGGGTAAGGGTGCGGAAATGGGGTGAGTTAATCAACGAATTTCGCAAATTTCTTACATCTTATGAGTCTTACTTAATCATCCATCAGATAAAAGAATATGTAAAGGAAAATTCTAACTTAATAATCAAAAAATTAACAGGAAAGGAGGTGAAAAAAAATGCGAAGAACCGACAAAGAGATTAAGAAATTGAGGTTAAAAATTATTGAGTTAAAGAAAGAGGGTAAAACATATGAGGAAATAAGAAGAATTACTTCTGCTAGTCCATCAACAATTGCAAAGATTCTGAAAAATTTTAAGGGTAGATACTGCGTTAAATGTGGTGAAACGAATCCTGAAGTGCTGGAAGAAAACCACCCTGATAAATTAAATCATCCAGATTATACTATAACATTATGTGCAAACTGCCATGAAGAGATAACAAGAGAACAACTAAGAAGAAGGGATAAACAACAGAGATTACAGGAAAATAATTCAGCCGGGAACCAGAATGTGATTTTAGTGGAAGATTTGAGTAAGAAAAAAGACATCCAGATTGTTCCAGCAAAACCATTAAACTGTAATCCACAAGAAATTGTTAAAATTCAAAATTATTCAGCAAATATGCCAATTATTTCAACGTCAGAGATTCTTGGAATTGCCTGTTTAATTGGAGGACTTGCAGGACTTAATGCAGCATTAGACCAATCAAAAGATAAAAAAGAAAGATTTTTATTTTTCATAATCTCTTGTGCGAACTTTTGGAGTTTTTATAAAATCTGGATAGGTCCGTTGAAAAAATAAGAAAACATGTTGAAAAATTTTTTAGGTAAAAGTCGGCTTTTTACTACAATAAATACTACTTTTTGTACTGCATTTAATACTACAAAAGATAGTACATTTATTTTTTCTTATCGGTCTTAACTCTTTCTCTGACAAGAATTTACCCATTTTTCAATAAAAAAGTTAAACAAAATTTATTATCTTACAAAGCAAAAAATTCATTGAAAAATTGATGCTTGGTAATTGTTAAAAAGTTTTAATCCCTTATAGAGAGGCTCAAAACTTATCGGAAAAAAAAAAATAGATAAGAATGGGAAAGAGTTAGCAAAGAAATAGAACAATCTCAAAATCTTTCTAATGATATAAGATTAAATGCTGAAAAAATTACTTATGAATTATTGTTTTTACCTGAAAATCAATTGAGTTTAGAGACAAAAAAGTTAGATAAAATTTTAACCGCTCCATTGACTATTGAGGAAAGTGAAGGTATAATTAAAGAAAAACAAGGAGAAGAAGATGAACCTAAAAGACAGCATACTGGAGAAAGAAGTATACAAGGGAGAAAACAAACCCCTCCCACTTATATTACGTATACGCCTTCGGTTGTGGATTTGGAAGCACCGCAAAAAATTGAAGGAAGAGATGAAGAACTGGCAAAATATATTGCGTCTATTTTAAAACCTATCACAAAATATGCTACTGAAAACTTCTTATGCTGTTTTCTTAAAAGATAATGACATAAAAAAGATTTTAAGGATTTCTAAAGGTGGTTTTTCTTATAACTATCCTTCTTTAATACAATTATTAGGTAATGCTTTAAAGTTAGGTATTGATACTTTATATTTTGTCCATAATCATCCAGGTGAAACTCCAACGCCTTTTATCCCCTAATTTAGAATTTAGTTTCAATCCTTCATAGGTAGGCTCAAAATTAAAAATATGTCTGAAATATCCAATATAATATATCTATTTTGCCAGTTCATATTTATACTTTTTCTTTCACAATAACCCTGCCAACTAAACCCTTATCAGTCAACAATCCTCAGAGTCCACCTACAAGGTGGGAAAAAATGGTAATAACTACTGGAGGCCGGACCTCGGGGAAACATAAACATATAAATATCCTTCTAAAACCTTACAGAAAAACTACCCATCTCTTCTCTGAATTTCGGCTTTGGCAAACCTTGTAATTTTAAACTATCTATTATTCTTCCAGTCCCAGACCTAACTTCTTCAATTAATCCAGCAAGATAAAAAATTTGTTCACCTGCGCCCACCTCTAAAGTAGAAAAAAATAGGTATTTTTTACCACCTGTTGCTTTTTAAAAGATATAACTTTTACAATTCTCTTTATAAAATTTCATCCTGAATCTCCTTAATCTGTTCCCAATATTTCACTTTTTGTTCTTCTGTGGTATTTTCGTCCAAAATAATTAGTAAAACTATTTTGGCATTTTTCCGATGATATTTTTCCGGCAATATAAATTTCAATTCATTTGTTTTACTTGTGGCATTAATATTACATATCCCAATTTTTCTATCTTCATAAGTTATATCTATTTGTCTTATATCCTTTATAAAATTACATTTTCTTTGGAGTTTCTCACAAAATAACCTAACCTCTTTTTCTTTTACGTGTCCTTTTTCAAACTCTGGAATTGGCTCAATTGGAGTTACTAATTCCTCTTTTACTTCTTCCGAAAAATATTCTTTTTCCTCTTTCAAATACACTACTAAAGGATACATAATTGGAATTGCAAAATTAATTGTGTCATCTGTTGCAAAATTTATAATATTATTAAATTCTTGCAAAGGTAATTTTTTTATTTTTTTAATCTTAAACCAAAAATTACATGTATATTTTAACTCACAAAAATTCATTTTTCTATCACAGAAGAGACATCTTTCAGGATTTTTTTCTTCTTTAAAATAATAATCAGGAATAAAAGCACAGGAAGGAATTGTTTTAAAGGAAGGAAGATCTCCTTCAGTGTATTCCACTCTTTCTAACAGTGCAACATAAAGTTCTTTTACAGGAGGATTGGGGTCATACAAAAATAAGTAAATAATATCATTTTTTTGAAGTCTATTGTTTATAATATTAACAAATTTTTTAGCTATATAAGATTGACCCCAGGCTTCACCAATTGGTTCCAAATCCATTCCTTTTTCATCTTTCCTAAACTTCCCCCACCATACAAATTTTTCTTTATTTTTAAGATAGGGTTTATATTTACCTTCACAATCCAAAATTTCCTTATGATAATCAATGGGACTCTTTTTGGTTGCATAAATATTCCTGTAACAAAGAAATAAATGAAAATTTATTTCGTTTAATTTATCAATATTAGAGTAACTTTTTGACCATTGTTTCCACTTTTCCTTCTCTATTATTTCTATTAAATCATTTACATCTTTTTCGAGTTTTTCCTTTTCATTTATTAATTTTTCTTTTGTATTTTTCAATTCTTTATTTTGTTCTTCTAAAACTTTGAGTTCTTCTTCTAATTTTTGTATTTCAAAAATTTTATTTTCTATTATTGAGATATTCTCTCGTAATTTGTTAAACACTTCTCGAATTTCTTCACTAATACTTCCTATTCTGAATTCAGAAGTATTTTTATCTTTATAAACATTCATCCCAACCTCCTTTTCGTTTTTATCTCCCAATATTTTTTCATCATTTAAATCTATCTATTATTACTCTCCTTTCTTAAATTATAATCTTTTTATTATCCTTATGTAAAAATATGTAAAAATATATTAAGCAAATAAAAAGTCATTGATAAGTAAAGTGGTTAAATTTCTCTATGAAAATTGACTAAAAATAAATAGAGGAAAGAATAATTAGTTTCCCAACCGCAAAACCCTTATCTATCAACAATCCCCATAGCCCACCTCCGAGGTGGGAAAAAGGATAAATATTTTCATATAGATTTTCAATGAGGCGATTCGGCTATTGAAAAATACACTTATTTTTTGTAAAATAATAAACAATAAGAGTATTAAATGTGCGATTGGCGATACAAAGGAGCAATTGAAATGAATAAAAACACAGATGCGGTAGAAAGATTAAAAAATTTACTTAAAACATTATTTCAATTTGATGCTGGTGAACTTGACTTTGGTATTTATAGAATTATGAATCATAGGCGAAAAGAGATAGAAAATTTTATTGAAAAGGATCTTATCCAGATAGTAGAAAAAGAATTTGAACAATACAGACAACAAAGTAATAAAGAACTTATTGAGAAAATTCAGGTAAAGAAAAAAGAGATAGAGAAATTAGAAAAAGAGTTGGGTGAACAAATTTTAAAAAATGGAGAAATAGTTGAAAAATTTAGAGATAAACCATTTGCAAAAGAATACTTAGACCTTATAAAACAACTTAACGAAACTGAAATAACCGAAACTATACAGAACCAAGTTTTTAATGACCTTTATGAGTTTTTTTCAAGGTATTATGAGGACGGAGATTTTATCTCCAAAAGACGGCGTGGTGATAAGTATGTGATTCCTTATAGCGGTGAAGAAGTAAAACTTTATTGGGCAAATTTTGACCAGTATTATATTAAAACAGGTGAGGTTTTTAAAGATTATAGTTTTGATTTAAAAGGATGGAAAATTATTTTTAGGACTATTTTTGCAGAAGTTGAAGTTGGAAATATTAAAGGTGAAAAGAAATATTTTTTCTTAAAGAAAGACAATCCTATTGAAATTGATAATAAACAAAAAACTTGTATTGTTTATTTTGAATACAGACCTTTATCTGGTGAGGATATTAAAAATTACAAAGTAAAAACAAAAGAGGGTGGAGAAAAGACAACAGGTATAAAACAAGAAGAACTTAATAGTATCATAAAAGATAAAATAATAGAACAAATTGAAGAACTTGAACTTAAAGCGTTTCTTTCTGAAACAAAAGAAAAAGATGAAAAAAATAGAACAATTTTAGAATGGAATCTTTATAAATATACACGCAAAATAACAAGTGATTTTTTTATTCATAAGGACTTAAAAGGATTTTTAGAGAGAGAACTTGACTACTTCATAAAAGCAGAGGTTATTGACCTTAAAAATTTAGACCAAAGACATATTACCAGAGCCAAGGTTGTTGAAGGTATTGCAAGAAAGATAATAGAATTTCTTGCACAGATTGAGGATTTTCAAAAACTCTTATGGGAGAAAAAGAAGTTTGTCTTAAGAACTGAATATGTGATAACAATTGATAAGATACCTTCAGAGTTTTATAATGAAATCTTAAAGAATAAGGAACAATTAAAAGAATGGGAGGAGTTAGGATTTGGTAAGATAAGAGATAGAAACGATATAAAAGACAAGAAACTACCGGTTGATACAAAATATTTCAGTCAGGATTTTAAAGAAAAACTTTTAGAAAAATTATCCGAAAAAGGAAATATTGACGAATTATTGGACGGCGTTTTAATCAAAAGCGAAAACTGGCAAGCATTGAATTTGATGTTAGAGAAATATAAAGAGAAAGTGCAAACTATTTATATTGACCCACCGTTTAATAAAGAAAATGAAGCTGACTATCTTTATAAAGTGCAATATAAAGATTCTACATGGATTAGTTTATTAGAAAACAGGCTATGGCTTGCAAGAGAATTGCTAAATGAAAAGGGAAGCATCTTTGTAAGATGCGATTATAACGGCAACTGGCTTGTTAGACCTTTGATGAATGGAATTTTTGGAGAGGAGAATTTTAGGAATGAGATAATTGTTACTCGTGGGGAATATCCAAAAGGTGAAGTTAATAAACTAAGAACAGGAAATGATAATATATTTTTTTACAGTAAATCGGAAAAAAATTTCTTTGTAACTCCAAAGAAAGGCAGACAAGAAAGAAAATGGTTTTCTATGCATTTAGCGGGCGAAAGGGGCTCTTACGAATTACAAGTGAGAGATTTTTTTGGTAAAAAATTATTACCTCCCAAGGGCAGGCACTGGATGATAAGTCAAGAAAAAATAAATGAACTTATAAAAAAAGGAGAAATCAGAATAAACGAAAATAAAACTTATATTGATCTAGCGGGTAATATAGTTAAAGGAGAACCTGAAATGTTGCAGGCAGAATTTGAAATATTAGATTCAAACTGGACCGATATCCAATCTTATTCCACGGGATGGGGTTTCAGAACCGAGAACTCCGAAATCCTCCTCAAACGTGTCATAGAATCTACATCAAACGAAGGCAATTTAGTCATGGATTTCTTTTTAGGCTCTGGCACTACAACAGCAGTTGCACACAAACTCAAAAGAAAATGGATTGGAGTTGAAATGGGAGAACATTTTTACACAGTTGTTTTGCCAAGAATGAAAAAAGTTTTGGCTTATGATAAATCAGGTATTTCAAAAGAAAAGGATGTTAAAGAAAAATACAATGAAAAGAATGCAGGTGGCTTCTTCAAATACCATTACCTTGAACAATATGAAGATACATTGCACAATATTGAGTTTGTAAACAAAGATAAAGGAGAGAAAGCACTTGAGTTATTTGGGAACGAGTATTTAATGAAATATTTCTTAAGATATGAAACCGAAGGTTGTCAGGCATTGTTAAATATCAAGAATTTTGAGAATCCTTTTGAATATAAAATGAAAATTATCTCAGGAAATAAAGGTGAAGAAATTATTAATGTAGATTTGGTTGAAACATTTAATTATCTTTTAGGGTTAACCGTAAACAAGTATAAGTTTTTAACCAAAGATGGAAGAAAATATGTATTTGTTTTTGGTGAGAAGGAGAATAGAAAAGTTGCTGTTATTTGGCGACCTACAAAAGATATTGATTTAGAAAAGGACAAAGAAATAATTGAAGAAACAATTTCTTTTTATGCTCCTAATGAAATTTATATTAATGGTGATGCTTATGTAAAGAACTATAAGGTTATAGAATCAGAATTTAAGGCACTTATGGGAGTATAAATTATGGATTTAAGCAAATATCTTATTTTGAATAAATATTTTCTAAATCTTTTTGGGTTTGAAAGAATACAGGACTTTTTGAACTCCTTTAAAGAAATCCCTGAAGGTTTCCATAGCGGGGGGAACAGTCATTTTTTAGACAAGATATTACAGTTAGAAAATTTAAAACTTTCTCCTGAAAAAGTAATAAGATACGACCTTGCTATAAAAGAATATTTTGAGAAATTAGGTAAAAATAGAAGAGAAAATATTAATCTTAAATACTTTCAATATTTTGCAATTTTATTCACAGAGATTTTTTTAGATGGATATTTCAATAGCAGAAAACAATTTTTAAGTGAATTAAACTCATTTGTAGATGTGTTAAATAACGAAGCAATAACTGAAAAGCAAAAGTTTGATAATTTTACTGAAAAGGACTTGACAAAACTTGCTTATTGGATGGCAACAGGTAGTGGGAAAACTTTAATAATGCACATAAATTATTGGCAATTTTTAAAATATTGTTCTGAAAAGTTAGATAACATAATTCTTGTTACTCCTAATGAAGGATTATCTTTGCAACATAGTAAAGAAATGCGAAAAAGTGGAATTCCTTGTAGTGTGTATTTAGAGAGTCAAAATAGTATTTCTCTTTACAAAAATGAGGTTTTGATAATTGATATTCATAAACTGACAAAAGAGAAAAAAGGAGAAGGAGTTCGTGTTGAGGTGGATTACTTTCAAGGTAAAAATCTTGTTTTTATTGATGAAGGGCATAAAGGTGCAGGGACTGAAGAAAAAACATGGAAAAATTTAAGAGAAAAATTGGCTGAAAAAGGGTTTATTTTTGAATATAGTGCTACTTTTGGACAGGTAATAGTACCTCAAGATAAGGATTTATTAAATGAATATTCAAAAGCAATTATCTTTGATTACTCTTACAAATACTTTTACACTGATGGTTATGGGAAAGATTTTTATGTATATAACTTAAGTAAAAGCAGTTTTCAAAAAAGATTTCGTGACCTGATTTTAACTGGCAATCTACTGTCGTTTTATGAACAACTTTTGATATATGAAAAATATAAAAAAGATTTGGTTGAATACAACATAGAAAAACCATTATGGGCTTTTATAGGTAGTAAAGTAATAGGTAAGAAAAATAAAAAGTTGTCAGGAGATGAAGAGAGGACTGCTTCTGATGTTTTAGATGTAGTTTTTTTTCTGAAAAGTGTAATTGAAAACAAAAAATTGTTAGAAGAAAACATAGAAAAAATTCTTACTGGAAAATCAGGATTGGAAAAAGATGGAAATGATATCTTCAAAGACAGATTTAAAGAAATTAGACAAAATGGATACAACATAGATGATATATACGAGAAAGTTTTTAACACTAAAAGCGGTACTCTTTCTTTATATGAAATTAAATCTGCTGAAGGAGAAATTGGTTTAAAAGTTGGGGATGGAGATTATTTTGGTGTAATAAACATTGGTGATGTATCTGGACTTAAAAATCTTTTAACTAAAAATGGAATAGAAGTAAAAACAGATGCTATTACACCATCGTTATTTGAAAAAATCAATGAATCAGGATCATCTATTAACATTCTCATTGGTGCTAAAAAATTCATAGAAGGATGGGATTCATGGCGTGTGTGTTCTATGTGTCTAATCAATATGGGCAAAGGTGAAGGACCGCAAATAATACAGTTATTCGGACGAGGTGTTAGATTGAAAGGGAAAAATTTTTCGCTTAAAAGAACCGAGGGGCAGGAGTATAAAATAAAAGCTCTTGAAACCTTAAATATTTTTGGTTTAAATGCTGATTATATGAATACATTTTTGGAAGCAATCCGGAAAGAAGAAGTTGAATATGAAGAAATTACCATTCCTATAAAATTAATGGATGAAAAAGAAAAATGGGATAAATTATATATTTTACATAAACCTGATGATTTTGACTTTACTAATCAATTTATGGAGCTTGAAATAGATGATGATATTCTCAATAAAGTTAAAATTGATATCAGACCAAGAGTAAAGATTGCTCACGGTTTAGAAACTGGAGAAGCTGAAGCCGCTGAAAACAGAATATTTTTAGATGATAAATATGTTAATTTATTGAATTGGGATAATATTTACCTTGAAATACTAAACTACAAGAATAAAATGGGATATGTCAATTTAAATATTCGCAAAGAAATTTTACCTACAATAGTAAGCTGTAATAGTTATCAACTTTATGCATTTCCTGATCAGATTATGGTAAATAGTTTCAGTGACCTAAATAATTTACAAGAAATTGTTCTTATAATATTGAAAACCTATATTGACCAGTTCTACAATTTCAAAAAGAGATACGCGATAGGGAAGGAGTTAAAACCAGTTTATTTGGTTAAAGAGCACGAAAATTTCAGAAATTATACGATAAAGATACCAAAAGATAAAAAAGAGGAGATAAAAGAAATTAAGAAACTTTTAGAACAAATAGATAAGTTGTATCAAGATGACTTTGAAAAATTCCCAAGAATACACTTCAGCCGGCATTTATACACTCCGTTGCTTATTTACAAGAAATCTAAGGAATACATAAAATCAATACCCGCACAATTAAATGAAAGTGAGACTGAATTTATCAAGTTGCTGAGAGATTATTTGACAAAGAATTATAAAAAATTTAAAAATGAAGAAATATTTTTATTGAGGAATCTTTCCAAGAGGGGAGTTGAGTTTTTCCAAACAAGAGGTTATTTCCCTGATTTTATAATGTGGCGGAGAAAGGGGAATAAACAGACTATAATTTTTATTGATCCAAAAGGTATACGGCATCTTGAGGATGAGAAAGTTCAACTCTATAAAGATATAAAAGAGATAGAAAAAAATATAGGTAAAAATGGTATTCGCTTAGAATCTTTTATTATTTCTGCAACTAAATTTCAAGAGTTGAAGAAAACTTATAGTTATGCCCAAAAGAAAAAAAATAATTTGGAACAGGATCATGTACTATTTATGGAAGATAAAGAAAAACTGATTGAGAAACTTTTAGAAAAAAGTATCATATGAATTTTCAAAATTAAAAAATAGAAGTTAAAGTAAAATCAAAAAACTTTAAAAGTGGAAATATAAACACTAAATTATCTTATTAAAAATCTACTTATTTTTTCTTATTTAATTATTATAAAGAGATATTCCTTAAGAATTTTGCATTAGTATTTTAAATGTCATCATGTCTTGACATATTGACTGAAAGAAAGTATAATTATAAAAAAGGTGAAAAACGATGAAAGAAATTAATATATATGAAAAAGTTAGAGAATACATGGGAATGACACAGGAAGAAATTGCAAGGAAGTTAAATATTTCTGTTAGGACGTGGAATAGATGGGAAAATGAGGAAATAGAACCATCTTCTGAGAATCTGGAAAAAATAATAAATTTAGTTAAGAAACAGGCCAATAAAGAGTTTAGAATAGAGTTTTTGAAACAAGTTATCTACAATGCTCCTATTTTAACATTTGGAAGAAAAGAAAAAGATATTATAAGGGATGTTATGAAAAATTGGAATAAACTGAGAAATTCACCAGTAATGAAAAAAATTTTTCAAGAAAATCCCGAATACAAAAGTTTGTCTTTTGATGAAATATTTAAAAGGTACACCAAAAATAAAATTTCATTCAATGGGTGTTTTATTCTTAATTTATTACCCATACCCTCCTCTTTTGATAAGAAATATCCTAAAATTAAGAAAATTAGAAAAGTTAAAAATACTAATAGAATTATGAAAAACAAAGTAAAAAAAAGCCCCAAAGAGAAAAATATCCATAAACATAAAAATTCTGATAAAAAAGATGAAAATGATTGCGAAGAGGGAGATGATGATTCGGATGAGTGGAAAGAAGAGAATAAGAAATTATGGGAAAATTATTATAAAAGACCTCTTACAAATGAAGAAATTGAGGAGATACGGTTTAATCTTTGCAATTTTTTCAAATTATTAATAAAATGGTACAATAAAAACTTGAAAAAGGGGGAATAAAATGGATGAATTAAGAGAAATTCCTGAAGAGTTGATGCCAATTCTTCGCAGACTTGAAAATTTAGACAGAATTCTGGAGGAAAATTGGTATGAAAGAACCAAATCAATTAAGGGAGAAGATTTATTAAGAAAGATAAATAAATATGAAAGGTTATTAGACCCATATGGAGGAGGTATAAATGATATTCCCTGCGGAGTTCCAGGCCCATGTTGTAAATTCCTTGTCGTTTTTATTGGTAATAATACCTTTGAAAGTGTCGAAAAAAGAATATTACAGGCAGTTGAACACTGCACAGCCATATGTACGAATATAACGCGCTATGTGATTTTTTATGTTTTAAAATGGGATAGTTGGATATGGGAGAGACATAAATTTTCATTTTAAAAAAATGGAATTATTGTTATAAAGAAAGGATTTAGAGAACCATGGTTTAGATTATGTTAGGAGAATTTAAAAATGAGAAAAGCGGTTTTATACGTAAGGGTATCAAGTAAAGAACAAAGTGAAGGTTATAGTTTAGATGCACAGGAAAAACTTGCCCTCAATAATTATGCTACTAAAAACAATTTAGAAGTTGTAAAGACATGGAAGGTCTGGGAAAGTGCTTGGAGAGAGGAAAGAAAGGCATTCAATGAAATGATTGCTTTTGTTAAAAAACATCCGGAAATTACAGACATCATCTTTGATGTTCCCGACAGGATGACAAGAAATGACATAGATAAAATCAAAATATATCAACTTGTAAAGGAATTCAATAAGACAATTCACTTTTCAAGAACAGGAAAGGTGTTTTCCAAAAATTCTTCTCCAGATGATGAGTTTATGCTGGATATAGAAATTGCTTATGCCAAAAAGGTCTCAAATGATATTTCTATGAGAACAAAAATGGGTTTAATGGAGAAAGCGGATAGAGGAATTTTACCAACTCGTGCACCGATAGGATATAAAAACAATCCACTGACAGGGATGATAGATATAGATGATGAAAAAGCGCCATTGGTAAAAAGGATTTTTGAACTATACGCGACTGGGAATTATTCAGAAAAAGCAATTGCTGAAATAATAAATAGAGAAGGCCTTCGGAACAGTAATGGTGGCAAGATTCATAAAAGCCACATACACAGAATTTTAAACAATCCCTTTTATTACGGAATGTTTTATTGGGCTGGTGAACTGAAGAAAGGAATACATACTCCTTTAATTTCTAAAGAACTATTTGATAAAGTGCAAGAGGTGTTGAGACAATACAACAAACCACAATATACAAAAAGGCAATTTGCTTTTTCGGGGCTTTTAATTTGTGGAAAATGCGGATGTAAAATAACTGCAGAAATAAAAAAAGAAAAATATGTGTACTACCATTGCACAGGATACCGCGGAAAATGTGGAAACATCAGAATTAGAGAAGAAGAATTAGATGGACTTTTAGGAGAAGTTGTTAAAAAGATTAAAATAGACGAAAAGATTGCAAAATGGGTTGAGAAGTGTATAAATAAAGGAAGTGAAAAAGAAAGAAACTACATGGAAAAAAAATTACAAGTTTTGAATGCTCACCTAACAAAAATAAATAACCGAATGAAACAAGCATATAGAGACAAACTCGACGGATTAATTTCAGAAGAATTTTTTAGAGAGAATATGAAAGAATGGGAAAAAGAAAAAGAGGAGATCGAAAGGGAAATAATAGAGTGTAAAAATTCATTAAAAGATATTAAAATAGAAGATGCAAAATTGATTCTGGAACTTGCCCAAAATGCCTATACTTTATACTCTAATCAACCACTTTCTGAAAAAAGAAAGCTTTTAAATATTATACTTTCGAACTGCACTTTTGATTCTGGAAACCTTTGTCCTGTCTACAAAAAACCGTTTGATATACTCTCTAATTTTTCAAATTGCTCCATTAGGGGTGAGTGAGGGGATTTGAACCCCCGACACCTGGAGCCACAGTCCAGTGCTCTGCCGCTGAGCTACACTCACCACTTATTTATTATTTTAACTTTTGTGTTAGAAATTGTAAACTTAAAATAGA
>Ga0197143_1002599_pt1 | contig 13025 bp, 10 predicted proteins | sample GBS70_MetaG_FD_148603 | JGI IMG/M metagenome (GOLD analysis project Ga0197143, IMG submission 148603) | Sediment microbial communities from Great Boiling Springs, Gerlach, Nevada, United States - GBS 70_MetaG | ecosystem: Environmental > Aquatic > Thermal springs > Hot (42-90C) > Sediment...
CCGGTGGGTCGGGCAGCGCCCGACCCCTACAGGACGGGGGCGCATGCAGCGACCCCGCACGCGTCGATCGCCGCGGCGGCGTGTGCATCGTCCTGGGACGGGGTGCAGACCGCAGGGCACGACGCGGTACCCGTGTAGGGGCGACGCGCTGCGTCGCCCGCCGCGCTGACTGGCGCGGCACACCCATGCGGCGTGGATCGGCTGTATCCGCGATCCGAACGGCACGATCGGCATGGCCCCGCCACAGAATCGTCGGCCCTGGCGTACGGGCGGGTCCGGCGCTGCCCGACCGACCCCAACAGGGTGGGGGCACGCCCCCTCGCCTTCGCGCGTCGATCGCACTGGCGGTGGATGGACGACCGCAGGGACGACGGCTGTCGCGGATGTCCCCCGCCCCGATCCGCAACGGCTCCCCAGCGGCGGTGTGGTGTGGATTGCTGGACCGCGGGACCGGGGGGTCAGGCACCGCCTGACCCCTACGAGACGGGGGCACTGTCGCGACCCCGTCGCCGGAATCACCGGCAGTGAGGATGAACATCCCATTCGTAGGGGCGAGGCGCTGCCTCGCCCGCCGCGCCGACCGGCGCGGCAACACCGGTGACCGATACCCCGGTTGCCATCGCAACGGCACCACCATGGTCGGCCGGCGACGGTGGCCTCTGCCGGCCCTCCGGGCCGGCGGGTCAGGCAGCGCCTGACCCCTACCGGACGGGGGTCGCGCAGCGCCCCCGCACGCGTCGATCGCCGCGGCGGTGGTATGCATCCGTCGCAGGACGCGATACGCACACCGGGACCTGACGCGGTACCCCCTGTAGGGGCGAGGCGCTGCCTCGCCCGCCGCGCCAGCAGGCGCGGCTCTATAGACGGCGGCAAACGTCCCCGCCTGGATCACGCGACCACGGCACGAGCCCGACCGCCGTCGGGATAGGCCGGCCCTGGCGGGCCGGTGGGTCAGGCAGCGCCCCGTGGGCAGGCCGGTCCTACCGGTCATCTATCGCCCTTTTTTGTAGGGGCGACGCGGTGCGTCGCCCGCCGCGCGGCAGCGCGGTCGTTTTCCCAGGGACGTCGCAGTGGCCTCGGCTGATCGGGCGCCACGGCCATCGTCGCACCTCAGGATGATTACCGGCCCTCTGGGAGTGGCGGGTCAGGCAGCGCCGGCCCCCTGCAGGGGTGTAGGGATGTCCTCGAGCGGCCGGCATGCACCGCAGCGGGGACGAGCCGATGTGCCACGGTGGGCCGACCGTTGCGCGACGGGCGCCGCTCCGAGGCGCGCCACTGCTGTACGACGCGTGCGATCGAGCGTGGTCGAGCGGCGTGCTGGTCGCGGCGCGTCACTGCAGCCTCGGGCCCCCGAGGGGCGACCGGGTGCTCGACCGGGACGGTTACGCGACAGACGGTTGGGGTAGTTCCCGGGCTTCAGCGGTGGTCGATCGTCGAGAGCACGCCGGTCAGGCGTTGGACCTGCGGGTTGGCGCGATCGAAGCCGTCCGGCGCGCGGACGACGATCACCCAGGGGCGTCCCTGGCCGTCCCGATAGTGATAGGCGACGATGCGACCCAACGGGTCGAGCTGGTAGACCTTGGCCTCGTACTGGTTGCCGATGACGATCGAGCCCTGAGGCGTGCCGTCGAGGAAGTCGGGGCGTGGTGCGTACTCGGAGTCGAGGCGCAGGATCTCCATCCAGATCCCGTCGGGTGGGATACCGTCGAGGCTCTTCGTGTCGAACCAGTCAGCCACCGACTCAGGGCTCGGACTGTTCTGGACCATCTGTTCGCTCATCAGGATCCAGTAGCAGTGGCAGGAACGGAGATTGTATTCTGGTGCCTCCGGCGTCGTGACGACGAGCCAGAGCGGAGGGTGCTGGAAGCGGACGTATCCCGGATCCTCGTAGGTCGGCCAGTCCGGGATGACGGCTGGGCCGGGTGTCGGTTCTGGGGTCGGTGGCGGAGCGGGTGTCCGCGGCGCAGTCGGTGTTAGTCGCGGTGCGGGAGAGGGTTCCGGCTGCTCGCTGGGTGTGTGCTGCGCGACCATCGTCGGGGTGAAGGTCGTCGGTGTCGCGGACTCCCGGGCTCGGAAAGCGAGGAAGCCGAGGAACCCGCCGAGCGCCCCGGCCACCACGAGGAGAAGCAGTGCCAGGCAACCGAAACCGATGATCACAGCTGGCGAGGTCCGGCGTTCCACGGTGCTCCCTCCTCGTTCAACCAGGATGCTGGATGCTGGCGACGATCTGACCGAGCATGGCCAAGTGGTCCGTGTCCTGTTCGAACGGTGTGCCGAAATAGGCGATCAGGCACCACTGCCGGCCCTGGTCGTCCTCGTAGAGGTAGGTGATGACATGCCCCATAGGCCAGTCGGTATAGGGTGCGCTGAAATAGAGTTGGGCGGGGTAACGCCCACCGACGACGTCTTCACCATCGGGCGGGCGACCGAAGTCCGGTGGCTGGTCGGCGAAGGGGGGCGCGACGAGGAAGAGATCGACGACTATTTCCCCAGCCGGTACCTCGTGCTCGGCACCCGATCCGGGCGGTGCCCAGGCGATCCGTCCGCTCGGCAATTGGCCGGGATCGAACGTCACGAGCGTGACGTTGCAACAGATCTTTGCTTCATAAAAGAAGTTCCAGCCACCGGGAACCGCCAGACGCACCTGGCCCGAGGGGTCGTCGAACCACTGCCAGCCGGCTGGCAGCCCCTCGCTCGACTGATCCCTGCTAGGCGCCGGCGTGCGTTGTGGCGCGGGCTGGACCGCACTGGTCGGGATGGGCGAAGCGGGGCTGACAGTCGGGGTGCGCGCAGGTGGGGCAGCGGGCGTGGTCACGGCGACCTGGGGAGTCGGTGTCGCGCGGGTGACCGTGAGGAACGCGTAGGTTCCCACGCCGGCGACGAGGCAGACGCAGGCGAGGACCAGTGCACCGCCACAGCCGATCAGGACCCACCGCCAGGGAGAGCCACCGCTGTCGCCGGCTCGCTCGACCGAGTAGACGAGCGGTCGGTTCGGCCGAGCAGTTTCGGTGAGATGCGGCTCCTCGTCCATCGTCCACCCCCTGAGCAGGCTCTTCTCCCATGCTCACCGGCTTCTGCCGCAGACGCCCGTGGGTGCTCGCGCGAACCAGCGCAAGGAAGGTAGGGCAACTCACCCTCATTTTCGGCCCGAGCAGTCTGCCTGTCAAGGAGCTGCTCTGCCGGAAACCGGACGACAGGCCGGAGAGGCGTGCCGGAACGGTGGCAGCACTCTGGGGCGCACGCCGAGTCCTCGCCCGTCGGGGTCGGCGACCCGGTCATGAAGGATCGAGCCAGGTCGGCGACGTCACGCGGAGCTCCGTGCGTGGGAGCACGAGTGTGGGCGTTGCCTAAGTCGCATCCATTCGTTTGGGCCCGGGTGCCCGGGAAGTCGGCGAGCGACCCGGGGCCGTCGGCCGGGCGCATCGACCCGGCTCGTCGCTGGATCGGCGCTGCGGCGTGCTGAAGAGTGAGGTGCTCTCCGACCTCGGGTGGAGTCGATCGTCTCCGCGCCACGAGAGGATGACCGGTCCTGGCGAACTGGTGGGTCAGGTGCTGCCTGACCCGGACACGATAGGACCATCCCGTCCAGCCGCGGCGAGCACGTGCCCGACCGCGAAAACCTGTCCACCTCGTCGGGGCGACTCGCGCGGCGCCCCCAGCAGCTGGGATCGGCTCTGTCCAGGTGCTGGATGACACGCTGGACGAGTCTCGGAGGCAGGCGCGTCGGAAAAGCTGGCCCGAATCGCCCGGACGTCGTTCATGGTTCGCATGCACGTGGTAGTTCCAGCGAGGATATCATCATGCGGGACGAGCCCGCGAGCGGTTGGTCGCGGCTGTCCCGGCAGGGAGATCCTCGTGAGCGAGTGCCTCCGAAGACCGTGGACCTGGTCGATACTCGTTGCTGGTGCACTCGGCTGGAGTCTCGTGACCTGCTGGCTGGTGGCCCAGGCGGTGCCGGTCCATGATGCGCACAGGCATCTCTTGACGCACGCGGACCATGCGCCGGTGGAAGCACACTGGCATGCGTCACCGCTCGAGTTCGCGTCTCCGATGGGAGGGATGACGGTCCTGGTTCTGTGGTGCCCGGTGGCCGGCGTCCTTCTCGCTTGGCTGTGGAGGCGTGTTCTCGCAGTGCCTGTCTTCGCCCTCGGCAGCCGCGAGCCCGTTCTACGCGTCCGGCCGCGCGCGCCGGATCCGTTCCCGAACGCCCCGTCACTGTTCGCTTCCTCTTGCCTCCGCAATTGATCCTCCCGCCGTGGAGTCACGGACGGCCGCGACGATCTCTCTTGGGCGTGGTTCGATCGAGCGGGAGGAGTCCGAACGATGATGCGCTTCGCTCCGTCTTTGCTGGCACGGCGCTGGACCCGCCGTGGCCTGTTCCAGGTGATGACCGGGAGCGCGCTCCTGGCGGTGGCCTGTGGCCGGCGACCGGTCGCACCCACCCCGAGTCCACAACCGGCTGCGGAGCCGACGGTGACGGTGATGCCGACTCGATCAGACGGATCAACAGCCGGGACGATCCGGGAGTACACCATCGAGGCGGTGGAGGCGGAACTCGAACTCGCGGGTCGGCGAGTGCGCACGTTCACCTATGGAGGTCAGGTTCCGGGGCCAGAGCTGCGTGTTCGGGAGGGGGAGACGCTGCGCGTCCTGCTGGAAAACCGGCTGCCTGAGCCGACGACGATCCACTGGCATGGTATCCCGGTCCCCAATGCGATGGACGGGGTGCCGGACATCACACAGCCAGCGGTTCCGCCGGGGGAGCGCTTCCTCTACGAGTTCACGGTGCCAGTGCCGGGAACGTACTTCTACCATACCCATGTCGGTGTCCAGCTCGATCGGGGACTGGCGGGCGCACTGATCGTCGAGCCAGGGCGCGAGGAATTGGCCTATGACCGCGAGGTGGTGCTGGTCCTCGACGACTGGCTCGATGGGATCGCTGGGACACCGGAGGAGGCGCTGCGGCAGCTGGTGGGTGCTGGCCACGGTGGTCACGGTGGTCATGGCATGGGACACGGCACGATGCCGGGTGGAAGTATGCCTGGCATGGGAACGATGCCCGGGATGACCGGAACGGGCGGCGAGCCGCCGGAGGTCGAACCGGATCTCGTCTATCCCTTCTACTTGGTGAACGGACGTCCCCCAGAGCGTCCTTTCGAGTTCGTGGGCAAGCGTGGGGATGTCCTCCGGCTGCGGCTCGTCAACGCGGCATCCGCGACCATCTTTCGCGTCGTGCTCGCTGGCCATCGCCTCGTCGTCGTGCAAGCCGATGGACAGCCGATCGAGCCGCTCGAAGGGGACGCTCTGCGGATCGGGATGGGCGAGCGGTACGATCTCCTCGTCCGCTTGGACAACCCCGGCATCTGGCCGCTCGTGGCCTGGGCCGAAGGGACGGATCGTGCAGCGCAGGCGGTGCTGCGGTACGAGGGAGAGAGCGGCCGAGTGCCGGTGAGCGTGACGCGTCCGCGGGAATTGGCGGGGGAACTCGTGCACGGGCTGCGCTGCCGGGCGCGCTCGGCGGGGACGCTGTTCGTCCCCGATGTCGAGCGGCCGATCGTGCTCGGTGGTGGGATGGGTCGGTATGTCTGGACGATCGATGGGCAAGCCTATCCTGCTGCGGAGCCGATCCGGGTGCAGCGAGGCCAGCGGGTGCGCTTCCGGCTGCAGAACATGACCACGATGCCGCATCCCATGCACCTGCACGGTCACTTCTTCCGCATGGGCGAGAGCGCGCAAGCTCCGTTGCGGGATACCGTGCTCGTCGATCCGATGCAGGAAGTGGCGATGGACTGGATCGCAGAGAACCCGGGTCGGTGGGCGTTTCACTGCCATCACCTCTACCATCAGGAAACCGGGATGATGCGGATCGTCGAGGTCACCTGAACGGAACGGCCGGCGCGGGCGCGGGATCCCCCGCGCCGGCCCCGCTCGTTCCTCCTGGCAGGCTGGCTCGTTCGACTGCTGAGAGGTTCCGACACCAGTCAAACGAAGCAGTTATCCGGATCGATGCGTCCACCGGGAACGATGGAGACGGCCCCATCGATCGGGATCGCGGCACCGGTGAGGTACCCGGCCTCCGGACTGGCAAGGTACACCACCAGACTGGCGATCTCCTCCGGAGTTCCAGCACGCAGCGCCGGGATAGTCGGGGCCAGCCTGGCGATCCGCTCGTCTGGCCAGAGAGCCGCCAGCTTGGGGGTGAGGACGAAGCCGGGCAGAATGGCGTTGACCGTGATGCCGTGTTGGGCGACCTCGGTGGCCAGGTGGCGGGTAAAGCCATAGAGCGCTTCCTTGGTGGCCACATACGGCGTCCCGTGCAGGACACTGGCGCGAATGGCAGCGATGTTGGACACGTTGATGATGCGCCCGAACTTGCGCCGACGCATGTCGCGGACAGCTGCTCGGCTGAGGTAGAAGGGAGCGTGGACGTTGACGGCGACGCTCCGCTGCCATTCTGCGGTCGGGATCTGGTCGGGACGATAGGCACGGGAATGATGCTCGGCTTTGTTGACGAGGATATCGATCTTGCCGAAACGTTCGATGACGCGGGTGACGAGTTGGTCGGCCTGCTCCGGATCGGCGACATCGGCTGGCATCGCTTCGGCAACCAGGCCGAGGGCGCGGATCATGCTGGCCGTCGCTTCCGCGTCTTCCGGGGTGAGATCGTTCACTGCCACCTGAGCACCGGCTTGTGCCAGGACTCGTGCGATCGCTGCGCCGAGTCCTCCGCGTTCCCCTCCGCCGGCACCGGTCACCAGTGCGACGAGCCCGCTGAGATCGCACAGTTGTCCGAGCGCCATCATCATCGGCTCCTTTCCCGAGCAAGTTCGTCGTGCCTACTGCTGGACGACAGGTCAGTCTCCGGTATCCTTGCCGCTCCGACGCTTCAGTTCAGCGAAGTCGCCGATGCCGTTGGAGACACCGCGATCGACCGGGATCGCTGCACCGGAAATCGCCGTCATGTTGGGGTGACACAGATAGGCGACGATCCAGCCCAGTTCCTCCTCGGGGTGGATCGCCCGATGTGGGCCTTCGCCTTGGACCCAGTCAGGGCGGAGACGCAACACGCGCGGGTTGAGGAGACCGGTCGGCATCAGCGCGTTGACTGTGATGCCATACTGGGCGACCTCGTAGGCTATCTGCCGGGTGAGGCCGAGCAGCCCTGTCTTCGCGGTGGTGTAGGTGACGCCGCCGACGAAGCCGGTACGGACAGCGGCGAAGGAGGAAATGTTGACGATGCGACCGAAGCGCTGGGGGATCATGTAACGGAGCGCAGCGCGACTCATGTAGAAGGGGCCGTCGAGGTCGACGGCGAGCTGGTGGTGCCAGATCTGGTTGGAGAGACGCTCGACCGCTGGGATGAGACCACTGATCGCCGCGTTGTTGACCAGAATGTCGATCCGACCGAAATAGCGGACGACTTCATCGACCATCCGATCGGCGTCGTTCGGGTCGGAGACATCGCCGACGACAGCGATCGCCTCGCGACCAAGTTGGCGAATTTGCTCGACAGTCGCCATGGCGAATTCTTCCGAGATGTCGTTCACGGCGATACGGGCACCGCGCCGGGCGAGCTGGCGGGCGATCCCGGCTCCTCCGCCGCCATCCTCGCCGCGTCCAGCTCCGGTGACGAGGGCGATCATTCCCTCGAGCCATCGTTCTTCGACCATGATCCGCCTGCTCCTTTCTCTCGATCCGATGCGTTCTCGATCGGACCTGCGTGGTCCGTGCCCGTATGGTGGAGTGGAGAATCCAGCGCGCCCGCGGGAATTCGGTCGGTGGGTCGACTCGCCAGGAGGTCGGGAGCATGCTGGGTTGTGTTAGCGTGGACGCGGGAGAGCATGCTCCCTCGTTCTCTGCTCGATGCCCCGGTTGGATCGGCTGCGCCAGGAGAGCGCCGGTCGCGGTCGTGCCACAGACTCGGTAGGGCGGGGAATGGAAAGATCGTTGCCGAGTGACTCACGATCGGATTCTCTCGCTTGCCATATTTCGAACTGAGCAGCATCCGCTTCCGCTCTTCTCGTGACTGCTCTGATGAGCCGACGCTGGAAAGGCACTGGTTCACCGCGAATGAATTTCGGCCTGAAGTGTAACGAGAGGAGCAGCGACGGCGCAAGTGAGCCGGGAGAGTGGTCGCGGATCTGCCACGTCGCTTGCGGAAGAGCATGGGGACAAGGAGATCGAGTCCGAGGTGGTTCGAAGCGACGAGACGGAGCAGTCCTGGTCGTCGATCCAGCGCCGGAGCAGAGAGCTATGGGGAGGGCTGTCGTGCGGGGAACAGCATCGAGGCTGAGTCGATAGCGGTGCGATCCAGGCGAACGAGCCCGTCGCGTCGAATGAGGATGAGTGCCCGGTCGAGCGCTGGGTACGCTCCTGCAGGACGTTTCCTGGAGACGACGGAACCGTTCAACCCTGGCACGAGGAGGTTCCGGGCAGCGTGGGTGACCGCCAACGTCCGAGAGATCGCTCGGGACCAACGATCGCCGAGCGCTCCAGCGAGGACATGGGATGCCGGACACCGTACCACGCGGGCGGTGAGCCGCGAGAGGGTCGAACCGAAGAGGCTGGCGGTGGCCTGTTGTATCGGGGCTGGTGGGCGACGAACCAGTCTCTCGGCGAGCAGGACGATGGCCAGTGTGTTTGGGCGCACAGAGACGGTCGTGTGCCAGCGTTCCTGCTCGGTGCTGCGGCGAGCTCGCTCTGACCGGTCGAGTGGAGTTCAGCGACAGCGGTCCACGAGAAGAGGCCGAACAGGAGCGAGCTGGCTCGCTCGCTCACCGGGCGCGCTGTCGCTGACGACCGGTGCAGGATCGCAGAAGGTGCTCGGCTCGCCGAATCGCGGTCGACGATCGCCCCACACTGGCGGCGAGGGATCGGGAGCGTAGCATCCGCCGGTGTCCCTCCAGCGGCGCACCGCAGCGCGCAGTGTGGCTCGCGACGGAGCGACTGCTGCGTGGGTTGGGAGGCGCTGGCAGGCTATGATCGCGTGTCGCTCTGTCGTCGATCGTTGACAGAGGGTCGAAGATCATTTACTATCTCGGAGAAAGCGCTGGGGGCGCGTATGGAGACACAACTGATCGTGCGTGTCCGCGAGCGACGACGGTCCTGCGGGCTCAGCCAGCAACAGTTGGCCGAGCGAGCGGGGATCAGCCGGCAGACGCTGGTGGCGATCGAGGCAGGACGACTGACGCCGAGTGTGGCCGTCGCGCTGCGGCTGGCTCGCGCACTCGGCTGTGCGGTCGAAGAGCTCTTCACCTTCGCGGAACCGCCGCTGCTCGAGGCACAGCTGGCGCTCGGTGAGCGCTGGACGGTCCCGATCCCCTCGCGCGTGCGCCTGGCGCGCGTCGGCGAGACGCTCGTCGCCTGGCCGATCCGGGACGACACCGGTGAGGCCGAAGGAATGATTCGGGAGCGCGCGGGTGAGCGCGTCGCGGTGGAGCCGCTCGTCGATCCAGCGACGCTGGAACGGAGCCTCGTCCTGGCTGGCTGCGATCCGGCGCTGGCGATGCTGGCTGCGTATCTCCGGCGCTGGCATCGGGATCTCCGCGTCGTCTGGGTGCCGCTCGGGAGTCGGGCGGCGCTCCAAGCCCTGGCACGGGGGTGGGTGCACATCGCGGGCACGCATCTTTGGGATCCGGATGCTGGCGAATTCAACCTTTCGGAAGTACGGCGTCAACTGGTCGGCCGGCCAGTCGCGGTCGTCACGCTATCCCGCTGGGTGGAAGGCTTGGGGCTGGCCCCGGGTAACCCGAAGCAGATTCGCTCGGTCGGCGATCTCGTCAAGCCGAGCGTGACGATCGTGAACCGCGAGCTGGGCTCCGGCAGCCGTATCGTGCTCGATCGCTTCCTGGGCCAGGAAGCGATCGAGCCTGCCATGCTGCGCGGCTACGAGCGTGAGCTCCCTGGGCACCGGGCAGTGGCGGAAGCAGTGGCGAGCGGGCTCGCTGATGCTGGGCCAATCGTGTACCCGGTCGCGCGGGCGCACGGACTCGATTTCGTGCCGTTGCTCGAGGAACGCTACGACCTCGTCGTCCCCCTGAACTATCTCGATTGGCCACCGGTGCGCGATCTTCTCGAGCTCCTGGCCTCGCGTCCAGTACGGCGCGAGTTGGAGGCGAGCGGCTACGCCATGCAGGAGAGCGGCACGATCGTCGCTACGTTCGGTCAGCGCTGACGGCTAACCGGCGAAGGGGGAGCAGTGCAGTTCGAGCGGTGGAGCGCACGACGGGCATTGTTGCTCGCTCTCGTCCTCGCCAGTCTGGTGAGCTGCGGGGGCCGGCCGACCCCCGCACCGGAACGTGCGCCGAGTACGATGCGTTCGGCGGAAGGCGAGAACGCGCAGTTGGTCGTCTTCGCGGCCTCGTCGTTGCAGGGACCGTTCCAGCAGCTCGGCGAATCGTTCCGGTCTCGTCATCCGTCCGTCACGGTCGTTGTCAACTACGCGGGCTCGGCACAGCTGGTCGCGCAGCTGGAGCAGGGTGCTCCCGCCGATGTCGTGGCTTTCGCTGATCTCGACAATATGCGGCGCGCCCAGGCGGCTGGGCTGATTCGCGGTGAGCCGGTCGTCTTCGCGCGGAACCGGCTCGCTCTCGTCGTACCGGCGAGCAACCCGGCTGGAATCGCGCGTTTGGCAGACCTGGCCCGTCCCGGTGTGAAGGTGATCGTGGCGCACGAGAATGTTCCGGCCGGGAAGTATGCGCGGACGCTGCTGACGCATGCCAGCCAGCGACCGGACTACGGCCCGGACTTCGCCCAGCGGGTGCTCGCCAATGTCGTATCGCAGGAGGTGAACGTCAAGCAGGTCTTGGCCAAAGTCGCACTCGGCGAGGCCGATGTCGGTATCGTCTACGTTACCGACGTCGAGGCTGCTGGACCCAGCGTCCGTGCTGTCGAGATCCCGGACGAACTGAACGTGATCGCCTGTTATCCGATCGCCGTGGCAGCGGCGAGCCAGCAGCCAGCACTGGCCGCGGAGTTCATCGCGTTCGTCCGTTCGGAAACCGGCCAACAGCTCCTCGCCCATTACGGTTTCGAGCCGGTGAGCACAGACGCGAGCGATGCAGGGAGTTGCGGATGACGCGGGTCGTGGAGACAGCCCGGCTGGGTGGAGGCGCAGAGCGGCGTGGTGCAGCAGGCTGGGTGAATTGGGGCCGTCTCCTTCTCCTGGCTCCGGTGGTTGTCTCGCTCGGCTTCTTGATCGCGCCGCTCGTAGCGCTGCTCGTCCGCGCGCTCGGTATCAGCGACGTGGTTCGGTACGCACGCGACCCGTTCTTTCTCGATGCCCTCCGCCTGACGTTCCTGACCAGTTTCGCGACGGTTAGCCTGGCGCTCCTCTTCGGGACGCCGGTCGCCTGGATCCTGGCGCGCTGGAACTTTCCTGGTCGTCGACTGATCGAAGTCGCGGTCGGTCTGCCGATCGTGCTGCCGCCGGTCGTGGCGGGCGTGGCGTTGCTCATGTTGTTCGGGCGCATGGGGTTGCTCGGTCGGTACTTGGATACCTTCGGGATCCAGATCCCGTTCACCACACTGGCCGTGGTGATGGCGCAACTGTTCACGGCGACTCCCTTCTACATCCGGACAGCACTGGAAGGGTTCGCCAGCGTTCCGGCGAACCTGGAGGAAGCAGCCTTGGTGGACGGGTGCAGCTCGCTGCAAGCGTTCCGCTCGGTTACCCTCCCGCTTGCCTTGCCAGCACTCGTCAGTGGGATCACGCTGTGCTGGGCCAAAGCGGTCTCGGAGTTCGGGGCGACGTTGCTCTTTGCGGGGAACTTCCGCGGACGGACGCAGACCTTGTCGCTCGCGATCTTCACGGCGATGGAGGTGGATCTGTGGGAGGCGGTCGCGATCGCCGCTCTGCTGCTTCTGGTCAGTCTGCTCATCTTCCTGCTGGTGGAGAGACTGCCGAGCGTGCGGCAGTTGTCCTGACGCGGTGCGTCGTGCTCGGCATCGGCGACGTGGCCTCAGCGGTGGCGCACCGGTTGTGGACGGCGGGATCGCTGGTCGCGATCGTCAGTGAACCGTGGCCGACGGTTACCCGACGCGGCATGGCCTTCGCCGATGCCGTGTTCGATGGCCAGACGGTCCTGGAGGGGGTGGTCGCCCGACGGGTCGAGACGAGGGGCGAGGTGGCGGCGCTCTGGGACGAGCGACGGGCTATCCCGGTTCTGGTGCGCCGAGATCCGCTCGAGGCGGTCGCGGAACTCGCTCCTGAGGTCCTCGTGGATGCGCGGATGCGCAAGCATGCTGCGGTGCAGCCGCACCTGCGCGGGCTCGCTCGACTCACGCTCGGCTTGGGACCCGGGTTCGTGGCTGGTGAGCAGGTCGACGTGGCGATCGAGACGAGCTGGGAGGAGCTGGGACGGGTACGTTGGGAGGGGGCGAACCGGCCGCTGGCGGGTGAGCCGCGGGCGATCGCTGGGGTGCAGCGCGAGCGGTACGTCTACGCGCCGATGAGCGGCCTCTGGCGGACGGAACGGCAGCTCGGCGAATCGGTCGTGGCTGGAGAGCCGGTGGCGCATCTGGTAAGGGCGAACGGTGAAGAGGTGATCATCGCCGCGCCGGTCACTGGACTGATCCGCGGGCTCACGCGGGACGGTGTGCCGGTGGAGCAGGGGACGAAGGTGCTCGAGATCGATCCTCGTGGCGTCGACGGCGAGTGGCGGGGCATCGGCGAGCGGCCGCGTCGGATCGCGGAAGGGGTACTCGCGGCGGTCCGGTCGGCGGAGACTGCCCTGGGGAGTAGGTAGTCACTCGGATCCCGCCGATCCTGATCGACTGTTGATATCGCACGGCGGGTGAGGCACCCTGATGCCTCGACAGGCAGATGTGCCGACTGCCGGTCGTGCCTGCCCGCACTCGTGGGCCGGTGCAGGCACCTCGCCGCGGTGGAGTCAGGCGCTGCCTGACCCGCCGGCGGCCGACGATCCTGTGGCGGGGCGATGCCGATCGTGCCTTTCGGACCGCGGATACGGCCGATCCACGTCGCAAGGGTATGCCGCGCCGGTGGCGCGGCGGGCGAGGCATCG
>Ga0197143_1002600_pt1 | contig 13019 bp, 15 predicted proteins | sample GBS70_MetaG_FD_148603 | JGI IMG/M metagenome (GOLD analysis project Ga0197143, IMG submission 148603) | Sediment microbial communities from Great Boiling Springs, Gerlach, Nevada, United States - GBS 70_MetaG | ecosystem: Environmental > Aquatic > Thermal springs > Hot (42-90C) > Sediment...
ATTGAGATAGCGCCCAGGGGGATTTGAACCCCCGCCCTCAGGAGCCGGAGTCCCGCGCTCTATCCATCTGAGCTATGGGCGCCTTTTCCAATCCATGCTTCCCCGACTATTAGTTTAGAAGCATCATCAACTTTTTCAATTCCTATGGAAAGATAAATTGTGTCATTAGAAATTTCCTTTACCTCACCAAAGGTTTTCAGTTCAAACCCCGGTCTCATGGGAGAAATAAATTTTATTATGAACCTCCCTCTTTCATAAAAATCCTTTCCAAACTCTGAATGAAGCATCTTCATAATGTATCCCATCCCTATTGCTCCATGTGCTATAGTTCCACCCAGACCTGCCATCTTTGCAAATTCTTCATCTACATGGATTGGATTGAAATCTCCTGAAAATTCTGCAAACTGGTTTATCTTTTCCTGAGTAATTTTGAATTTTATTTCTTTTAATTTGTATCCTATCTCCATTTTCACTCCGGTATTACAAAACCAAATTTTATCCTGTGGACGACATTTCCTCTGGAATCCTCCGTTGTGATTTCAAACACCGCATAATTTTTCCCTCTTTTTGAATATTTTTCTTTAACCTCACCGTATGACCTGAAAGCTCTCTCCTCCAATTTTATTTCTTTAAAAAGCTCAACCTCCTGAAAAGCATGAATTGTCCCGGGCTGAATGGAATACTTTTCAAAAAGTGGTTTTACAGCATAGAGGCAACATAAAAAAGGAGGAAGGGAATTTTCTGTTTCGCCAAAAATTTTTCTATATTCATTTATCTTCTCATCAGGAATTTCATAACGAACCGCTGGAAACCTCTCACCAACTTCCAGCTCGCAAAATTTCATTACTTTTTTCTCCATTTTTTTATTTTAACACAAACTGAATCTATAAAAAAGTTTCATCATTTACTTTTGAATTTTATTCTTATTAGTTCTTTATCCTTCAATATATAATCCCTTCCCTCTGTTCTGAACAATCCCTTTGCCCTTGCTTCAGATTCTGAACCAATTTTTATAAGTTCTTCCGCACTTATTACCTCTGCTTTTATAAATCCCTTTTCCATATCCGAATGTATCATCCCTGCAGCCTCTATTATCCTTGAACCATTTTTTATGGACCATGCCCTTAATTCTTCCCCCTCAAAACCAGTGTAAAAAGTTATCAGCTGGAGGATTTGATAAGCAGTCTGAACAAGTTTCGTAAGTGCCGAACCGCCAATTTCTCTGTAGAATTCCCTTCTTTCTTCTTCATTCAGTTCAAGTATTTCTTCTTCAATTTTTGCATCAATTTCCAGGACCTCTATTCCTTTCTTCTTTCCATAATCTTTCACCGCTTCAACGAATTTCTCTCCTCCCTCAGAATAATTTGCCACTATGAACCATGGTTTGAGGGTAAGAAGGTTGAGGGATTTAATGAACTCATTTTCTTTCATATCTTTTGGTATCTCCTCCTCTCTTTGAAGTCTTTCTTTGAGGTTCCTAAGGATTTCCAGTTCTTCTTTTGCCTCTTTTACTCCGGCACCGGCTGCTCTTTTCACCTTGTCAATTTTCCTTTCAACCGTTTCAAGGTCAGCAAGCATGAGTTCTGTTTTAACAATTTCAATATCCCTTAACGGGTCAGGAGCCCCTTCCACATGGCTCACATCCTCTCTCAAAAAACATCGGACGATATGTGCAACCGCATGGACATCTCTTATATGTGAAAGGAAGCGGTTTCCAAGCCCTTCTCCTTTGCTCGCTCCTTTTACAAGACCTGCTATATCAACAAATTGAACCGTAGAAGGTCTTTTTTCACTTGAACCCAAAACCGAATAAAGTGCATTTAGAATTTCATCTTCCACCGGAACAATTCCTATATTTGGTTCAATGGTTGTAAACGGATAATTTGATACATTTGCACCTGCTGAGGTAAGAAGGTTGAAAATAGTTGATTTTCCCGCATTTGGAAGTCCTATTATCCCACACCTGAGTGCCATTCTACATCCTTATTTGTTTCTTTTCTTCCTTTTTCTTGATTATCTTTTTTATTCCATCAATTATATCCTCCGCCACTCCCTTTGATAAAGATTCAAATTTTAAACCGATGCCATTTTTGAGATTTTTTAAGTAATCTATATAAAAACTGTTCTTCCTTTTCCATTTTGCGAGTATCCTTTTTGCATAAAGCCTGAGGACGAATATAGTTATATCTAATTTTAAAAGGCTTTTTATAGCCTGCCAAACAGAGTAAAAACTGCCCATCGCCTTTATCGTCCTTACCTGAAGTTCAAACGCATTCATCCTTTTCGGCTGATGAACTACATGATGTCCATCATATAGCCACCAGTTCTTTGTGATTATTCTTTTCTCTTCGTCCAGTTTTTTATATAAAAGCGTTCCCGGAATGGGCGTGAGTATCATAAACTGAACAGTTTCAAGACCACATTTTTTTGCAAAACTGACCGTTTCTTTAAACACCTCTTTATCATCCTCATCCGAGCCAAGAACGAACATTCCGTGAAGTTTTATCCCCGCCCTGTGAAATTTGTCAATACATATTTTTATGTCATCAAGTGTCTGTCTTTTCTTATATGATTCGAGAGTATAAGGATTTATGGATTCTATTCCTATATAACAGGTATAACATCCAGATGCCTTCATGAGTTCCATAAGTTCTTCATCCTTCGCCACATTAACACGAACCTGTGCTGTCCAGTGAGGTGTGATTTTATTTTTTATCATCATTTTAAGTAGTTCCTTCGTCCTTTTTGGATTTGCTGCAAAATTATCATCGTAAAAGAATATCCATTCAGCTCTTGAAGCCCTTATCTCCCTTATTACCTTTTCGTTATCCACAAATCTGTATTTTCTCCCAAACATTGCTGTAACGGAACAGAAAGTGCAGTCATAGGGACATCCCCTTGATGTCATCATAGGGTAAACCGAAAATTTTTTGTATCCGTCAATAAGGGAAAAGTCAGGAAAAGGTAATCTGTTTAAATCTTCACATCTGGCTCTTTCTTTTGATATAAAAACTTCATTTTTTTCTCTGAAGCATACCCCGGGAATTTTGCCGAGATCTTCTCCATTTTGAAGAGCATTCAAAAAGGTTAAAAATACATCATCTCCTTCTCCCATTATCACATAATCGGCGAACTTTAAAGCTTCCTCGGGCATGAATGTCACATGTGGACCACCCATCACAACCTTTACTCCTTCTTCTCGCAAGACTTTCGCGAGTTCATATCCTCTGTTGACAGTAGGAGTTATTGTAGAAATTGCTACAAGGTCAGCGGAAAGAAGTTCTTCAAAATCAATCCCGGATATACTTTCGACAAATACGCGCACATCATATCCTGCCTCTTTTAAAGATGTAGCAAGAATTATGGACCCGAGCCTCGGCAGCGGATATTTTTCATAAACATGATAATCAGTTGATGCGGGTTCAACGAAAACAATTTTTCTTATTTTCTTCCCCATATTTTTTACATTATTGCATGCTGTTTTTAAAATCAACAGATATAAAATTTAACCCTTCAGCATCCCGGGGCAAAGCATTTATTTGCATAGAGGTAGAAATTTTTTATAATTTGTAAAAGGTGCCCCCGTAGCTCAGCAGGATAGAGCGAGGGATTCCTAATCCCTAGGTCGCGCGTTCAATTCGCGCCGGGGGTATTTGAAAATTTTAGTGAGAAAAAACGAAAGTTATTATTCATATTCTTATGGAAAAAATGAAGAGATAAAGCCCATTCATATTTTTCTTTTTATCCTCACATTTCTGACAACCACATTTTTTGGCACAATGATGGAAGGAGGAGACCCTCTAACATTTTACGGTCTGAAGAAAGGGCTTCCATATTCCATCTCCCTCATGGGGGTTCTTTTTGTGCATGAAATGGGGCACTTTATCACAAGCAGGTATTATGGAGTTCGGGTTACCTTTCCTTATTTCATTCCCGCTCCAAATCTCATAGGAACATTCGGAGCATTTATAAGGATGAAGAGCCCTATCCCGAACAGGAGAATACTTTTTGACATAGGATTTGCAGGTCCCTTTGCCGGATTTATAGCCTCAATAATTGCTTTATTCTTTGGGATAAAGACATCAAAAGTAGTTTCGCCCCACGGTGTATCAGAGGGAATTACCCTCGGGACAAATCTTGCTATGGAGATAATAATAAAAATTGTAAAGGGGAACATTCCCGAAGGTTATGACATTCTGCTCGGTCCTGTTGCATTCGCTGGATGGCTCGGTTTGTTGGTTACCTCTATGAACCTCATTCCCGTAGGGCAAACGGATGGGGGACACATCTTTTATTCAGTTATTGGAAGAGGGCATTATCCCTTCGCCTTTCTTTTTGTGATAGGACTTATAATTTTAGGGTCCTATGTATGGCCGGGATGGCTGTTCTGGGCTCTAATTCTTGTGCTGATCGGAATGAGGCATCCACCAGTAGTCAATCCTTTCATTCCTCTTGACAGAAAAAGGATTTTCCTTTTCTTTGTGGCAATGATGATTTTCATTTTATCCTTTTCTCCATCTCCTTTTAAACTCTGATGGATATTGTAGAGGCAAGACTTCTTTTAAAATCCCTTGTGAGAAGCAAAAATCTTGTGAAACATTCTATAATGATGAGCTACATAATGCGAGAAATTGCGTTACTGCTTGAAGATGACGCTGATGAATGGGAGATATGCGGACTCCTTCATGACATAGACCTGCCACAGGTAGTATTAAATTACGAACTTCATGGTGTTATAGCCTCCGAAATTTTAAAAAACGAAGGGGTGAGCGAGAGAATAATTTCTGCGATTACACATCATGAAAAGGTGAAAGAAGACAGGACTGAACCAATGGAAATTGTCTTATACACCCTTGAGAAAATGATGAGAAATTTCCCCGAGGGAGAATTTCTTCAAAATTTGTCTTTTCCGGAAGACAAGGTTTTTTTAGAATATCTGAACCTGGAAGAAGAGGATTTTATTGAGGCGATAAAAAGAGGAATTAAAGAATTTTTAAATGATTATAAAGTAGGAGGACTGGAAGATGAAGTTTGAGGTCTTTGAGTATGTAGACTTTGAACTGGAAGAGGTTTATAAAACCTACAGGGACAGATTACCTGACCTTGTCCGATTTATTCCAAATGTCAAAGAAATTGTGGTTGAGAAGAAAGAGAGAAAGGGCAAGAAGACATACTTTGTAAACAGGTGGTATGGCAAATATTCAATTCCCAAAATTGTCCAGCCATATCTTAAGGCGGAGGAGATAACATGGATTGATAGGGCAGTATGGGACGATTCAAATTACACAGTTGAATGGGAGTTTGAGCCCGTTTTCTTCAAAGAATATGTTAAAGCAAGTGGTGTGAACAGGTTTGTTGAGGAAGGAGGAAGGACAAAGATAATTCTCAGCGGAGAATTCAACCTTGACCTTTCAAACTATCCAAAAATTCCAAAATTATTAAGGAGGATAGTAGTTCCCCAGATTGAAAAATTTACCTTCGCCCTTATAAAACCCAATCTAATAAAAGTGTGCAGGGGAGTTGAAAAACTTCTAAAGGAAGAAAAGGGGCAAGGCTAAATAAACATACTTTCAAGAACCCCGGAATAGATGTTTGCAACCGCATGGAATAAAAACGGAAGAGTGATGTTATTGTATTTCTCCTTCATCAACCCAAATACCAGTGAAGGAAAGAATACAGCAAGGCGGAAGGGATGTGGAATTATAATATAATGTCCAAGGGCAAATAATACACTTGTTAAAAAGATAGATGGACCAAATTCAATCCCAAAAATTTTCCATCTCTTACCAAAATCCCTGTTGAATAGTTCCTGAATAAATCCCCTGTAAAATGTCTCTTCTGGAAGTGCCGCAATGAATATATGAAAAAGAATTGTCGCAATAAAATTTCCGGCTGTATCAGGCGGAAAGTGCGGGAGAAACTTTCTACCAAGTATTATGGAGTGGAACACATAAAACCCAAATGTATAAATTGGAAATATGATAATTGAGATATAAGCACATAAAATTATGTTGTTTTTCAAATTCTTGATTTTTATAATTTCTATTACATATCTGTCGCCTTTTCTAACAGAATAAAGGGTTGGTATATAAAGAAACATAATTGCCGCAAAAAGTGGAAGAAGGGTTTTAAAAATGGATACTCTTGAAAGGTCCAATAGTTTAAGAATTCCGGTAGTTATTGCAAAAAAAATTACAGCATGTAATGAGTTCATTTTTCTTCAGATTCAATCATTTTTTTGAGTTCATACAATTTGTTTATGGCTTCCAGCGGAGTAATTGTTGCGATGTTTATAGATTTCAATGCCTCCCTCACAGGGTCAAGGGCGAGACCAAAAAGGGAAATTTGAGATTCCTCCCTTTTAAATGGAAGTTTGCCTTCCATTTCCATAGACTCGAATTTTACAAGAATTTCTTTTGCCCTTTTGATGACCTCATGAGGAAGCCCTGCTATATTTGCAACCTCAATTCCATAACTCACGCTTGATGCTCCTCTTGATACCTTTCTCAGAAAAATTATCTGCCCGTTCCATTCCTTTACAAGGAACTGATAGTTTTTCACCTGTGGATAATCCCTTTCCAGTTCAGTCAATTCATGGTAATGGGTCGCAAAAAGTGTCCTCGCTTTTATTTTGTTAAGGATGTATTCACATACAGCCCACGCTATGCTCATTCCATCAAATGTGCTGGTACCCCTTCCAACCTCATCAAGAATTATAAGACTCCTTTCTGTAGCATTATGAAGTATGTTAGCTGTCTCGTTCATTTCTACAAGGAATGTGCTTCTCCCCCTTGTAATGTCATCTGCGGCGCCTATCCTTGTAAATATCCTGTCAACAATCCCTATTTTTGCATAGCTCGCGGGAACAAATGAGCCCATCTGAGCCATGATTACTGTGAGGGCAACCTGTCTTAAGTAAGTGGACTTTCCAGCCATATTTGGTCCCGTAATTACTAAAAGCATGTTCTGGTCTCTGTCAATATAAAGGTCGTTGGGAACAAATTCGCCCCTCATCTCAGCTTCCACAACCGGATGCCTTCCGTCTTTTATTTCAATTACATCTCCTGTATCTATTTCAGGTTTAACATATTTGTATTTTCTGGCGACTTCTGCAAGGGAAAGAAAACAGTCAATAATTGCTATCTCTTGCGAAAGGACCTTGATGGCTGACACATATTTCATCAGATTGTCAAGAAGCTCCTTATAAATTTTTGTCTCCAGTTCTTTTACCTTTTCTCCTGCTAAAACAATCTGCTCCTCAAAGTTCTTCAGCTTTTCATTTACAAACCTTTCAGCGTTAACGAGGGTCTGTTTCCTTATATAATCTTTTGGAACAAGGTGAAGGTGAGGCTTTGTAATTTCAATGTAATATCCAAAAACCTTGTTATATCCAATTTTGAGAGAGGGAATCCCGGTCTTTGCCTTTTCCTCCCTCTCCATCCGCGCAATGGCAGTTTTTGTGTCTTTCAAGAGCTTTCTGTAATGGTCAAGTTCATCTGATATTCCTTCGTTTATTACATTTCCTTCCCCTGCTGAATTGGACGGAGATGGTCTTATGTATTTCTTTATTATGTTGCAGAATTCTTCAAGATAAGAGGTATCTATTTTTGGAAGGTAAAGGAGATTGTATCTTTCAATGATCTCTTTCAAATTTTTTATGAGTTCATCTATTTTTGAAAGCCCTTCAAGTTCCGGTGGGGTTATTAATCTCATAGAAATTCTCGACACACTCCTTTCAACATCCCCTATTTTCTTCATTACTTCCGAAAGTTCTGTCAGTATCTTTTCTGAATAAAGGCTCTCCACAGCAGAAAGCCTCTTTCTTATTTCTTCAACATCCTTTAAAGGGTATTTTAACCATTCCTTTAACTTTCTTGCTCCCATCGGTGTTTTTGTCCTGTCAAGGAGATTTATAAGGCTCCCTTTCTTTTCCCCGCTTGCCGATGAGAAGAGCTCAAGGCTTCTTAATGTATGAGCATCAAGGACCATAAAATTTCCTGAAAAGTGGGGTTTGATTGCAGATATATGTCCTATGTTTTCCCCCTGTGTTTTTTTGACATACTCAAGAAGCATCCAGGCTGATGAGAGTCCTTCTTTAAGATGTTCTATGCCAAACCCATGAAGGGATTTTACTTTGAAGAAGTCTTCAATGAGTTTTTTGGCAAGGGTAGGGGAGGGGGGAGGGGTATCTGAGAGTGTCCACGCACATTCAAGCTCCTTCTCCAGAACCTTCTTTGTATCGTTTGAATCTATTAAAATTTCCTTCGGAGAGATGTTCATAATTATGTTTATAAACGATTCAAAATTGTCTGAATCACCCGCTCTCATCTCTCCTGTTGTTATGTCAAGATACGAAAATCCCCACCTTCCGCTCATTCCTACTACCGATGAGATATATGTATTTTCATTGCTTTCCACAAAATCAATTTCCACGGGAAGTCCCGGCGTTAGAACCCTTATCACTTCCCTTTTTACGATTCCCTTAGCGAGTTTTGGGTCTTCAACCTGTTCACATATAGCCACCTTAAATCCATTTTTAAGGAGTTTGTCTATGTAAGGTTTGGCTGAATGATATGGAACGCCACACAGAGGAATTTGATTTTCGCTTCTTTTGTCCCTTGTTGTGAGAACTATTCCAAGCACTTTTGAAGCAGTAATTGCGTCTTCAAAAAACATCTCATAGAAATCACCCATCCTGAAAAATAGAATACAATCCTTGTAGCGAGATTTAATCTCCAGATACTGCTTCATGGCAGGGGTGAAATCAGCAATCTCCTCAAACAATTTTTTCTGCTCTTCCTTAGCCATGGAGATATTATATTTTAAAAAAAAGAAAAAGTGAAGGAAAAAGGTTTCCAAAGCAACGCAAAGGTTTTATAGTTCTGTGAAAAAAATCCTAATTCCTTCTCAAAAAATCATAAAAAATAGAGCCTTACTTTTTCAGTGGACCCATAAAAAGAAGGTATGAGACATCCAGATTTCCTATATCTACCATTGCCTCTATAGATGTCGGGGGATAATATTTAGCAGCGGGAGAATTATTCGGGTCTGATAGAAATTTATTTCTTTTCATTTTTGAAAAATTTTTCAACTTTGCCAGATTATTTAAAATTATCCCGGGTCGTGCGTTTATTATTTCTTTATCAATCATTACAATGATTCTTCAAATTCCCTCATAAATTGGTAAAATTTTGGTCGGAAATCGTGATATTTCCTTAAAAGTGCCTCAAAAAATTAGAATGATAAATATAATCCCTTTCATGTATTAAAATGTCTTTTGAAATAACAAGGAAGGCGAGATTCACATAAGCCCTGTTCAGGTTTATTATATCCACTTTTCTTCCCAGTGTTTTTTCTAAAGCAACTCCCAGAGATAATTCCCTCTCTAAATTTACCCTACCCTTAAAAAGAATTGCAATGTCTATGTCAGAATTTTTATTAAAAAATCCTTCGGTCAAAGAACCAACCAAATAGCAGGCAGAAATGTCCTTTTCTTTTTTAACAGGGGAAGAATGTTTTTCTTTATTTTTTCAATTGTTTCCTGTTCTGGCATATGTTCTTTATACCATAATATACCATTTCATACAATAGGAGGTTTTTTCTTATAATTTTTTAAATAGAAGGTGAGGCAATGCAAACCCTTGCTAAATCAACCCGAAATTATAGAATATAGGAAAAATTTAGGGAACGAAGCACATAATGATAGACATAAAGCTCTTGAGAAGGTGTCCAGAAGTAGTAATTGATATGCTCAAGAAAAGAAATATAGAATTTTCTCTTGAAGGAATTATTGAACTGGATAAAAGAATGAGGAACATAAAAACAGAACTTGATAGTTTAAGAAGTGAACTCAATACCGCTTCAAAAAAAGTCGGGATTCAGAAAGCAAAAGGCGAAAATGTGGATGAGGAATTAAAAAATTTAAAAAAATTGTCCGACCGCATTTCAGCCCTTGAGGATGAGTTCAGAAGGGTTGAGGAAAAATTGACCAAAGATCTTCTTCAAATTCCAAACATCCCACATTTAAGTGTGCCGGTGGGAAAAGGTTCTGAGGATAATGTGGAAGTAAAGAGATGGGGAGAACCTCCCGAATTTGATTTTGAGCCACTTCCGCACTGGGAGATAGGAAGGAGACTTGGAATTTTAGATTTTGAAAGAGGTGCAAAAATTTCGGGTTCTGGATTTACTCTTTACACAGGACCTGGTGCAAGACTTGAATTTGCATTAATTTCATTCATGCTTGACCTTCACACAAGGGAACACGGCTATAAAGAGGTTCTACCGCCATTTATTGTAAATGAGAAAAGTATGATTACAACCGGGCAACTTCCAAAATTCAAGGAGGATATGTATAAAATTGAGGGTGAAGAATTTTATTTAATTCCAACTGCTGAAGTTCCAGTGACCAACATCCACAGAGATGAAATTCTTCCAGAAAGTTCCCTTCCTGTAAAATATGTGGCCTATTCTCCATGCTTCAGGCTTGAGGCAGGGTCTTATGGACAGGATGTCAGAGGAATTATAAGACAACATCAGTTCAACAAAGTAGAACTGGTAAAGTTTTCCCATCCTGATACTTCTTATGATGAATTGGAAAGCTTGCTTCTTGATGCTGAAGATGTTTTAAAAAAACTTGGGCTCCATTACAGGGTTGTAGTTCTATGCACCGGAGACCTCGGTTTTTCTGCTGCTAAAACATACGATATAGAAGTATGGCTTCCTTCACAGAAGGGTTATAAAGAGATTTCGTCGGTGAGCAATTTTGAAGATTTTCAGGCAAGGAGAGGAAACATTCGTTTCAGGGATAAGGAAGGGAAGGTAAGATACCTTCATACCCTCAACGGTTCCGGCCTGGCGGTGGGAAGGACAGTCGCAGCCATCCTTGAAAACTATCAAAGGAGGGATGGAAGTGTGAGAATACCAGATGTTTTAGTCCCATATATGCACGGAATAAAAGAGATAAAGGGGTGAAAAAATGGAATGCAACATAAAAGAAAATCTAAAGTTTTGCACCTGCACATACGAACCCTGTCCAAGAAAAGGAAAGTGCTGTGAGTGCCTGAGATACCACTGGGAAATGAAACAACTTCCAGGATGTCTGTTCCCTCCAGAGGCAGAAAGCACCTATAATCGTTCCCTTTCTTATTTTATAAAGGTTCATTCAAAGAAGTAAAAATTATATCTCCCAGGGGACCTTTGAAAGAATTTCTATTTTTTCTCCATCGGTCCAGATGAATCGGATTTTTCTTAAGTGAATATATAACCTTTCCGCAGGGGGACCTCCGTAAAGAATATCGCCGAGAACAGGATGGTTTATATAACTCATGTGAACCCTTATCTGATGTGTTACCCCTGTTTTTATTACGACCGATAAATGGGTGTGGTCTGAACAATGTTTTTCTGGCTTATAAATGGTGATTGCGGGATAAGGTTTTCCTCTGTAGATTGTCCTTTCAGAGACAACTACCATTTTCCTTTTGTTTTTTGGATGGTGAGCAAGAGGCAAATCTATTTTCCCGCCCTCTTTTATTCTTCCCGAAACAAGAACTTCAAATTCCTTCAGAATTTTTCTTTCCTGAAAAAGGGTTCTCATGTAGGAAAAGGTTTTTTTATTTTTGGCTGCGAGAATTATTCCCGAAGCCATTGTGTCAAGCCTGTTAAGTATACCGCAGGACCTTTTTGTTAATCCAAATTCAGAGGTTTGAGGATATCTTGCTTTTAAAAAATTTGCTACAGTTCCTCTTTCACCTAATTTTACGGGTTCAACAGGGACTCCAGCGGGCTTTTCAATTGCGAGAAGGTCATCGTTTTCAAATATGGTTGGAAATTCAATTTCAAAGTCCGGAACGAGTTCTTCTGTTACAAAATCAAAAACGGAAATCCTGTCGCCAATTTTAAGAATATCTCCCTTTTTTGGTATTCTGTTATTTATCCTTACAAATCCATTCTTTATAATGAATGTTGATTTCCTTCTTGAAATTCCGAGCTTTTCGCAAAGAAATGTGTCAAGCCTTACGCTTTTGTCAGCAATAAACTCCCTCATTTTTTCTTTGTAGAAATTGAAACTAAAGTATTTTTTTCTTTTTTAGATATTTTTTGGTTTCTTCTAAAAATTCCATGGCTTCCTTTATTGCTTTCTCGGCTGTTTCAGAATCAATATATGAAAACACCTCATAATCGCTTGATTCTCTATCGTCTTTTAGATTAGCTAAATACTTCCCAAGTTCTTTTTTGAACTTGCCCGTTTTTATAAAAAGTAATCCAAAAAGAGTAACCAATCCCTTATGGGTTTCAGTCTTTTGTCCTTCTGAAAGAAGGAGAGACTGGGCAGCATGATATATCGCGTAATATGCTCTGGAAATTGCATCTTCATAATCTTTAGATTTTAAGAGTTTTTTCGCCACCTTCATCTTCTTTTCGGCTTTTTCAATATAACCTTTTATTAGTTCTTTAATCGTCAAATCCAAGTTCTTTTCCCTCCTTCAGGACATTTGTTATAAAAGGGGTTTTTAAAGATTTTAAACGATTAAACTCAGACAGAGGATATATCTTTAATGATATAAGATTTCCTGTATCAAGGAGGACATCCAAAACAGCATCGTAAAATTTATCAACTATTTTCCTATCTTTTTTATCAACCACAATAAAAATATCGTAGTCGGAATCGGGTCTCCAGTCATCCCGTGCACGGGAGCCAAAAAGATAGATATATTTTATCCTCGCTTTTGAAGGGGAAATTAAAGCTAAAAACTTCTTTACTATTTCGTTCTTCTTCATCCTTTTTGATTTTAATAAAATTAAAGAACCGAATCAATTATTTCTTATGGTTGATTTTTGTTGAGATTTTCCATTTTATATGTAATACTTTCATTTAAGGAGAGGTGGCCGAGACAGGTCTAAGGCAGCCGCCTGCTAAGCGGTTGTCCCGTGATGAGCGGGACCGTGGGTTCGAATCCCACCCTCTCCGAAACTTTGAAATGAAAAGATACCTCACAATTTTTTTAATTTTTATTTTTTTA
>Ga0197143_1002601_pt1 | contig 13016 bp, 11 predicted proteins | sample GBS70_MetaG_FD_148603 | JGI IMG/M metagenome (GOLD analysis project Ga0197143, IMG submission 148603) | Sediment microbial communities from Great Boiling Springs, Gerlach, Nevada, United States - GBS 70_MetaG | ecosystem: Environmental > Aquatic > Thermal springs > Hot (42-90C) > Sediment...
ACCGGGACCCCAGGCGAAGGGACGCCGACCGTCACCGCGACGGAGACCGAAGCGCCGGGCAGGACACCGGAGGCGACGCCGAGCCCCACACCCGGCGGACAGCGCACCTACACGGTCCGGGCCGGGGATACATGCTTCGGCATCGCCGAGGAGTTCGGCATCACCGTGGAGCAGCTCCGCGCAGCGAACGGACTCGACGAAGCGTGCACCATCTACCCGGACCAGCAGCTCATCATTCCGACCCCGTGAGGAAGCCGGCGGCGAACTCCTCCAGCTCGGCGTCGGAAACCCGGGGCGGTGAGGCGCGGTCCAGGTGGTGTTCGGCAACCCACGCCCGTCGCGCACGCCAGTGTTGGGCGTGGTGCTCCCAGCCGTGCGTCCGCTCCTCGACCCACTTCCAATCGGCCCAGCAGAGGAGCGCCAGGTCAAGGTCGCGGTGGGCCGCCTCGCGGATGAGGCGCATCGGCCAATCTCGCCGCCTCTTCGCCGCCTCCACCTTGTCGGCGATGAGGATGACTTTCGCCAAGAGCGACATGCGCTCGAGCCCCAGGGTGTGGGAGGCGATCGCCTCGAGGACATCGGCATCGCCGACGCCGTACCGCTCGCGCAAGACGGCGGCCGCTATCGGTCCGTGAAGGACGATGGGGGCGCGCTCGTCGTCGGGTTCGAGCGCGAGGCCGAGCCCCCGGGCGAGGCGGAGCTGCTCCTCGGGCGGGTGAGCACGGAAGAGATCGTGGCCCCAGGCAGCGAGCTCGACACGGTCCGGGTCGAGGTCCCAGGAACGGGCAAGCAAGAGGGCTTCGCGAACGACTCGCTCGACATGGCGCAGCAGCCCGCGGGGGCGGTCGGCCATCGCTTGCCGCACGGCCTCGATCTGGGCGCGGATGGACGACATCTACCCTTCGGGGCCGAGGCGGCGCCCGCCCAGGAGGTGGAGGTGGAGGTGTGAGATGGTCATGCCCGCATCGGGGCCCACGTTGAAGGCGAGGCGGTATCCGCGCTCGGCAAGGCCCTCGTTGCGGGCGACCTCCTTGGCGAGGATGAACAGCCCGGCGAGAATTTCGGCGTGGCCCCAATCGAGCGAGCGGGCGTCGTCGATGTGCTGCTTCGGGATGAGGAGGACGTGGATTGGCGCCCGGGGGTTGATATCACGGATGGCGAAGGCATGGGCGTTTTCGGCGATCTTGGTCGTGGGCACCTGACCCGCGTGCATCCGGCAGAAGAGGCAATCGGCCACCATGGGGCCGATTCTACCGCGGGCAAGCGCGAGGCACACCAGCGGTGAAAGCGGCGCCCACGGCCCTGTCCCTCTTCTGGGCCCCGCTCTGTGCGGTCGGGTCGCACGGCAGCGGCGGCCCCAATGCGCAGATCTGTCTCGCCGTGGTGGGCGCGTCCATCGTCCCCGAACGGCCGCGGGTGATTGTCGGGCTCTGGAAAACGAACCTGACACACGACTTGGTGCGCTCCTCGGGAAGCTTCGCCCTTACGCTCCTGGACGAGGCACAGCACGAGTTACTCTGGCCCCTCGGCATCCGTTCGGGCAGGGAAGGGCCGAAGCTGCAGGGGCTTCCGTACGCGCTCACCCCGCGGGACGACCCGTGGTTCCCGGGAGGTGTAGCAGCCTTCGACTGCACGGTCCTTGCGACCCTCGACGCGGGCGATGCGAGCTTCTTCCTCGCCGCGGTGGAAGGAGTGCTCGAGGAGCGAGACGGGGTTCCCCTGCGCTGGCCCCGGGCGCAGGAGCTGCTGGGGCCAGCGTTCGCCACGGCATGGGAGGCGAAGGCGGCGCGCAACCGCGCAGCCGCATCCTCGCTGATGAGATGGCTGGAGAGCGACGGCTGACGCCGAGCCTCGGGTACACTGGCGCCCGACGCCCGTCGGAGGTGAGCGATGGAGTGCGTGAAATGCGGGGCGCATCTTCCCCCGGAAGCGCGGTACTGCTGGCGCTGCGGGTACCGCGCTGCGCGCGCCCCCGCTGACGAGCCGACGACCGCTCTCGAGCCTCCGGAGCCTGCTCCTGCTCCGGGAGGCGGGCTTCGCTGGGCGCCGCCCGCCTCCGAGCCGGAAGCGGCCGCGCCCGAAACCTCCAGCGCGAAGAGGGCGTGGCCCACGCCGGTGCCGGCAGCAGCCGGCGGCCGGTGGCAGTACGCTTCCGCCCACGGGCTGGCGACCGCCATCAGGGTGCTGGCCGCGTTCGTCGTCCTGGGTTTCGCACTCGACGCCCTGCTGGGGTTCGCCCTGGTGGTAAACCCTCGCTCGACGACCTACGACACCCTCGGCATCGGGACGCTCATCGGCTTCCTCGCTGTGCTGCCGATGGCCGTCCTCTTCCTCGTCTGGACTCGCCGAATCACCGGCAACCTGGAGGTCTTCGGCACCGAGCGCTCATGGGGCACCGGCTGGGCCATCGGGGCGTGGTTCATCCCCTTCGGGTCGTGGATTCTGCCAATGTTCGTCATCAACCAGGCGTACAAGGCCACCGACCCCGGGGTCGCGCCCCCGGTCGGGAGCCAATGGCGCTCCAGGCCAAGCTCGGCTCTCTACTGGACCTGGTGGGTGTCGTGGGTTCTGGGAAACGCCCTCAGCAGCGTCCCGCTGAGCGTCTACCAAGAGACCGCTGCGCGGAGCGAGGACGAGCTCGTGACGGTCGGCTGGGCCTTCTTCCTTTGCTACAGCATCCTCGCGGCAGCGGCGGTGCTCGGCGCAGTGGTCGTCCATCACCTCACGAACCGGCAAGATGCCTACGCTCGACGCTGGTTTCAGCTGCCGGTCTAGCCCTCGCGCCGCCGTGTGCCACCCGCCGCGGGCCGACTCCCGCACATCCGGCCCGAACGGCCGCCCAGTAGCGAACTAGGAGGGACGCGGCCGGCGCGCCGAACGTCCAGGTGCAGGGCAACCGCGTAGCTGTGGGCGCTCGCGACGGTGGGGCGGGGGCGCACACCGTTCGAGAGCGAGCTCGTCGACAGCTGGCCGACGCCGGGCCTCCGACGCTCGCCCGCGCACCCTCGACCTTCGAGCTCGACGGCTCTCCAGCGACCGGTCTCGGCGGGGGTTCTTCGAGCCGACGCACGGTTGGCCATCCCAGAAAGCTCCGCCCGCCATCTCGGGAGGTCGGGGCGTTCGATGCGGCTTCCACCGGTCGGTCCGCTGGCGGATGGGCCGGGCCGGTCGTGCGAGCTCGCTGTCGCGCTTGCCCCACGGCGCTCGTCGACGACGCTGCTCGCGGTTCGCCCCGCCCGGCCCCGAGGAATGCGGAGGTATCTCGACGCGTGGGGAGCCTCGGCTCGAGTCCCCAACCGAGCCCTGGCGCGGCCGCATCGAACCTCGGTCAGGCCAAGATGACGTGCTGGCGGAGGAAGCGCTCCGTGGCGCGAAGGAAGTGCTCGATGGTCTCGGGGCGGCGCCAACCGTGTCCCTCGCCCTGGTAGACGTGGAACTCGTGGGGGACGCCGCGCGCCTTGAGCGAGGCGACGATCGTTTCGCTCTGGTCGAGGGGCACCACGCGATCCTGGTCCCCGTGAAAGATGATGAGCGGGTCGACGATCCGGTCGGCGTGGAAGATAGGGGACCGCTCCCGGTAGCGGTCGGCCGCCGCGGGAAGCGCCCCGACGAGGAGGTCGAGGTAGCGCGCCTCGAACTTGTGGGTGTCGCTGGCGAGCGTGAAGAGGTTCGATACGCCGAAGAGGCACACGCCCGCGCGATACCGACCCGGGTAAGTGACGAGGGACTGGAGGACCGTGTAGCCCCCTGCGCTGCCGCCGAATATCACCGCTCGCCGGGGGTCGGCGAGTCCCTGCGCTCCGAGCGCCTCCACCCCGGCGAGGCAGTCCTCCACATCGACGATGCCCCACCTGCCCCTGCCCGCGAGCATGTAGGGGCGCCCGTGGCCGGTGCTCCCGCGGTAGTTCACCTCCAGCACCGCCCAGCCTCGAGTGGCGAAGTACTGGGCGTACGGCCGCCAGGTCGCCGAGACGTGGCTCGTAGGGCCGCCGTGGACGGACACGATGAGCGGCGGCGGGGCCGCGCCCGGGGGTAGCGGAGGCACGGGCGGGAAGTAGAGGCCATGGACATCGGTTCCGTCGACCGTCCAGGAGAACGGCCGCGGGACCGAGAAGCCCTCGGACGGAACAAGCTCGGGGTCGGCGTGCCGGAGGATGGTAACAGCGGGCTCCGCACCGTGGAGGTCGACCACGACGAGGCGAGGGGGCACGGTGCCAGCGCTGGCGACGCAGGCGATGCGCTCGCCGCGGAGGGGGGCCACCGGATGGACGAACGAGGTGTAAGGCGGAAGGGCGAGTGGGTCCAGCCGCCCCTGCTCCGGGTCGACGATGACGAGGGATTCGAAGCCACGCTCCTGACGGACGGCCGCGATCCGTCCGCTGGGGAGCACCGCGAAGGCCCGCATTCCTTGGTTCCAGGCCGGCCTGCCGTACTCGCAGGCGCCATCGGTGAGCTGACGGAGGGAGCCGGAGGCCAAGTCAAAGGCGAAGAGATGCCCCCAACCCGGCGCGTCGGAGACGAAGTAGAGCGTCCGGCCATCGGGGCTGAACGCCGGCTGAAAGACGGCCGTGTCGGCCCCGCCGGCCACCCTCCGCACCTCGGAGAGGCGGAGGTTGCCGGAGGAGGTGTCGAGGCGGGCGAGGCGGAGCTCGGTGCCGTCCCAGGGCATGTTCGGCTGGTCCCATTCGACCCAGGCGATCCACTCGCCCGAGGGGTGCCACACCGGCTGCATGAAGAAGTCGCGGCCGCCGGCGATGCGTTGCGGGAGCTGCGAGCCGTCGGTCGGCACGGCGAGGAGCGAGTCGACCCCTTCGTAGGAGTGGACGTACACCACCCAGCGCCCGTCGGGCGAGACGGCGGGGGTCGACGCTTCGCCGAACGCGGGCGTGATCGGCCGCCCCAGTCCACCCCGGAGCGGGCGGCGGTAGATGCGCTGGTCCTCCGCGCCGACGAAGTAGAGGTCGCCGTGGGCGACGGTGAGGTCGCCGCCGCCGTAGCCGATCCGAGCGCGCACGCTCCGGTCTGGGGTCAGGTCGCGGATGGGGCCCCCGCTTGCCTGGGCGACTGCCATGCCGTGGTCGCCGCGTCCCTCGAGCCAGACGAGCGTTGCGCCGTCGGTATCCCAGCAGAGCTCACCGAGCCGGAGCGTGGAGGCGATGAGACGAGGTGAAAGCGGGCTCGGCCACAGCCCGGGAATCGTGTACGGCGCTCCGGTGCTCACGGTGAACCCTCCAGGGCGGGTCGGGTCCCCCTATTGTGCCCGTCAGGTCATTCGCGCGCGACGAGGGCGTACTCGAGGGCGTCGGCCAGTGCGAGCCAGGAAGCTTCGATGATGTCGGTCGAGGAGCCGACGGTCGTCCAGTACCGTGTGCCGTCGGTCGAGGCGATGAGCACCCGAACGCCGGCAGCGGTGGCCGCCTGGCTATCGAGGATGCGCACCTTGTAGTCGACGAGCTTCACGGATTCCAGCTCCGGGTAAAAGCCGAGGAGGGCGCTTCGGAGGGCGAGGTCGAGGGCGTTGACGGGCCCATTGCCCTCCGCGGCGGTGTGGCGAAGCTCACCCCCCACGCGTACCTTCACCATCGCCTCGGCCAACATCTCGCTGCTGACGTCGCCGTTGCGATGGGCCCGCCGCCGCTCGACGATGACGAAGTCTTCGAGCTCGAAGGGAGGGCGGTACCCAGGAAGCGTGCGCCGCACGAGAAGTTCGAAGCTGGCCTCGGCACCTTCGTACTGGAACCCCTGGCTCTCCTTCTCTTTCACGACCTGCAGAAGGCGGCGGATCTCCTCGTCGGTGAAGGGGTAGCGCAGGCCCAGCTCCTCGAGCTTCATGAGCAGGTTCCGCTGCCCGGAGAGCTCGCTCACCAACACGCGGGCATGGTTGCCGACGAGGGCCGGGTCGATGTGCTGGTAGGCGCGTTCGTCCTTCATGATGCCGGCCACGTGATAGCCGGCCTTGTGGGCGAAGGCGCTCGCTCCAACGTACGGCGCCTGGGGGTTCGGCGCCATGTTCGCCAGTTCGGCCACGTAGTGTGCTGTCTCGGTGAGGCGACGGAGCTGCTCGTCGGTGACGCAGTCGATGCCCATCTTCAGCTTCAAGTTGGCGATGATGGTGAGGATGTCCGCGTTGCCACACCGCTCCCCGTAGCCGTTCACGCACCCCTGAACCTGGTAGACGCCCGCTTCGATGGCGGCCAGGCTGTTGGCGACGGCGAGCCCGGCATCGTTGTGGCAGTGGATGCCGAGACGGGCGCCGGGGAGGGCGCGCTTCACCGCCTCGATGGCGCGCACCAGTCGCGGCGTCGTCATCCCACCGTTCGTGTCGCAGAGCACGAGCACATCGGCACCCGCCCGGGCCGCACTCCGCAGCGCCAGGACGGAGTATTCAGGGTCATCGTAGAAGCCGTCGAAGAAGTGCTCGGCGTCGAAAAAGACCTCCTTCCCCATCGCCTTGAAGTAGGCGACGGAGTCGGCGATCATCGCGAGGTTCTCTTCGGGGGTGGTTTCGAGGACGCGCTCGACCTGGAAGCGACTCGCCTTCCCGACCAGGGTTACGCCCGGGGTCCTGGCGTGGACAAGGCTCTGGATGTTCGGGTCCTCTTCGCAGGTGAGACCGGGCTTCCGCGTGCCGCCGAAGGCAGCGATCTTCGCGTGGCGGAATGTCACGCCCTCGATACGGCGGAAGAACTCCGCGTCCTTCGGGTTGGAACCGGGGAACCCGCCCTCGATCCAGTGCACGCCGAGCTCGTCGAGCTTCTTCGCCACCCGGACCTTGTCCTCGACGGAAAGCGAGATGCCTTCCATCTGAGAGCCGTCACGGAGGGTGGTGTCGTAGAGCTGAACGCGATCATCCGTCGGCATCGCGCGATCCTTTCGGTACGGGAGTGGGGAGGGGAGAGGAAAACGACCTGCTCGCCCGGGTGGAGGAACGCGGGCGGCCCTAGACGCGGCCAATCGCAGCCCCGCGGGATTGCCGCGGGGGGATTCTCACCTCACCGGAGGGATGCGAATAGGCCACGCGACCATGGTAGCATGCGCCGGTCCAAGTGCCAGACGACCCGTTACCGAGCCTCGGCCTGCGCAGGGAGGAAGGCCCATGCTCCGTATCCGACCACGCGCGCCCGGTCGCCGGCCGTGTCGCCCGAATTCCGGAGGTCGATGCGGAGCGCGCGCAGGCCGCGCCGGCGGGCCCAGCAGAGCAAGCCGGCCAGAGGGACTCGGCCGCAGGCCGCTCCGGGGGCGAGCCGCTCGAAGGCGAGCGATTCAACAACCCGGGCCGTCGCCTCATCGGCCCTCTTGGCAGCCGCCCAGTCGAGGTAGTGGCTGAGGTCGGTGCTGACGAGGAGGAGCGTCCCCTCGAGCTGAACGGCGCGCTCCATCGCCCCGGCCACCGCTTCCGGGGAGGCGTCACCGCACAGGACCGGGAGGATGGGAACCGTCCCGAAGAGGACCTGGAGAAACGGTAGCTGGACTTCGAGGGAATGCTCCGGTGCGTGCGGAGCGTCGCTGACGAGGACGCCGGCGAGGGGCGCGAGCATCGCCGCCGCCTCCGTGTCGACCGGGAGGGGCCCGAGCGGCGTCGCGAACACCTCCGCCTCGGGCAGGGCCATACCCTTGAACGGGACGAAGTGCGCCGGTCCGAAGAGGGCGATACGGCGAACCTCGGGGGCGAACGGCGCGAGAGCGGCGTAGGCGCGCCCCGCCACCGGGCCCGAGTAGGCGTAGCCGGCGTGGGGCACGACAGCCGCGGCCGGCGCCTCGGGGAGGCTCACACTTCCGGCGGACAGGAGCCGCTGCACCTCGCGCCGAAGCACCTCCGGGTCGGCCGGGTAGAAGGAGCCCGCCACGGCCGGAGGACGAACCTTGCGAGCATGATCTCCGATCGCCGTCATCCTCGTCGGGTTGCGAGCCGTCTCGCGAGATCGTACTCGCTATGATGACAATGACGACGATGCGCGAACACGTTCGTACGGCGGAACGCGAGCCGAGTTCGGCGTTTCCCGCCCGCTTCTGGCACTGGCTTGAGGACGGGCGAATCCAGTGCGACCTCTGCCCTCGGGAGTGCCGGATGCGCGAGGGTCAGCGCGGCTTCTGCTTTGTTCGGGCGCGGCAGGGGAACCGAATGGTCCTCACCGCCTATGGCCGGGCAAGCGGATTCTGCATCGACCCGATCGAGAAGAAGCCGCTATACCACTTCCTCCCCGGCACGCCGGTCCTCTCGTTCGGGACTGCCGGCTGCAATCTGGGCTGCCTGTTCTGCCAGAACTGGGACATCAGCAAGGCGCGCGAATTCGACCGCCTCACCGAAAAAGCTTCTCCGGAGGCGATCGCGCGGACGGCCGCCGCGTTGGGCTGCCGCAGCGTCGCCTTCACCTACAACGACCCGGTCATCTTCCACGAGTACGCGGTCGACACGGCGGCGGCCTGCCGCGCGCTCGGCATCCGCACCGTGGCCGTGACGGCGGGCTATGTCAACCCGGAGCCTCGGCGGGAGTTCTATGCGTGGATGGACGCCGCCAACGTCGACTTGAAGGGGTTTTCCGAGGAGTTTTACGAACGCGTCTGCGCGGGGCATCTCGCGCCGGTGCTGGATACCCTCCGCTACATCCGACACGAGACGTCGTGCTGGCTGGAGGTCACAACGCTCCTCATCCCCGGCGCGAACGACAGCGAGGGGGAGATCGACGCTCTCACCCGCTGGGTGCGAGATGAGCTCGGCCCCGACGTGCCGCTCCATTTCACCGCCTTCCATCCCGATTGGAAGATGCGCGACCGCCCGCCAACGCCGCTGGAGACGCTCGTTCGGGCGCGGCGCATCGCCCTGGAGAACGGGTTGCGGTTCGTCTACACCGGGAACGTGCATTGGCCGGAAGGCGACAGCACCTGGTGCCCGCGCTGCGGCGCCCTGGTCATCGAACGGGACTGGTACCGCCTCGGACGATGGGGCTTGGATGCCGACGGCCGGTGCGCCGCGTGCGGCGAGCCGATCCCGGGCGTGTTCGAAGCCGCTCCGGGAGCCTGGGGCCCGCGCCGCGTGCCCGTGACCATCGGAGCTTGAGGCCGCGCAAAGCGCGCAAGACGCTGCTTCGAGTATGCTGGAAGCGGCATGGTGATCGAACGGCAGCGGGGGCGAACGAAGGCCGACATCGTCTACGAGGCCCTGCAGGCGGCAATCCTCTCCGGCCAGCTCGAGCCGGGGGAGCACCTGCGGCAGGAGGAGATCGCGGCCCGCTGGGGTGTGTCGCAGACGCCGGTGCGCGAGGCGTTCCGCCGGCTCGAAGCCGAAGGGCTCATCGAGCATGAACCGAACCGCGGCGTCGTCGTCCGGGGGCTGCCGTGGAGACCGCCGCCGCCTCCGCTCGAGTCGCTCGCCCGGCGCTGGGCCGACCTCGTCAGCGACCCGGATGCGGTCCCCGGTACCGACTTCCCCTAGGTCGATGGCAGCGCCGAGGCCGAGCGCGCGCCGTCTGCTGCGTCACCTCCGGCTCGCGGTTCGGAACCGCTGCCCGCGCTGTGCGCGGGGCGCCGTCGCCCGGCTGCCGTGGCACACTCGGGAGCGGTGCGAGGTTTGCGGGTACCTCTTCGAGCGCGAGCCGGGCTACTACACAGGCGCGATGTACCTGAGTTACACCTTCGGGGCCGTGGTCACCCTACCGGTGTGGGTCCCCATGCTCCTCGCGGGCTTCGAGGTCCCCTGGATCGTCGCGGCGGTCAGCGCCGAGCTCATCCTCGCTGCACCGCTCCTCTTTCTGGCATCGCGGGTGGTGTGGATGCACATCGATTGCGCATTCGACCCGCCATCCGATGCTGCGGGACCACCTACCCCTTGATCTGCTTCCGCTTCTGGGCGACGTAGTCGACGAGGATGTACTCGCCGAGCTTGTCGGGGGTTGTGTAGAAGACTCGCCCCTTGTTGATCTTGGCGACCTGGTTGACGAATTCCTTCAGGTAGTAGTTCCGGTCGAGCATGAAGGTGTTGATGGTAATGCCCTTCTGGGTGCAGCGCTTCACTTCCTTCAGCGTCTCCCGAATGGTGATCGGGCTGGGCGGATAGGCGAAGTAGCTGCGCCCGCGCTCGAGGTGAGCTGTCGGTTCACCATCGGAGATCATGATGATCTGCCGCGTGCCCACCGTGTGCTTCGCCAACAGCTTCTGGGCGATGATGAGGGCATGGTGCATGTTGGTGCCCAAGACCGACTCGTCCCACCGCACATAGGGAAGCTCTTCGGGCTTCAGTTCGCGGGCGTAGGCGCTGAAGCCGATGATGTACAGGCTGTCGCGCTGGAACTGCGATGAGATGAGGTTGTTGAGCGCCAGCGCCACCTTCTTCGCAGCCTGGAAACTGCCACGAAGCGCCATCGACCAGCTCAGGTCGAGCATGATCACCGTCGCGGTCTGGGTGAGGTATTCGGTCCGCGACACTTCGAAGTCCTCGGGGCGCAGGCGCACCGGCGTCCCAGGCCCCTCGCGGTACATGGAGTTCATGATCGTCTTCTGGATGTCGAGGAAGAACGGGTCGCCGAACTCGTACGGCTTCGTGGAGTCGGTACGCTCACCCCCACGGCCCGACTCCTGGACCTGGTGCTTGCCAAAGCTTTCCTTCTTCAGTCTGGCGTAGATCTCGGCCAGGGCGCGCTGGCCGATCTTCCGCGTTCCGCGGGGCGTCAGCTCCCAGCCCTGGCCACGGCGGCGGATGTATCCGGCCTCTTCCAGGATCTCGAGGAAGCGGCGGAGCTGCTCGAGCGTCTCGCGGGCTTCCGGCCCCAGAATCTCCTCGAGCTTGTCGGCGTCGATGTCGTCGATGTCACCGCCGTACTGGGTGCGCTCGATCTGGCGCTCCAGCTCGTCGATGGTCTGCATGTGCTCCATGAGGCGCATCGCCGCCTGGAGGTCGAGCTCCTCGTCGCCGCGGAAGGGGTACTGGTTGCGCAGGTCGCGCATGGGGTAGAGGAACTCGAGGTTCTGCGCGAGCTCGGCCAGCTCCTGCTGCAGCTCCGGGTCACCGATCTTGTCCGCGAGCAGGTCCTGGAGCTGCTGGCGAAGGTCGGGGGGCAGGCTGTCGAGGAGGCTCTGCATCTGCCCGATGGAGTGCTGCATCTGGGCGACGAGCTCCTCGAGCGACCGAGGAGGGTTGTCGCCGAACAGGTCGCCGTACTGCTGCATGAACTGCTCGAAGTCGGGCTGCTTCCCTTCCAGCCGGTCGCGGAGCATCTGGTTCAGGTCCTTCACCATCTGCTTCAATCGCGCCAGCTCTTCGGGAGTCATGTTGGCGATCTGCTGGTAGATGTCTTTGAAGAAGGTCTCCAGCATCGCCTTGCGGAGCGATTCGAGCAGTTCGTTGAAGCGCGCCTGGGCCTCGGGATCCATGAACTCGTACTTCTGCAGCTCGCGCACCTGACCGGCGACATCGGGCGGCAGATTGTCGAGAAATTCCCGCTTCCGCTGGGCAATGGAGCGAAGCATCTCGGCAAATTCGGGCGGGGGTTGCTGCCCCTCACCGCCCGGCTGGCCGGCTCGCTCGGAGCCCCGCTGCTCCCCGCCCTCTGCGCCCTGGGAGGCCCGCTGGCGGCTTCCCTGTTCCGAACCAGGCTCTCCCCTGCTCGGTTCGCCCACGCGCGAGCTGCCGGAAGCATCGGCCGGGGGCTGTCCCAGGACCTCCTGCAGTCGGCGGTCGATGGTCGACCGCTCCATCTGGATGATCTCGTCGAGCTTTCGGCGGATGTCGTCGAAGATGGAGGTCAAGTCGAACCGGTCCAGCTGCTGCCGACGCTGCTGGCGAAGACGCTGCAGGAGGTCGCGCAGGCCCTGCGTGCGGTCGCCCATGGGGGTGCGCACGCCCCGCTGCATGAGGTTACGGAGGGCGTGCTGGAGGTCCCCGAAGTTCATGAGGTCGTCGGTGATGTTGTCGAGGATGTCATCGGCGCCCAGCTCGGGAACGTCCTGGGTGCCGTCCCACATGGAGTAGCGGTAGAGCGTCATCCCCTGCCCTCCCGGCGCGCAATCGCCACCTTCACGGCTACCGTAGCGGAATTCGAGGAGGTTGTCAGTCGGCCGGTTCCCGACGCGGGACGTGAGGGTGAAGGCTGGGGAACGCCCTCCCTCCTCCGGTGTGCAGCCCGGCCAGGGCGCCGAAGATCACGGCGATGGGGATGGACGTTTCCGCGCTGTTGGAACGCCTCGACGAACTACCGCCCCTCCCGGCGGTCGCGGCCAAGGTCCTCGCCCTGGCGGAAGACCAGCGGACGAGCGCCATCGACCTTGCCCACGTGCTGAGCACGGACCAAGCGCTGACGGCGAAGCTCATCCGCATCAGCAACTCGGCCTTCTACGGGTTCGCCCGGCGGGTCAGCACCGTGCGCGAGGCAGTCGTCGTCCTCGGCTTCCGTCAGGTGCGTCAGGTGGCCTTGGGCATGAGCATGATGAGCGCCTTCCGCCTTCCGACGCGGCTCGCGTCGGTGTTCGACCTGGACCTCTTCTGGGGTCACAGCGTGGCTGTTGCGGTCGCCGCGGAAGCGATCGCAAAACGCACGCGCGCCGCCCGGCCCGAAGATGCGTTCACCGCGGGAATCCTTCACGACATCGGCCGGCTAGGCTTCTGCGTCCTCGAGCCCGAGGGCATGCGCGAGGCGGTGGAGCTGGCGCGCGATGCGCACATCCCTCTCTGGGTCGCCGAAGCGGAGGTTCTGGGGATCGACCACCGGGATTTCGGCGCGGCAATCGGGCGGAAGTGGAAGTTCCCCGGCTTCCTGCTGGAGGCCCTCGCGCGCCACCACGACGAAGCGCTCACCCCCGAGCGAGATGGGCTCGCAGGAGCAGTGGCCCAGGCCAACCGGCTCGTCCTCCACTACGGCCTCTTCTGCGGCTACGAGACCGATGGGGCTGCTCCGCCGCCGCTTCCCGCCGACCTGGAGCGGTACGAAGCGATGGCAGGCGGGATCGAGCGGGTGCTGGAACGAGCCTTCGCCTTCATCGAGAGCGCTTCGGGAACCCCGAATCGCTGGTATCAGCCGCTCTCG
>Ga0197143_1002603_pt1 | contig 13005 bp, 12 predicted proteins | sample GBS70_MetaG_FD_148603 | JGI IMG/M metagenome (GOLD analysis project Ga0197143, IMG submission 148603) | Sediment microbial communities from Great Boiling Springs, Gerlach, Nevada, United States - GBS 70_MetaG | ecosystem: Environmental > Aquatic > Thermal springs > Hot (42-90C) > Sediment...
AAACCTGGAAATCCTCGCGCAATTTACGGGGAATTAAGTAAATCATTCTCAGCTATTGAACCTCCTGTTTGGGGAGGAATGCTTGCTGACTTCATTCGAAAAAGGGGATATTCTGTGGAGATTTTAGATATGGAAACAGAAGGTTTAGAGGTTAAAGATTTTGTAAATAAAATCATTGAATTAAATCCCACCTTGGTTGCCATTACTGTTATGGGGTCGAACCCCTCAGCCTCTTCTACGCCCTTGATGCCAATTACTAGTGAGCTTTTGAATGAATTAAAAGAAAAAAAACCAGAGATCCAAACAATTTTAACAGGAATCCATCCATCAGCACTGCCAGAACGGACACTCATTGAAGAAAAAACAGACTTTATTGCGAGGGGAGAGCCATTCTATACAATTTTGAACTTGCTGAAAGCATTAAAATCAGGAAAGACAGGAAAAGAATATCCAATTAAAGGGCTTTGCTATCTTTCTGAAGGAAAGCCTATAGTGAATGGCTGGGGAGAAATAATTAAAGATCCAAAAGAATTACCTTCAATTCCTTGGGATATTATTCTTCCTACAAAATATCGATCTCACAACTGGCAATGCCTTTGGAATTTAAAAGAAAGAACTCCCTATGCTGTTACCTATACTAGTCTCGGTTGTCCTTACAATTGCCACTATTGTAATATTCACGCATTATACAATGGGAAACCTTTAATAAGATTTCGTGACCCAGAGGATATAGTTCAAGAAATTGATTTTTTAGTTCAAAATTACAAAGTAAAAACCATTAAATTTTTAGACGAACTCTTTGCGATTAATGAAGAGAGAGTAGAAAAGATCTGCGATTTGTTGGCTAAAAGAAATTACGATTTAAATATTTGGGTTTATGCAAGGATTAATACCGTCAATGAAAAAATGCTCCAAAAAATGAAAAGAGCCGGAATTAAATGGATTTGTTATGGAATCGAATCGGCCAACGAAATAGTAAGAAAAGGAGTTGCAAAATTTGGGTATGGGATAGAAGATATAAAAAGAATAGTTAAAATGACACAAGATGCGGGGCTCTATGTAATGGGTAATTTCATTTTTGGCTTGCCAGATGATAACCTCGAAACTATGCAAGAAACTCTTCGTTTGGCAGAAGAACTAAATTGTGAATATGTGAACTTTTACTGCGCAATGGCATATCCTGGATCAAGGCTGTACGAGGAAGCAATCCAAAAAGGATGGGAACTTCCAAAAAGTTGGCTGGGTTATGCTCAATTAAGCGAAGAAACTCTTCCCTTATCAACAAGGTATCTTTCAGGAAGAGAGGTTTTACGATTTAGAGATGAAGCATTTGTAAAATATTTCAGTAGACCAGAATACTTATCAATGATTCGAGAAAAATTTGGAGAAGAAGCAGTTTTACACATAAAAGAAATGTTAAAACATAAAATTAAAAGAAAATATTTATGATCATTAGCCGAACGCCTTTTAGAATTTCATTTTTTGGAGGGGGAACGGATTACCCTGTTTGGTATCGAGAAAACCCTGGCGCAGTTCTTTCAACCACTATTGACAAATATTGTTATATTACTGTGAGATATTTACCCCCTTTTTTTTCTCACAAACATAGAATCGTTTGGTCAAAAATAGAATTAGTCCAAGACATAAACGAAATCTTACATCCTGTTGTAAAGGCTGTTTTGAATTACTTAAAAATTGATAAAGGAGTTGAAATTCACCATCAAGGAGATTTACCAGCAAGAAGCGGAATAGGTTCATCTTCCGCTTTTACTGTTGGTTTGCTTAATGCTTTATATGCACTGAAAGGAATAATAATTTCAAAAGAAAGATTGGCTAAAGAAGCAATCCATATAGAGAGAGATATTTTAAAAGAAAATGTTGGTTCTCAAGATCAAATAGCAGCAGCCTTTGGTGGTTTTAACAAAATAACGTTTAATGGAGAAGACGAAATAGAAATTCATCCAGTTACTATCCCAAAAGAGCGAATTGAGGAATTAGAAAATTACCTAATGCTTTATTTCACTGGTCTTTCCCGCACTGCTTCTGATATTGCTAAAAAACAAATCGAAATGACACCCTTAAAACAACGAGAACTTCAAAGAATGTACCAAATGGTAGATGAGGGAATAAAAATCCTTACAGAAAGTTCAGACATTAAAGACTTTGGAAGATTACTCCACGAAGCATGGATATTTAAGAGAAGTTTGACCGATAAAATTTCAACTCCGGAAATAGATAAAATTTACGAAAGCGCACTAAAAGCAGGAGCAATCGGAGGAAAGCTTCTTGGAGCGGGTGGGGGAGGATTTATGCTTTTATTTGTACCTCCAGAAACTCAGCCAAAAGTAAGAGAAAAACTCAAAAATTTACTCGAGGTGAAATTTAAGTTTGAGAGAAATGGAAGTCAAATAATTTATTATGCGCCTGAGATATAAATAATAAAACGATGAAAATTCCATTTGGTACAATTACAATTACTGAAAAATCAAAAAAATTAATAAATGAAATCTTAGACTCTGGTAGAGTTTCGAGTGGGAAATATGTCAGAGAATTTGAAGAAAAATTTGCAGCTTTAATTGGAAGAAAAGAAGCGGTAGCAGTTAGTAGTGGAACGGATGCGGATACTTTAGCTTTGGCGGTATTATATGATTTTGGTGCAAAACGGGGAGATGAAATTATAATACCAGCTCTCTCTTTTGTCGCTACAGGAAACGCAGTATTACATGCAGGTTTTACTCCAGTATTCGTAGATATAGAAAAAGAAACCTTGAATATAGACGTAAAAAAAATTGAAAACAAGATCACTAAAAAAACTAGAGCAATAATGCCGGTTCATTTGATGGGAAAACCTGCTGATATGGATGCAATTAATGCAATAGCTAAAAAATACGATCTTTTTGTGATAGAAGATGCGGCCGAAGCTTACGGAGCAATTTATAAAGGAAAAAAGATAGGTACCCTTGGAGATTTAGCTGCTTTCAGCACTTATTTAGCCCATATGATTTCCACGGTTGAAGGAGGGGTAGTGGTTACTGATCGAGAGGACTTTGCAGAAATTTTGAGATCATTGAGAGCACACGGAACAGCTTGCAAATGCAAGATTTGTACACTGAGAGCCAAAGGAGGTTACTGTCCAAAAAGATTTCAATATGGCGAAGATATTAGATTTTTATTTGAAAGAATTGGTTACTCTTCAAAGATGAATGAACTAGAGGCAGCAATTGGATTGGGAAATTTGGAAATTTTTGATCAAATTTTAGAGAAAAGGAGAAAAAATTGGGAAAACTTGTATAATAAATTTCAAAAATTTGAACCCTATTTGACTACAATTAAAGAAGGCGAAAATGAAAGAATTGGCCCCCATGCATTTCCCATTATTATTTCAGAAAATTCACCTTTTACTAGAAAAGAATTAGTTGATTTTTTAGAAAAAAACGGCATTGAAACAAGAAGCTTATTTTCTTCAATTCCAACTCAGTGCAAAGGTTTTGAATTTTTAGGATACAAACTTGGAGACTTTCCCAATGCTGAATTCATAGGCAGAAATGGTTTACATATTGGAGTACATCAAGATTTAAACGAGGAACACATTGATTATTTTATTGAAAAAGTAAAAGAGTTTTTGGAACTTAAACTCAGTTAATTATGATCAAGGTGTTTAACACTAAATTAAAAGGCGTAAAACTAATTAAAATTCGCCCCTTCAAAGATTTCAGAGGAGAATATGTTGAGCTTTATAATGAAAAACTTTATAAAAAGGTAGGCATTAAAATTAAATTTGTTGAAGATGATATTTCTGTGTCAAAAAAGAATGTTTTACGGGGAATTCATGGTTACTATGAAAAGAACTGGCGATTGGTTTCTTGTTTATATGGGAAATTGTACCTGGTTATTGTTAATTGCAAAGAAAATTCAAAAGACTTTGGAAAATGGCAAGCGTTTAAATTATCTGATAAAAAAAGAGAACAAATTTTAGTTCCTCCAGGGTATGGGGTGGCTCATTTAGTTTTAAGTGACTGGGCAATTTTTCATTACAAACAATCAGAATATTATGATCCCAAAAGGCAATTTACCTACAAATGGGACGACCCAAGATTTAAAATTAAATGGCCAATCAAAAATCCAATTCTTTCAGAAAGGGATAGACTTGGGCATTATGTGTCATTTGATAAAATTAAATTATGACTAGGAAAATTGAGCAATTAAAACAAAAAGCAAAATATCTTCGTCAACAGGTCTTAGAAATGTGCGTAAGAGCTGGTACTGGACACGTAACTTCCTCTTTTTCTTGCGTCGAAATATTAACTACCCTTTATTATGGCGGAATTCTTCGGTTTAACCCTAAAGATCCTAAATGGAAAGAGAGAGACAGGTTCATTTTAAGTAAAGGACATGCCAGTCCAATTTTGTATGTAATTTTAGCCGATTTAGGTTTTTTTCCAAAAAAATATTTAGAAAAGTTCAATCAAGCTGATGGAAAATTTTCTGTTCATTTACAGCACGATGTACCAGGAGTAGAGATCACCTCTGGCTCTCTCGGTCATGGCTTTGGAGTAGCTGCAGGTATGGCTTTAGCAGCAAAATTAAATCGAGAACTTTATACTGTCTTTGTCCTTTTAGGAGATGGCGAATGTTACGAAGGTTCGATTTGGGAAACAGCCATGTTTGCTAGTCATAATCGATTAAACAATCTTATTGCTATCGTTGATAGAAACTATCTTTCGGTAATAGATTTTACTGAGAATGCACTTGCGTTGGAACCTTTTGAGGAAAAATGGAAATCTTTTGGGTGGAGAACGATTTCTATTGATGGTCATTCCTTTGAGGAAATTTTTGGAGCTTTAAAAGGATTTCGTTCTCGAAGATCAACTCAACCCTTGGTAATTATTGCAAACACAGTAAAAGGAAAAGGTGTAGAATTCATGTCAGATGTTCCCTTATGGCACTCATTAGCACCCCAAGGTCAAGATGCTTTTGAGGCTCAAAAAGAATTGGAAAACGAAAATGACGCTGAATAATACTTTACAAAAAATGACAATGAGAGACGCTTTTTTAAGCAGGGTATATGAACTTGCTAAGGAAAACCCTGACATCATTGTACTTTCTGCTGACATGGGGGCTCCAGCCTTGGATAAATTTAGAAAACATTTAGCTAGCCAATTTTTTAGCACCGGAATTGCCGAACAAAACACTATTCTTATTGGAGCTGGGTTAGCCCTAGAAGGAAAAAAAGTTTTTGCTCTTGCTATTGCGCCTTTTATTACTTTACGTTGCTATGAACAAATAAGGATTGAACTGGCTGCGATGAATCTTCCTGTTACTATTGTTGGAGTCGGTGCTGGATTTGGATATGACGATTCCGGCCCAACTCATCATGCCGTTGAAGACTTATCAGTTTTGCGAATTTTACCCAACTTTACAATTCATAATGCCACCGATAATGTAATGGCTAGAGCTTTTGTTGATCTTTCGTGTAAAATGCCCGGACCGAATTATGTCCGATTAGATAGAAAAATATTACCCATAATTTATCAAGAAGAAACTGATTTTTCTCAAGGATTATCCGTTTTAAAGGAAAGCCAAGACATTTACTTAATTGCTACAGGAAATATGGTTCATCGGGCATTGGAAGTAGCAGAAGTGCTAAAAAATCACTCCTTAAAAGTTGGAGTAATAGACATTTATACATTTCCGATTAATGAAAAATTGCTTTTGGAAAAAATTGATGGGGTTAAAAAAGTAATAACTATCGAAGAACATACTCTTCCGGGTGGTTTGGGAAGTGCAGTTGCAGAGATTTTAATGGATAATAATAAATTTATTCCATTAAAAAGAATTGGACTTAATTTAAGCAAGGGATATTGCTACAAGTATGGGGGCAGAGAGAACATTCAATCTCTTTATGGGTTAGATAAAAAAAGCTTAGCTAAAACAATTTTAGAATTTGCTAAGAAATAATGTATGGCCAAAAATTCAATGATCGAACAAGCAATAACCGAATCTTTGAAGATAAAACGGGAGATTTTGACGAATAAGAGAATTTTAAAGATTATCGATAAAGTCTCAAAGGAGATAATCAAAGCATTCAAAAACAAAAATAAGGTTTTGCTTTGTGGAAATGGGGGCTCGGCTGCTGATGCTCAACACATTGCAGCTGAACTTTCTGGGAGGTTTTATTTAGATAGAGAGCCCCTTTTTGCTGAAGCTTTACATTGCAATACTTCTTTTTTAACAGCAGTCGCGAATGATTATTCTTTTGAAGATGTATTTGCGCGAGCGGTAAAAGCAATGGGGAAAAAGGGGGATATTTTAATTGGAATTTCAACATCTGGCAATTCTGCAAATGTAATAAGAGCGATAAAAGTGGCAAAAGAAATCGGAATGATTACTGTAGGGATGACAGGGAAGACTGGAGGAAAAATGAAAGACATTTGTCATTACTTAATTAGAGTTCCCTCCACCGATACTCCCAGAATTCAAGAAACCCATATTTTAATCGGCCACATCATCTGCGAAATAGTTGAAAAAGAAATTTTTGGGAAAAAACAATGATTGCTGCAATTTTAGCCGGAGGAAGAGGAACTCGCCTTTCTTCAATGATCAAAAGAATTCCTAAGCCTTTAGTAAAAATAGCCGGAAAACCAGTCCTCGAGCATCAAATTCTACTTTTAAGAAAATACGGAATAAAAAAAGCTTGGCTCCTTTTGGGTTATATGGGAGAAAAAATCAGAGAATACTTTGGAGATGGAAAAAAATGGAAAGTGAAAATTTACTATCATCAAGAAAAAGAATTATTGGGAACTGCAGGGGCTTTAAAAATATTAGAAAATTACGTTAAAGAAGATTTCTTGGTTTTATCTGGAGATATAATGCTAGATATTGATCTTAAAAGATTTATTAGATTCCACAAAAAAAAGAATGGTATTGCCACTTTCATTGTGCATCCTTCAGACCATCCTTTAGATAGTGATTTGGTTGAAGTGAATAAAGAAGATAGAATAATTTCATTGCTCAAAAGACCTCATCCTCCAGAAAGAATTTTTCATAATTTAAGCATTGCCTCAATTTACATTTTTTCCCCAAAAATTTTCAAATTTATTCCCAAAAACAGAAAAACAGATATCGAAAAAGATATCTTGCCCAAATTATTAAAATCTGGTTCTAAAATATATGCCTACCGTACATCAGAATACATTAAAGATATCGGAACCCCAAGTCGTTTAATGAAGGTAAGAAAAGATTATAAACTAGGAAAAGTGAAAAAACTTAATTTGAAAAACAAACAAAGGGCAGTTTTTTTAGATAGAGATGGAGTGATCAATGAAGAAGTGGATCAACTTTGTGTTTAATGAAGGTAAGAAAAGATTATAAACTAGGAAAAGTGAAAAAACTTAATTTGAAAAACAAACAAAGGGCAGTTTTTTTAGATAGAGATGGAGTGATCAATGAAGAAGTGGATCAACTTTGTAATGTTAAAGATTTGAAAATTTATAGTTTCGCAGCAAAAGCGATAAAAAGAATGAATGATTTAGGATATCTAGTAATTATCATTACTAATCAACCAATGATTGCAAAAGGTTTTATGACAGAAAAAGATTTAGATGCAATTCACAAAAAATTAGAAACTGAATTGGGGAAAGAAGGTGCTAAAATAGATGCTATTTATTATTGTCCTCACCATCCAGAAAAGGGTTTTCCAGGAGAAGTAAAGGAGTTAAAAATTAAATGTAACTGCCGAAAACCAAAAATTGGGCTTTTTTTGAGGGCAAAAAAAGATTTTAATATAGATTTAAAGAAATCTTTTTGTATTGGAGATCAAACAATGGATATTTTAGCAGGAAAAAGGGCAGGCTGCAAAACTATTTTGGTAAAAACTGGATATGGGGGAAAAGACGGGAAATTTAATATCAGAGCAGATTTTGTTGCAACAAATCTTTTGGATGCAACAAAATTTATTTAATTTCAGAATCTCAAAAATTTTTAAACCTTTATTTTAAGAAAATGATAAACAAAACAATAATTTTATTAACTCCTTATAAAGATTTATCAAAACATAGACTTTCAAAGTGGGTTCCTTATTTAACCAGTATAAAATTTATTAATTTTAAGGACTCTTTTTTAAAGCCATTAAAATCTATTTTTTCTAAGGTCATTCTCTACGATTATGTTTATCAAGTTGTCCAAAAAGGATTCAAAAAAATGAACAAAGATTTAATTGAATTGATTGAAAAAGAGCAGCCCTTTTATCTTCTTTGGATTGCATTTGGCGAGTATTATGAAATTCAAGAAACTACTTTCGATATTATTAGAAAAAAGGGATCCAAAATTATTGGGTGGTTTTTTGATGATGACATCCGTTTTGATTACTACTCAAAACAGTGGGTTCCCTATCTTGATTTTGTGATAACTAGCGATATTAATAATGGTGTAGAAAAATATCAAAAATTAGGAATAACCTCTTTTTTTGCGGTACCAGATGTATGGGAAGCAGTTGAGAGAGATTGGTCAAAAAAGGAAGAAAAATACGCTGTCTCTTTTGTGGGAACTATTTACTTAGATAGAGAAAAGTATCTAACAAAATTAGAAAAAGCTGGTATTAATGTTCAAATATTTGGTATTGGAACGCAACGACATCTTTCTTTTCAAGAGATCAAGGAGATTTTTTGGAAGAGTAAAATTAATCTTAATTTCTCAAAAACTCCCGATGGTAAAAAACTTACGATAAAAGGGAGACTGTTTAACATACCTTTATCAGGAGGATTTCTTTTAACTGAATATTTACCCGGTCTTGAAAAATTTTTTGAGATCAATAAAGAGGTTGTTTGCTTTAGAACGGAAGAGGAACTTTTAGAAAAAATACAATACTACTTGGTGCATGATGAAGAGCGAAAAAGAATTGCTTATGCTGGTTGGAAAAGGGCTACTCAAAAATATGACTCTTATCACATTATTGCTGAAATTTTTGAACAAGTCGAAAAGATCAGCAATAAAAGGTTTTTCAAAACAAAAGAGTTAGAAACCTCAGAGGATATAAAGAAAAGAATTGCTACTTTTTATTTTAATTGGGCAAAAGCATATTTATTTGAAAACTACAAAGGACTATGGAAGGAGTCTTTTGCTTTTGCTTTACTTTATAATCGTGATGATTTTAAAATAAAATTTTTTTACAAAATTGGTGAACTTCCTTTTTTTATCCGGCTTTCTTTAATTTTTCCAATACTGTTCTTTGGTAATTTATTCTATATTTTAAAATCTGCAACAAAAACCATCATTTTAGCTATTGGTAAAGAAAAGATCTTTAGGAGTTATTATAAATTTCGAAATATTTTACGCCTCAAAATATTTAAATCTTAATCCATCAAACCACAATCATGAAAAATGAAACAGTGATTCTCTTAGCCCCTCTAAAAGATTACAGTGATCATAAAATATGTAAATACGCGCCTTACTGGGGGTTTGGTCATCCATTCTGGTTTTATGATTACGAACCGCTGAAAAGAATTTTTTCGAAGGTAATAGTTTACGATTATATAGAACGTTTATTAGAGAGGGGTTTTAAAGGAATAAACGAGGAATTAGTGGAATTGGTAAAAAAAGAAAAGCCAAAATATCTCGTTTGGCCAAGCGTTAATTATGAATTTTTAGAATCGACTTTTGATGAAATTAGAAAATTGGGAACGAAAATAGTCGGACTTTTTTTCGACGATGAATTTCGCTTTGAAAACTATTCAAAATACTGGATCCCCCATCTTGATTTTTGTGTAACAAATTGTGAAGAAGTATTAGAGAAGTATAAAGAATTTGGCGCGAAAGTAATTCATGTTTTTGTTTGTCATAATTTTCCTCTCGATGTCGATTGGGATAATATAAAGTACAAATACGAAGTTTCTTTTGTTGGGACAAAGACTCTAGAAAGAGTCAAATATATTAACGAAATTAGAAAAAGAGGAATAAAAGTACATCTGGCAGGTCATGGATGGAGCTTACAAGGGAAGGTTCCTTTTGAAGAGATGCTGGAAATTTTTCAAACTAGCAAAATCAACCTTAATTTTTCAGGAACTAAAGAAAATAAAAAAGGTTGGAAAGGAAGGCTATTGGAGGTAATCAATGCTGGAGGGTTTCTTTTAACTGAATATCGTCCAGGGATCGAAGAATTTTTTGAAATCGATAAAGAAATTGTCTGTTTCACAAATGTTGAGGAAATGATTGAAAAAATTATTTATTATTTAAATCATGAGGAAGAGAGAAAAAAAATTGCTCGAGCAGGTTGGGAAAAGGGAAAGAACAAATACACTCCGTTTAATATGTATTCTAAAATTTTTGAGGAAATTGAATCTTTTCCTTCGCAAGCAAGGGAAATAAGTGGTTGTTCTCGAACAGTAGAGATACCTAAAAACATTCGAAAAATACCTTCTTATTATTATCTAAATTGGGGAAAGGTATTTTTAATTTCAAACCATAAAGGCTTTTGGAAAGACGCTTTTTCTATTTCTTTATTTTATGACCCTTCTAATTTTCAAACTAAAATCTTTCAGTTTATTGGTGCATTACCACTTTTTGTTCGTTTTATCATCTTGTTTCCCTACGCTTTTTTATTAAAGACTTTGAATTTTTTCAAAAAAATTTTAGCTCCCCTTCCCTTTCCTCCTATTGTTTGGAAAATATATTATAAATTTAAGGCTATCTCTAGGGGAGAACTTTCATGAAAAAGAAACCATTAGTTAGTGTGATTACTCCTGTACTCAATGGGATTAAATATTTAAAGCAGTCCGTTGAGAGTGTTTTGAATCAGGATTATCCCTACATTGAACACATTTTTGTAGACGGTGGATCAACTGATGGAACCTTAGAGCTGCTAAGAGAATATCAAAAAAAATATCCCGAGAAAATTGTAGTGTTTTCTGATCCAAAACTGAACAAAGGAGCAGGAGAAGCGTGGAATGTAGGTTGGAAGATAGCAAAAGGAGATATTTTTGGATGGTTAGGGGCAGATGATTTTTATGAACCAGGAGCAATCTCAACAGTTATAAAATTTTTCCAGGAAAATCCTGATGCTTATTTTGTTTTTGGTGATTGCAATGTGGTAAATGAAAAAGGCGAAATTTTATTAACTTATCCAAAAAGAAATTACGATTTAAAGACTTTAATTAATACTAAAAATTTTATCCCTACCACATCAGCATTTTATAAAAGGGAAGTTATTGAAAGAATAGGTCCAATGGATACCAGCATTACTGGTGGAGATTGGGATTATTGGGTGAGAGTGGGGAAAGTTTTCACTCTCCACTACATTAATAAAACTCTTTCCAATTTTAGAATTCATTCTGGAGGAATTACAGGTAGAAAAGAATCGAGAAGAATGTACATTTACGATGACTTTAAAATAAGCCGTCGCCATGGCGGGAGTCTTTTTTCAAGGAGAGCTTTTCTTTATTATATTATGGTAACGATTGATCATTTGGGTCCTTTTAGATCAATTGCTTTTAACCTCTTTTTAAAAATAATTGATATAACTAAAAGATTTTATTATAGAAAATGATCGCTTTTTACTTTTTGGAACGGTAGAGTGTAAGATATTGGTCAATCATTTTCTCAACTTTAAAGAGTTCCTTTTGGACACTCGGTAGAGGCATTTTTTCAAACTTTGCCAAAAATTCTTTTTTATTATTCAATTCAAAAACGCAACTTTCTCCTACAATTTCTTTATTTCCTCCAACGTTGGATGCTAAAATTGGGAGTTGAGCAAAAACTGCTTCAATTAAAGTTATCGAGAGACCTTCATACCGAGAGGGTAATACAAAAAAATCAAATGCTTTTAAATATTGAAAAGCATTTTTTAAATTTCCAATTAAAAATACACTTTCCTTTAAACTATTTTTTGTAATGAAATTTTCTAATGTTTTTCTTTCTGGACCCTCTCCGATAAGAATAACAATTGCGGTAGGCTTTATTTTGAGGATACTCGGGAAAACATTGACCAAAAACTCATAATTTTTTGAATAATCTAATCTTCCAATTGAGCCAATTAAAAATTTATCTTTTAAATCAATTTTTATTTTTCCCTCAAAAAATTTTCTTGCGATTTCTCTTTCTAGAAATTCAGGCTCTGGAATGCCATTGTAAATTACTCTCCCTTCTTTAACTAACTTCAATTTTTTTGCTGTCTCTAAGTTGTTTTTTGAAACAAAAACTGGAATATCGACAAAGCAAAGCAAGAATTTAAAGGCCAACCAGTAAATAATTTTTAAGTACCAATCTTTTTTATAGTTTGGGTCCAAAATTGAAAGACCGTGAAAAGTAAAAATTGTTTTTGGTTTTGATTTTGAAAATTTTGCTCCAATTGCACCGAACAAAGCATTAGTTGAGTTAAAATGGCAAACATCAAATTTTTCCTTATCTAAAAATTTTTTGATTTCAAAAATGAAGAATAAATTAGATAGGGGATTGTGAGTTCTTTTTAGCCATTTGAAATTTACAAACTCTATTTTTTCCTCTGTCAATTTCTCTTTTAAATATTCTCCCTCACCAAACCCAACTTTAACTTCAATCTTTTTTTCTTTTAAACCCTTTGCCAACCAAAAAACAAAATTCGTTGCCCCTCCGATATTTCCATGAGTAATACAAATTAAAATTTTCATTGTTTTAATTTTACTTTAATTTTTTCTTCTTTACAAAAAATGCTTTTTTGATAAAATTCTGTTAGGGGACAATTTTGTCCCTTAAAGGAAATGAATATGAAGAAGCTAAATCCAATTTTTGTTTTAACAAAACTTAAAGAGTCAAAACTTAGAATTTTTACAACTTTGGATTTCCAAAGGATTTTTGATGTTGATTATGAAGTTGCAAAAAAGGCAATTTCCCGATATGTCAAAAAAGGAATTTTCACTAAACTTAGAAAGGGATTGTATTTTTTAACAGAAACTCCTCCTCTTGATTTTGAAATAGCAAATAGACTTTATTTTCCCTCTTATGTTTCTTTTGATACTGCTTTAGCTTTTTATGGAA
>Ga0197143_1002604_pt1 | contig 13005 bp, 10 predicted proteins | sample GBS70_MetaG_FD_148603 | JGI IMG/M metagenome (GOLD analysis project Ga0197143, IMG submission 148603) | Sediment microbial communities from Great Boiling Springs, Gerlach, Nevada, United States - GBS 70_MetaG | ecosystem: Environmental > Aquatic > Thermal springs > Hot (42-90C) > Sediment...
TTGAAGTGATTAAGACCGAGATGCTCGACGGGGTGAAGCTGCGCTTCCCGCATGGGTGGCTGTTGTTGCGGGCCAGCGGGACGGAGCCCTTACTGAGACTGTACTGTGAGCTGGATTCGCTCCAAGGCGTGCGCGAGGTGTTGGACGAAGCGGAGCGTTTTGCCCGAGGGGATTTGAGCTTGTGGGGGAAGTGATGTAATGGGTCAAGAGATTGTTCCCAGGGCCCAGCACCCAGTCGGTGGAGATCCCATCCAGCACAATCGGCGGTAATAACGCAAATTCCACGGGCACGTTGCGCTGCCCGCTGGAAGCGGCGTACCCACTTATGCACCACAGCGCGGCTGGTCTGCCACAGCCGGGCGGTCTGGGCGAGGGAGCCCGTCTTGTGGTAGGTCTGCACGAGCTGGTATCTTGCCTCTTGAGGATTCATCTTGTACACTTCCTGGTACGATAGTTCCATAGTTGGCATCCTCCTTGGGCACTCTTCCAGAGGCGTGCCCATGAGAGGATGCCCGCGTTCTTGAGCCAGCGCCACACCTCCCCCTGGTACCGATCTCTTGGCGCAGGGACCAGAGGGAGAGGGGAGAAAGAGGGGTGAGGGAGCTTGCTGCTATCAAGGGGCACGGCTCAAGAGAATGCTGATATCGTTGCTCGTCTGATTGGCTATGATGAGATCAGCTAATCTATCTCTATTGAGCTGAGGAGCGACCACAGCAATCGGCGTAGCGCCGACGGGGAGCGCCACCTTGTCCATGAGCTGTCCCACGGGGTCATCTTGTCTCCCGCCAATGCCGATGCGAATATTGCCGTTGTTCACGAGCAACACAAAATTCTCCAGCCGGCCCTGCCCATCGCCGAAGAGCATAGTGATGCTGTTGCTTCCCCCGTTGGTGGCGGCTATATCAAGCAAGCCATCGCCGTTAAAGTCTGCGACAGCCAGCGCCGAGGGGTCGGAGCCGGCCTCAAAGCGCCCAAAGGGCTGAAAATTCCCCTGCCCATCGCCTAGCCAGACCATCACGCTGTCGGTCGCGGCGGCATGAGAGGTCGCGAGATCCAAATACCCATCGCGGTTGAAGTCCGCCGCGACGATGTCAAAGGGAGGATCGTCTATAGCAATGTGTCGCGCGGCGGTAAACGCACCAAAGCCGCCACGTTTGTCGTTGAGCAAGATCGAGATGCTCTGGCTCTGGCTGAGATTGGCTGTAGCTGCATCGAGAAAGCCATCGCCGTTGAAATCCCCGAGGGCGAGTGCTTGGGGGGCATTGCCCACTTGATACTCATCGGGATAAGCAAAATCCCCTGTGCCATCGCCCAGCAAGATCGCGACCCGGCGCGTGCCGATAAAAGCGACGATTATATCGAGTATGCCGTCGTTGTTGAAGTCCCCCAGTGCGATATCTTTGGGGTTGGCATCGAGCGAGAAGAGGGGGCGGCTGCGGAAGGTGCCTTGGCCATCGTTGAAAAAGATAGAGAGCGAGCCTTTGGACCCGCTGCCGAAGTTTCCTACGACAATATCACTATGTCCGTCGTTGTTCAGATCTCCCGCGACAAGGGAGCGTGGGAAGTCGCCCACGACAAGGCGCTGGGCCCCTTCAGCAAAACCCCAGCGATCTCGCCCCAAAACTCCCTGGCTGAAGAAGACCACAACGCGCCCCGCGCGCTCTTCTTCGGGGCAGCCACGGGGATCGAGCTGACGCTGCTGGCTATCGCATCGCAGATATGCGACGGCCAGATCGGGCAGGCCATCTTCGTTGAAGTCGGCTACAGCTAAGGCCGATGGGGAGAGCCCTTGGATGGGCCAACGGGTCTCCTTGGGGAGGCGATAGGGTGTGGATTGAGCGAAGGTGAGCACTCCTCCGAATAAAATCAGAGTTGCAACTCCCAGTAGGAGCTCCTGCCTCTTCATAAGGCCCCCTTTATAGCGCGATTGGTCTGATTATACTGTCGCACAAGGGCGCGGGCAAGGGGGGTCTTGACAGCCCTTAATCAGGTTACTATAATAAGCCAAACTTAGCGAAAACTTACTGAGGGGCTAGGGGGAAGCCCCAAGACGAGGTGATCGGCAGGGGGGTAGACAAACTCACCAAGGCAGGGGCATCCACACCAATCGGGTTCGTTCAAAACTCTCAAAGGGAGGTTATAGTATGTCCAGCAGAGTTACTAAATGGGTTTTTGTGCTTGTGGCAGGGGTAGCCCTGTCGGCCCTGTCTTCGGGAGCAGCTCCCCAGCCAGGGCACTCTATAGTCTTGGAGCAACCGCCCCAGCTTGACGCTATCAGAGGACTTGCTGACACTGAGGCGCTGCTTTTGAACGCTGCAGGCACCAAGGGGTATATCGTTCACGTGGGACGCGATGATAACGCGTTCATCACTGAGTTCACCGTCCCTAACACCAAGGGCGGGCAGTGCGAGCTGGGGGTGCTCAAAGGCCCACGCGGCTCCCATGCGGTGGCCTATGATGAGGCCAACGCCCGTCTTTGGGTGGGCAACTTCCCTGAGGGTAATGTCTCAGTTGTAGACGTCTCCCAGCCGCTCAAAGAGAAGTGCATCGTGACTGGCGCGGTAGCTATTAACGATTCCGCTACGGATGTCGTCTACGATAGCGAGCGCAAACAGGCCTATGTCAGCGGCTTAATGACGAACAGCGTCTACGTGCTGGCCCGCAAAGAGGGCGAGAAGGAAGAATACGAGCTGAAAGCGACGATAGACCTCAGCGAGTCTTGTCAAAGCCCGAACGCGATGGCCCTGGGAGCGGACGCGCTCTATGCTGCTTGCATGGCATCGAATAACGTTGTGCGGGTCAACTTAGGCACTTTGAAAGCAGATGGCGCTGCTCCCGCTGGTGAAGGGCCTGTTGATATCAAGATAGCGTCGGACGGGAAGAAGCTCTACGTAGCGGCGGCTGTTTCTGACGCCCTAGCGGTCGTCGACTCAACCCAGATGGAGCTCGTAGCGTTGATCAGGTTGATCGGTTTACAAACGTCGGGGCTGAACCCGCGTTATGTAGCCCTATCGCCGGATCAACAGCTCGTCTATACGTCTAATGCTGCCGATCAGAGCGTGAGCATTGTGTGTCGAGGGCTTCTGTATGTCGCAGGGGCCTTCCGCGCCATCCCCAATACGCGAATCACAATGCCGGGAGTGCTCGCTGCGGTGAGCTTCCAAGGCCAACAGCTGCTCTACGTCCCAGACAAGGGAGGCTTCCTCCAAGTCTTTGACGTGAGCTCTCTTGCTGGAGCGTGTCCGTAAAGGACAGCCAAATATCAGATTTACACAAAAGGAGGGTCTGAACAATGGTGAAGCTTCGTTGGATCGTCTTCGGACTGCTCGTTGCGTTCGTTGTCTCATTGGCTTCTACGACCGCTTCCCAAGTCATCCAAGCCCAACAGCCCAAGATCTACACGATGGGGATGCTCTCAGACCTGCGCACCACCAACACCATGCGCACCATCCGCACCGCGTCGGTCTGGGAGGCGTATGTGCTGGGGCCGCGCCACTGCTCGCTCTTTGGGCTCAGCCCCACACGGTTCTACTACATCCCGTCCCTGGCGGCTTCGGTGCCCTATAAGCCGGGCACGACCGAACTCAACCTCCAGAAGGAGGGCGATCTCTTAACCCTGACCGTTGACCTCAAGAAGGGCGTCAAGTGGTCCGACGGCACCGAGGTCACCGCCGATGATGTGGTCTTCAGCATGTACGAAGGCCCGACGATCTTCGGTGGCGGCGACTTTGCCAAGGGCGTCACGACGCTGGGCGGTGCCTGGACCGTCTTGCTCGACCCCAATGTTTTAGTGAAGGTCGAGAAGACCGGCAGCCACCAGGTGAAGATGTTCTTCAAGCAGGCAAATCTCCGCATCCAGTGGGCCATTCTCTTTGCGGACATCTTCCAGAAGGCTTACTGGGAGCCCAAGTTTAGGGCTAACGCTGGAGATCGTGCTAAGCTTGAGGCGCTCGAAGTGAACGACGAGCCCGCCTGCGGCTGGGGCGCCATGCCCGAAGCCCTCAAGGCTCCGGGGGTCGGCTGGCAGCGCGGCGCGTTTGCGACCAACGTCGCCCAGCCCAATTACTTCTGGAAGGGCGTCAAAGTAGACGAGCGCGACGCCCAGGGCAACTACTCTGAAGAGAAGCCGGGCGTCTACACCTACAAGCAGCCGGTTCCCCCTGCAGCCGGGCCGGAGCTGGCGCGCTACGAGATCGGACCGTTCATTGATCGCGCTTCGTATCGTATCTTCGCCGATACGTCCTCGGCAGTCGCCGCGTTGATCAAGGGCGAGATTGACATGCTGCTCAACCCGCTGGGGGCCGATCCGGGGATTCGCGCGCAGTACCGCACCGAGCCCAAGATCAAGACCCAAGATAACAAGAGCCACGGCATGTTTTATCAGTCGTTCAATCTCCGCAGAAAGCCGTTTGGCAGCGGGCCGCTGCAGAAGGACCCCAAGTTCCGCGACGACGACATCATCGGTAGTCGGTTCCGCCAGGCGTGGAACTGCTTGATTGACCGGGACTTCACCACCCAGACGCTCTTCCAGAGGGTCGCGTTCTCGTTGCAGACGGTGGTTTCTCCAGCTAATGCGTTCTGGTTCAACGAGAAGCTGCGGGCGCCCTGCGACGAGTTCAGCGAGCAGACGGACAAGACCGCCGCGCGCGCTAAGAAGGTCGCTGCGGCTACAGCAATCTTGAAGTCGGTCGGCTTCACATGGGTGAAGGAGCCCAAGGCCGATACAACCAGCGGTGCTGTGACGGCGGGCGAGGGCATCGTTCTGCCGGTCATTCTCGGCAGCGCTGATGCTGCAGCAGGCGCAGCTATTACCGTGCCTGCGGGCACGATCGCTGTGGGGGCCAAGGTCCCGTTGGGTACGAAAGCGACCCTCACGGCTGGTGCTGCTAAAGCCGAAAGCGATGCCGCCGGCAAGGTTAGCCTCGCCTTGCCCGCCGGTACAACTTCGGTGACCTTGAGTGCCGCCGGCAAGGTCTACTTCTACGGCGCTGGGGACAAGACCAAGGATCGCATGCCGACGGTCAACTTCATCTACCCCAACTCGGCGTATGATCCGCGCCGCGCGCTCTTCGGCGTCCAGACCGAGAAGTGGCTCAACCAGATCGGCGTGCCCGTCCGCGGCGTCCCCACGGGCTTCAACGTCATCGTCACCAAGGTCTTCGATGAACAAGACTTTGACGTCTGGTCGCTCGGCTGGTCGCTGGGCGGCCTCACCCCGCCGGACTATCTGGAGTCGTTCTTCCACAGCCGACACACAGATATTGGCGACGATAACCCCCAGGGCTACAGCAACCCCGAGGTGGACGCCTTGCTCGATGAGTTCTTGAAGACCCTCGACCTCAACAAGGCTCGCGAGCTGGTCTTCAAGATCCAAGAGATCCTGCTGGTCGAATCGCCCTACGTGCCGCTCTTCGACACGGTGATCGTGGACGCCTGGCGCGACGACAAGGTCGTCTACCCCTTTGTCGAGCGCACCCAGGGCATCGTGGGCTTGGGCGGCATGCCCGCGTTGGTCAAGCTGCGCTAGTAGGAGGTCGGAGGAGACCTCCCCTCCTAGGACAATGGGACAGAGGGGCAGGGGTGGAGCTGGCAAACGGCTCCACCCTTTGCTTCTTCCCTTGCAGCTTGCAGATCATCTCCCGAGGGGCTAGAATCTCTTGAGCAAGGGAGGCTGTGTATGCGGCGCTACGTCCTCAGACGTCTGGCCCAGATCGTCGTGACCCTCTATCTGTATCTCACGCTCGTCTTCTTTATCTTAGAGGCCATCCCCGGCGACGTCAGCCAGATCTATATCCAAAACCCCCTGCTCACGAAAGAAGTCCGCGAACAGCTCATCAGAGATTTAGGACTAGATAAACCCATCCATGAGCGATACTTCACGTATCTGGCGAACTTTTTCATGGGGCGGTGGGGGACGTCGTTCTCTCACGATCGGCCTGTGTGGGATATCATCATCGAGCGGCTGCCGCGCACGGCCTTGCTCTTCCTCACCGCGACGCTCATCTCGTTCTACCTGGGGTTTGTGCTGGGAAAGATCATCGCGTGGCGGCGCGGCCAGCTTGCCGAATATGCCAGCACCGTCGCAGGGATCACGCTCTTTACGGTCTTTACCCCAATGTTGGCGCTCTTGTTGGTCTGGGTCTTCTCGCTTCAGCTCCATCTCTTCCCCATTGCCAACTTCCTCGATGAGAACAAATGGCAGCTGGTGAGCCTGCGCGCCGAAACGATCTTTAACTATATGCTGCTCACGCTGGGCGTTGTTACCATCGTAGGGCTGGGCTTGTGGTGGGCTGCCCATAGATTTATCTATCGGCCGTGGACGCGCTTTTTTGTCTTGCTCGGAGGATTTACGGGGCTCTTTGCGCTCACGGGGTATTTGTGGATAGCGTTCGGGCAGTGTTGGGATGCCTTCCCGCAGTACGGCGGGCGGATCTGCAACTGGCAGCTCGCCGGCGATATTCTCTATCATATGGTGCTGCCGGTGCTCAACGTCACGTTGATCTCCTTCGGGGGGACGATGCTCCTCATGCGCAACTCCATGCTGGAGACGATTCGGGAGGACTTTGTCATGGCGGCCAAAGCCAAGGGCTTGCCCGACAGCCAAGTGCGCGACAAGCACGCCGCGCGCAACGCCATGCTCCCCGTGGTCACCAGCTTCGTGCTCAGCTTGGCGTTGGCCATTGACGGGGGAATTATAACCGAGACGCTCTTCTCCTGGCCGGGGATGGGACTCACACTGCTCAGCGCCGTCCAAGAGAAGGATATGCCCCTAGCTGTGGCCGCGTTGGTCTTCGTCGGCGTCTTCGCGCTGATCGCGCATCTGGTCGCCGATGTGCTCTACGCCTATCTCGACCCGAGAATTCGCTATGATTAAACCAGAAACCGAAGAACAAGCGCGCAAGAGCGTGACGAAGCTGACAGTGCCGCATGTGCCGCTGTGGCGGATACGAATACGCTTGTTATGGCGCAGCGCCCGCGACAGCTGGGCCATGTTCTCCGAGAGCAAGATTGGCCTGACGGGATTGGCGATTATCGTCTTCTTTGGGCTGGCTGGCCTGGCCTATCCCATCTTGCGGGCGACCGTCTGGAGCGGCCCACGATACGATCCCATTCTCGCCTCTCCTCCCCCTGTCGTAGAAGAATGCATCCCCGGCGAGAACTGCGCCCCCTTACCGCCCTCGCCGGAACATCTCTTAGGGACTGACCCCTATGGCCGAGACATCCTGAGCCAACTGCTCTACGGCACAAGGGCGGCGTTCGTGCTGGGCATCTTTGCGGCGCTCATCACCGTTGTCATCGGCACGGCAGTGGGCGCGATCTCTGCATACTATGGGGGCTTCGTGGACACGTTCTTCATGCGATTGGCCGATATTATCTTGCTCTTCCCGTTGATCGCGTTTCTCATCGTGTTGAGCGGCTTGTATGCGTCGTTCGGCTCGCAGATGGACTTCTGGACTCTCGCTATCATCTTGGGGATTTATAACGGCTTTGGCGCGATTACGATCGTCTTGAAATCCCAGGCGCTCTCCATCAAAGTCAAGCCCTATATCGAAGCGGCCAAGGTCGCCGGCGGCAGTAACGCCCATATCATCATGCGCCATATCATCCCCAACGTGCTGCCCTTGTCGTTTCTCTACATGATGTTCACGGTGACAAACGCGATCTTCTCCGAGGCCGTCTTGAGCTTCTTCGGTCTTGTGGACATCAAGATGAGCTGGGGGCTGATGATCAACGTGACGCGCGATGCGGGATATCTGGGGGCAACGACGATGATGAAATTCTGGTGGCTGTGGCTCCCCGCGGGCCTCTCGATCACTCTCCTGTGCGCAGCGTTCTACCTTGTAGGGCGCGGGTTGGATGAGATCATCAATCCCCGCTTGCGTCGGAGATAATATCTATGCCCCGCAAGGTCTCTTGGGCGTTGTTGGCTCTCACGGTGGTGCTGGCGAGCATCTGGCATCTTCAGACCCAATGGAACTATCGCGCCTTTGTGCGCACCGCTCAGGGGCTTGCCCTTCAATTGGCTGAAGCCGCCCTCGAGGAGACCCCAGAGAGGGTGCGCGTTCGGTTCACCTTGATACTCACGAACTCTACCGCGCACGCGATCCCCGTGGAAGGCGCAAGCTGCTTGCTCTACGCAGGCCAGGAGTTCGTGGGGCCGTGTGTGGTTTCGGCCGATGTGCCTGCTGTCGTTCCGCCTCACGAAGAGTGGCGCTTGCCCGTCGTCACCGAGATCACGGGGCACTATCTCGAGATGTATCGCGAAACCCAAGCTGGGGGAGTGCGTGTTCAGGGGAGCGTTCAGGTCGAGCTTCCGGTGGGGGGCGACTTCGTCAAGGTCACACGCCGATTTCATGAATTGATCCCGAAGAGATGACCAAACAGAACGTTGGGGTATTTGTAGTCGCGGTTGTGCTCACGGGGTTGGCAGCGGGGCTCTCTGGGGCTACCCGCGAGCTGGTGCGGTTCTCCCCGGTGTCGGAGGGCTTTTTGGTAGGGCTCGTCGGGGTAGCGGGATTGGCGCTAGGAGGCTTAATCCGCGGGTTTGCCCAGCTGTTGGCAGCCATTCTCCTTGGGACACTTTTGAGCGGCGGGATCATGACGGGAGCGCTCCTGCTCTCTGAATGGGGAGACTCTCTGCTAGGCTTGGAAGCGACGCTCTCCGTTGCCGTCAGCAGAGCGGTGCTCAACGGGTTTCTCTTCGTCTTCCCGTTGACGCTGATCGGGGCGCTGATCGGGCGCCTCTTCCAGCGCGATTAATCTTATACTAAATCGCTACGGTAATGTCCGGATGTTCCTCGCTCCCTCCACCCACCAAGGATAGGCAGTTAACCGCTGCAGCCTTTCCGGTTCCTGCCAATACCGATGCACTAGCTCCAAGAGTCTCTGCTCCAGCGCCTCCACATCCTCGAAGACCTTGTTTGCAAGCTCCCCTCGCAGGTCTTTGAATACCCCCTCCGCCGGATTCAACTCCGGCGAGTAGGACGGTAAAGGCAACCCACTCAGCCCTTCCGGCCAGTCCACCTCCCCACTGCGGTGACTGCTGCTGTTGTCCAACACCAGCACAATCTCCTCCTGGGCATACCAGCTACGGAACTCCTCCAAGAACAGCTGGAAACATTGGCCATCCAGCCTGGGCAAGAACAAGAAGAAGGAGTCCCCCGTCAGCGGCTCCACCGCTGCATACAGCCAGAGCCATTGGTAGCGGTCTTCATAGGCCCAAGGGGGACGGACTCCTGTGGGGCACCACCGGCGCCGATGCCAGACCTTCAACCCGAAGCGGGCCTCGTCCAGGGCAAAGACCCGCTCAGCTTGACGCTCTTTCACCTGCTCCCCAAAGTTTTTTTAGCCTCTTGCTCCTTTGCGGATGCCTTGCGATGCCGACGGCGGCCGGTCTTGCGTTTGATCTTGTGCCGTTGGAAGAGGCGACCGAGGCCGGCGATGGAGAGCGGAGGCCCCACTGCTCTTCGAGGTAGGCTTGGGCGTCCTTAAGGCGGGCAATCCGTCCGGCCTTCATCTGCCCTTCCAAGGCCTGCCGGGCCTGGGAGTGAGGCGCTCCTGCCTGCCTCCTCGGGGTTGGTAACCGAACGATCGCACCCTATAGCAGTGCTTGTCAACTTTGAGAGCTTCAAAGCTTTGCAGGAGCGCCTCCGCGATCTTGAGGAAGCTCAGCTGGAGCAGATCGTTGCTCAAGGTCGAAAGGAGCACCGGCAAGGCTGCACGCGCCGGATCAAATCCCTACGCGAACTGCGTTGATGAAGCACCCTTAACTAAGCTTTACTGAAATAACCCTTCTATTGCGCATTTGTCCCCTCTTGACAATAAAAAAAAGCGTTATAATTGCATCATGATGGTTTAGGTGTAATAAACTCTTGTGAAGGAGGAAACTATGAGACATCAAGGAATAGCGGCCGTCGGGCTTATAGCGGCGTTGGCGATGGTTCTGGGTGGGTGTGGATTCTTCAAGCCGGCTCTAGAGACCAGGCAGAGTGACGAGATGCTTCAGCCTCAGGCTGTTGGTCAGGACAAAGTAGAGACTATTGATGACTTGTTCGCTGAAGTAGCGCGGCGGGTTCCAGAGTCGGGTTTCGGAGGGGCATTCTTTAACCCCAATGGGACGATCAGTATTTACTTGCGAGATCGGTCAAAGAAGGCAGAAACAGTAGCGGCACTCAGAACCTTATTCAGCCAGTGGGATATTCCATCACTGGATAAGGTCACGGTGCTCCAAAGCCGGTATGATTTCTCTCAACTTGCTGAATGGAAAAAGTTAGTAACCCTTGCCAACATCCCAGGGGTAATAATGGTTGACGCAGATGAAGGGGAGAACAACTTATTTGTTGGTATAGTAGACGTTGAGCTAAAGTCGCAGGTGCGACAAGAGCTCACTAAGCTTGGCATCCCTATTGAAGCAATCGTCATTGAGGAAGTTCAGCCTCCTAGATTCTTGGCCACACTAGAAGATCGTAGGCGTCCATTGATTAGCGGGATTAAGGTTCAGGCAGCTGGTATGACGAGTTGCACGATGGGACCTATTGCTACACGTAGTGGGGTGCGTGGTTTTCTTATGAATAGCCACTGCACGTATACAAAATTTGGACCTGACTCTGGGCGGGTATACCAGCCAACTAGCCCGGCTAGCGGCGGGAGTGCTAACGACCTTGTAGGAACTGAAGCTGTTGATCCGCTACCGTTCACAGGTGGGAGGTGCCCAGCTGGTCGAACTTGCCGTTGGAGTGATAGCTCCTTTATAAGACTTGCTTCTAGAGTTCAAGCTAGCCTAGGATATATTGCAAAAACCGCTGGTTTGGGGAGTAAGACTATCGTGGGCAGTTACCGAATCCTAGGAACGTTCACATATTCAGCTCAAGGTCAGATGGTCTATAAAGTCGGCAAAGCAACAGGGTTGACCCGCGGGGTTGTAGACCGAACATGTTGGGACTATCTGCCTCCGAGTGGAGTTGTATTGCTCTGTCAGCGCGCAGTTCTGGGAGAAACTTTGACACCAGCCGATAATGGCGACAGTGGCTCGCCTGTCTTTCACATTCACTTTGGAGATTTAGTTTATCTCCACGGCATGGTATGGGGAGGGGTTCCCTGGGAGTTCTTCTTTAGTGGTATTGGAGAAATACAGGGTGACCTGGGGAGACTGATAACATGTACTACTGGCCTCTGCTAAGGGGGCGGACTTTAGCCAGTGGGAAATCCCTGAGAAGTTCTTGACAATTGCGTCAATATACTGCATAATCCAAACAGTGCGATACCGCTCACTATGTTAACCGAGAGGGTAACGGCATGGGGGCTTATCGTGATACTAGCACCTACATTAAGTGGGTGCGCCTTCCTTAAGGCCAGTCTTGAAAGAGAGCCTCTGTATCTATCGCTATCAGTGCGCCCCTGGATGCAAGAATCAGATAAGATAACATCTTATCTAATAAGCCTGTGGGGGAGAAATCTCAGCGATCGCCCTATCACGCTTGTTTTCGGCAATCGCCCTGTGCATGATATCGTTGTGACCAATGACGATGGCACAGAAGTCTGGCGATGGTCTCACGGCAAAGTCTTCTCACAAGTTCCCAAAGCGAAGACGATCAACCCTCATGAGCAGTTCGAGTTTGCAACCACGTGGGACCTGAGGAACAATGAGGGCCAACTTGTCCCACCTGGAACTTACTGGGTGCGCGGAATATTATATTTTGAGCCGGAGCAAGAATTGCAAACAAAGCCAGAGAAATTAATTATTACTCCAAGATCACCTCTGGCTCTTAGGCTGGAGGTGCCTACGGAAGTAACCCTTTGGGCCTTCGGTGAGTACGTCCCTTTGAAACTCGGTCGCAATGTGCTCCTGAAACTCAAGGTAAAGAATCGGGGCGACCAGCCTATGGCATTAACTTTCCGCGGTCATCCAGCCTATGACTTTGTCGTTAGCACGAACGATGGAGTAGAAGTTTGGCGCTGGTCGCAGAAGCAATTTGTTCAGCCCATTTATGAGCGAAGGATCCTCCAGCCTGGAGAGGAGTTAGAGTTTGCAGCAGTATGGGATCAAAGGGACAGTCAAGGCAGGCCCGTTTCATCGGGTCGCTATGAGGTACGGGGCGTTTTGTATTTAGAACCAGGGCAACTGGAAACAGAGCCAGTCTCTTTAGCTATCGGGCCGGGGCTGCCGCTCCACCTTGAGTTGGAGATGCCGTCCAGTGTACACACGGACGAAACAGTTTCACTGAAGCTCAAAGTGACAAACGCTAGTGATCGCGTCCTCGAGCTTTGGACCCTTGCACCGCCCTGGGATTTCATTGTAACCACCCAGGGTGGCAGGGAGGTCTGGCGCTGGGCGCGCGGAAAAGCTTTCCCCGCAACCCTCTTTCCTCTAACCCTGCATCCAGCTGAAGTGAAAGTCTATGAGGTGTCGTGGGACCAGCTCGATAACGAAGGCTATCCTGTTCCATCAGGAATTTACTGGATACGAGGAGTTTTCAGTGCTTCCCAGTTTGGCTTTGACGGGGTGATGGAACTCGTGCTGACCGAGCTGCAGAAGCTGGTAATCAGGCCGTGACGATGATGTCTCACAAGCTTTCGGCCCTTGGCCTTGGTGCACTGCTAACGATCATCTTGGGTGTTCTCTCTTCCAAAGCCATCTGCCCGTGCCGCCGCCTGACGCGACTTGCGCAGAAGCCCCAGAGATCTTCGCCCCATACACCGCATTACTATTGGCATTGATATTGGCTTGAAGGCCGCGAAAAAGCACAGGGTGATAGAAGCTCTAGAGACGACCATAGAGAGACTAAACATACCAAGAGAGACCGTAAGAGATGCCGCCTGTGGTGCCGAAGTGAATTACTACACCGTGACTTCTTGACGCTTCAGTTCGCGCTCCTTCTCAGCTACTAACAAGCGCGTCTTGATCACTGTATCGGGGTTGAGCGAGATGCTATCAATCCCGCACTCGACCAAGAACTCTGCGAACTCTGGGAAGTCTGACGGCGCCTGCCCGCAAATCCCGATCTT
>Ga0197143_1002605_pt1 | contig 13000 bp, 15 predicted proteins | sample GBS70_MetaG_FD_148603 | JGI IMG/M metagenome (GOLD analysis project Ga0197143, IMG submission 148603) | Sediment microbial communities from Great Boiling Springs, Gerlach, Nevada, United States - GBS 70_MetaG | ecosystem: Environmental > Aquatic > Thermal springs > Hot (42-90C) > Sediment...
ACAAGTGCAACATCTTTATTTTTGAAAAAGGGTAATGTTTTTTTAAGAAAATCAGGAGGAATAATAAAATCTGCATCAAAAATTGCTATAAATTCACCATTTGCATATTTTAAACCATTTTTCAATGCACCCGCCTTAAAACCTTCTCTTTTGTCTCTCCTTATAACTTCTATGTTAAATCCCTCTTTTTTCTTTTTTTCTACAATACTATCAATTAAATATTTTGTTTCATCATCCGAATCATCAAGTATATGAATTTCAAGTCTATCTTTTGGATAATATAAAGAAACTGCACTTTCAATGCATCTTTCAACAACATTGTATTCATTATAAACAGGGATTTGAATTGTAACAAATGGATAAAAATCTAATTCTTCATATTGAATTTTTTTATTTTGTGTCCTTTTATAAAGGTAAAGGAGCCATAATTTATATGTTCCAAAAATTATAAAAAGAATAAGCACTGGAACAAAGAAAACTTGATAAAGATAATACATTTATTTCCCTTTTTTAATTTAAAAAACATAATTTTAAAATAAAAAAAATTGATTTTTCAATCAAAATAAAATTGATTTTTCTTTGACTTTAAAAATCTTTTTGAATTATAATGAAAAGTTTAAATTAAAAGGAGGATATAAATGCCTGTAAAATTGCATTATAATTTTAAAGATGTTTTCAGGGCCTGCAAGATTTGGACTCTCAATTAAAAAAATATGGGTCATGTTCCTAGGAATATTTTTTGGAAGTATATTCTATTCCATCTTTACTTATCTTTCTGCAGTTTTAAGTGGATATTCCTTTAAAGAACTTTGGGACCAGTATCATCTTCTTCCAATAATTGGAATTGGTGAAATATATGGATGGGCAAAAATAATTTATATAATAGGTCTTATTCTTTTTGCCTTTTTCATATTTATCTTTGGAACAGCAGTTTCAAAAATTCATTTTGAACAATTAAAGGGTGATGAATTTTATGAAATAAAGGAAGCATTAAAATTTGCCTTTAAAAATGGTCTGGCATCATTTTTTGCTCCAATTGCACTTCTTGTAATAGTTCTTCTTATTCTTCTTTCAGGAGTTATATATGGTCTTATTAATAAAATTCCCTATTTTGGAGAAATATTTTTTATAATTTTTGCAATTCCCGCTTTTTTTGTCTGCCTTTTCATCGTTTATCTTCTTCTTTCTTTTCTTGTATCTTTATTTTTATCCCCATCAATAGTTGGAACAACAGGAAACGATACATTTGATACATTATTTGAAGTTTTTTCTACATTGAATGAACAACCATGGAGATTATTTATTTATGAAGTACTTCTTTTCTTTACAATGTTTGTTGCAGGAAGCATATTCACATTTTTTGTGGGAAAAGCAATTGGAATAGGTTATTGGGTTTTATCTGCAAAATGGCTTATGGGAGAAAAATTTTCAAATATAATGAATAATGCATGGGCATTTTTACCTTCATATCCTTTTTTAACAAATTTCTCCTCCTATTTTAAATTTTTAGGAATAGAAGAGATCCTTTTAATACCAGGATTTATAAAACTTTCAGGATTTCAAGCAGCAATTTCTTACATTTTAGGATTTATCGGTTATTTAATAATATTCATGGTTTTAGCTTATTATCTTTCAATGTTTTATACAGGAAACAATTTAATTTTTATAACCCTTTACAAAATTAAAGATGAAATAGACCTTTTAGCACCTGAAGAAGAGGAAGAAGAAGCTATTGAGGAAAAAGAGGAGGAAAAGAAAGAGGAAGAAAAAGTGGAAGAGAAAAAGGAATAACTATTTAATTTTTTCTATTTTTTTGTGAAGATAAATAAGATAGATTAAAATTCCTATCCATGCAATAAAATATGCTAAATAAAAAAAGATATTTTTCATAACTTTTCCTCCTTTAAATAAATTTTATATCTCAATTCAAAAATTAAAAGAAATATGAATAAAAAAGGAATTAAACTTAAAAATAATGCTACTTTCATAGGTGCTTCAATTCCTATTTGATATGGTTTAAAAATTAATGGATGGACACTTCTCCATAAATATACTGAAAAATAAACTAAAGGAATATCAAAATAAAATATTATTCCTAAAACACTTGAAAGTCTTGCCCTTTTATCAGGAGTTTCAACAAAATTTCTCAATAAAAGATAGGAAAGGTATAAAAACCATAAAATAAGAGTGGTTGTCAATCTTGGTTCCCATACCCAAAATACTCCCCATACTCCTTTTGCCCATATTGAACCCGTTAAAATTGTAATTGTTATAAAAACAAAACCTATCTCTGTACCTACCGCCCCTATCTTATCAAACTTATATTCCCTTTTTAAAAGATAAAGAATACTTGATATAAATGTTATTGTGAATGAAAAAAATCCATACCAGGCAAAAGGAATATGAATGTATAAAATTCTTACAAGTTCACCCATTTTTTCTTCAGGTGGAGAATATATTAAGGAAAAATATAAAGAAATTATTAATGTTAAAATTGCAAGAATAAAAAATATATATTTTTTCACAATTTATTTAAAAATTCTTCAAGAATTTCAGAAAGTGTAGGACTACCTATTTCTTGTAATTCATAATAAACATTCACAATTTCTTTATCTATTTTTAAAATTCTTGAAAGATTAATTGGAGTAGCACTTATTACTAAATCACATGGAACATTTTTTAAAATTTCTTCAAGTTCTTTAATTTGTTTCTCAGCATATCCCATTGCAGGAAGAACATCTTTTAAATGGGGATATTCTTCAAATACTTGTTTTATACTTCCAATTGCATATTCTTTTGGGGAAACAATTTCCTTTGCACCAAATTTTAATGCACAAATATAACCTGCACCAAAACCCATTTCTCCATGAGTTAAAGTTGGTCCATCTTCAACAACACAAACTTTTTTACCTTTAATTTTTTCTCCATCAGAGACAAATATTGGTGATGCTGCCTCAACTATCTTTGCCTTCTTATTTAATTTTCTTATATTCTCTCTTAAAACATTAATATCTTCTAAAGAAGCACTATCTATTTTATTTATTACAACAACATCGGCCATCCTTATATTTGTTTCACCTGGATGATATTTTTCTTCATGCCCTTTTCTTAAAGGGTCTGTAACAACTATATGAAGGTCTGGTTTAAAAAAGGGAAAATCGTTATTTCCACCATCCCATAAAATAATATCCGCTTCTTTTTCTGCTTCTTCTAAAATTTTTTCATAATCAACTCCCGCAAAAACCTTAAATCCATATCTTAAATGGGGCTCAAATTCTTCCCTTTCTTCAATTGTGCAATTGTATTTATCAAGGTCCTCAAATTTTTCAAACTTTTGAACAATTTGTTTCTTTAAATCACCATAAGGCATTGGATGTCTTACAACTGCTACATTTTTACCCTTTTCTTTTAAAATTTTTGCAACCTTTCTTGAAGTTTGACTCTTTCCACATCCAGTTCTAACAGCACAAACACTTATAACAGGTTTTTTTGATTTAAACATTGTTGACTTTGGACCTAAAAGCCAAAAATCAGCACCTTTTGAAAGACATCTTGAAGCAATATGCATAACATGCTCATGAGAAACATCAGAATATGAAAAAACGCATATATCAATTTTATATTTTTCAATAAGTTCTTCAAGTTCTTCTTCTGAATAAATTTTTATTCCTTCAGGATAAAGTTTTCCTGCAAGTTCTTTTGGATAAATTCTTCCCTCAATATTTGGAATCTGAGTAGCAGTAAAACCAACAACTTCATACTCTTCTTTATCTTTAAAAAATACATTGAAATTGTGAAAATCTCTACCAGCAGCACCTAAAATCAAAACTTTTCTTCTCATAAATCTATAAAACGGGGGCGACGAGATTTGAACTCGCGACCTCCGGCGTGACAGGCCGGCGTTCTCACCAGGCTGAACTACGCCCCCAATTTGAAAATTAAATTATAAACTATACATTATTCTTTTTTCAAACTATCAGCACTTCTCTTAATAAATAAACATTCTCGTGCTTTTTATATCCTTAAATTTTCCAATATATCTTGCTAATCTTTCAACTCCGATTCCAAAACCTGCAGAGGGATAAAATCCCTTTTTTGCCTCCTTTAAATATTCTTCAAAAAAATCCAAAGGTAAATTCTTTCTTTTCATTCTTTCTAAAATTTTCTCATATTCATATTCTCTCTCACCTCCCGAAAGACCCTCTCCAAATCCATAAGGATAAATAAGGTCATAATCAATTAAAATTCCCTTTCTAAAAGGGTCTTCCTTATCATAAAATTCTCTTTCCTCTTCAGGAAAGTCAATTATAAAATAAATATCTTCTATTTTTTTAGAAAAATTCATAACATTTCCAAAATTTCTTTTCATATCTAAAAAAGTTATTCTTTTAAAAGGTTTTTCAGGAATTTTTACAATTATTTCTGGAATTTCTTCTTTTACTTTTGAAATTATATAAATAACAAAATCTTCAATAAAAGAAAGAATTTGTTCCCTTTTCATTTCTCTTATTTCAACATCAATTTGAACAAATTCTAAAAGATGGTTAGGTGATTCATTTTCTATTCTCACATTTGGAGAAATTATAAAAATTTTATCAAAATAATTCATAAGAATTTGCTTTTGAAATATCATACTTGTTGTAAGAAAATAATCTTTTCCTTTTAATTTTGTTTTTGCATAATTCATTGAAAGTAAAGGGTCAGAAAGTTTTGTAAGGATTAATGGTAGAATTTCTGTAAACCCTTTTTCTTCTAAAAATCTTCTTGCCCATTTCAGTATTTTTGAAACAATAATAGTTCCTTTAATTCTTTCTTCCATGGGGGCCTCCTTTCAGAAATTTAAGAATTCACCCCCTACTTAAGGGGGTTATTATTAAAAAGATTTAAAAAAGGAAAACAAAACATATAAAAAATTATAAAGGAAAATTAAAAAGATTTTCAAATAATTTTTAACTTTTTCAGTTTCTCTCCTTCTCTTTTAACTTTAATATTACCTACTAAAAGAATCATTTCAAGAGTATTACATACTTTTGCAGAAATTAAATGGCCACCTTTAACTTCCCCATTTTTATTTGAAATTGTTATATGAAAATGATAGGGAGGATTTGTTTCAGGAGTTATCATCCCTGAAATTCCTAAAAGTTCTGAATTTCCTTTTTCTTCATGAATTTCATATACACTCCCATTCCAATAACCCATTTTAACTTCCTTCAACATTCCAAGAGCAGATACAACTCCTAAAATTTTTCCATTTTTAAATTCCTTTAAAATTTTATTTATGTTTTCTAAAAAATCTTCGTTATCTTCCATTACAACTATTATAAATTTATCATCCCTTTTAAATTGCATTTTTTATTTCCTCTTCTATAATTTCTTTAACCTTTGGATATGGAGGAACTCCCTGAATTTTAACCTTTTCATTTATAACAAGTGCAGGAGTTGTCATTGTATATTTCACAATTTCTTTTATATCATAAACATGCTCTAAAACTGCTTCAACCTTTAATTCTTCCAAAGCCCTTTTTGTAAGTCTTTCAAGGGTTTGACATTTTTGGCAACCAGGTCCAAGAATTTTAATCTTTAACATTTTAAACCTCCTTTTAAAAAATAAAATTCCCAACAAACCAACCTGAAATTCCCCCAAGAATCATTATTAAAATTGCATAAACTATTGCCTTTTTGAAACCAAATATTTTTCCTATAGCAAGGAAATTTGGTAATGATGCACCAGGTCCTGTTAAAAGTAAAGCAAGAGCAGGTCCTTTACCCATTCCTAATTTCATTAGAGTATGAACAAATGGGGCTTCTGTCAATGTGGCAAAATAACTAAAAGCACCAATTAATGTTGCAATAAAAGAAGAAGAAATTCTATTTCCACCAACTAAGGTTTCAACCCATTCCTTTTTTAAAATTTCACCAATTATCCCAACAATAAAAACACCAAGCAAAAGTAAAGGGAAAATTAATTTGACAAACCACCATGTCTCATTTAACCATTTTAGTATTTCTTCTTTTGTTTTAAAGATAAAAGCATATAAAAATGTTATTAAAAGGAAAATAAAAAATACAATTACTTTTTTAAAATAAGGTCCTTTTGGGACAAGATAATTTGGTGAAAGTAAGGTTAATAAAATTAGAATTAAAAGAACAAAATCTTTTTTCTTAATTATAGAAACCTTTTCAAATTCAGGATTATTTGAAGAAATAAAATTTCTTTCCTTTTCTTCTTTTATAAATATCCAGGTCATAAATAAGCCGACAATAACACTTATTAAAACACTAACAATTATCCTTGCTAAAACCATATCTCTTCCAATTATTGCACCTGTATATATAAGTGAAAGGATATTTGAGGAAGGAGCAACCCATAAAAATATAAAGGCAGGTCCTATACCCCCACCACTAAAATATATTCCAGCAGAAATGGGAATAACTGTGCAGGAACAAACAGCAAGAAAAATTGAAGAAAAGGCAGCAAGTGGAAATGAAATTATTTTCTTTGTTTTAGTTCCTAAATATTTTAAAATTGTTTCCTTTGAAAGAAATGTGACTATCCCTCCTGCAAGTAAAAAAGCAGGAATAAGACAAGTAAGAACATGTAAGGCAATATATTCTTTAAGGGCTAAAATTCCCGAAAGTAAAAGTTTTAAAATGAAGTCCATTAAACCTCTTTAAATTTCAAAATTAAATCTTTAATTTTTTCCTTGGAAGGAACTTCGCCTTTTGTAATCACATTATCATTTATTATAAGGACAGGTGTTGAAAAAACTTTATATTTTGCAATCTCTTTTATATCTTTTATATAATTAAGATTTGCCTGAATGTTTAATTCTGCAAGTGCGTTTCTAACATTTTTTAAAAGTGCTTCACATCTTGGGCATCCTGCACCAAGAACCTTAATTTCTAAATAATTTTTTTCTTCCTCCACCTTTTCACCCATATACTTTCTATATTCTCTCCATAAACTTTCTTTAAAATCATTTTCAACTTCTTGTGGTATATAATTCTTTTCTTTTATTCTTTTAAAAATTTCTTCTTTTTTCTCTTCATCTGAAACAGATAAGTTTTTAACATATTCAAAAACTTCTTTAAGTCCAATTATTCCAATTTCATTTCCTTTAATTCTTATTTTTTCCATAAGAAATATATAATACAATTTTTTTTATAAAAGTCAATTCCGAACTGCTTCATTAATAAAATCTATATGAAGAATTTTTATTTTTTAATCATTTTAAAATTGGCAATCTCCTTTTCACCTGAATAAATTTTTAAGAAATATATTCCTTTGGGAATTTTTTTAATTTTTTCTTCTTTTATCTCAATATAAGGGCTAAATTGAAGATATTTTGAAATTATTTCACTTCCTGTAATATCAAAAAGGACTATTTTTATTTCCCCTTCAAAATAACCAGAAAATCTTAAAGAAATTTTATCATCAGTAAAAGAAAAAGATTCAAGTTTGATGGGTAACATAGGTTTAATTTCTGAGTTCGGTGGAATAGTATCTACCTCTCCTAAAGGACTACATACATCAGAAGTTAAAATTGTAGGTGATGAGATAGATAATGTTGGAGAAGTAGTTGTTAAACTTTGTGATGTAATAGTTAATGAAGGGGATGAAGAAGAAATGCTTGGAGAAGTAACTATTGGATTGCAATCATACCAGGGACAATCAGAACCCATTTGTCCATCTTGCGTCTTTATAACTAAAAAATCATAGTAGCCTGCACCAAATGAATTTGTATATCCTACAACTATGTATCCACCATCACTTGTTTGCTGAATAGAAAGAGCCCGATCATAACTTCCTCCGCCAAAGGTTTTTGCCCACTCAATATTGCCATTAGAAGATAATTTTATAACTAAAAAATCATCGTTGCCTGCACCAAATGACCCTGTATATCCTGCAACTATGTATCCACCATCACTTGTTTGCTGAATAGAATAAGCCAATTCACCATCTCCTCCGCCAAAGGTTTTTGCGAAACTCATTGCCCCTATTTGATTTGGTAAACCTATAAGAAGACCTACTATTATTATGTTTGATATATACTTCATATTTTACCTCCTTTTTAACTAATATATTATACTAATTCAAAAACTTCTTTAAGTCCAATTATTCCAATTTCATTTCCTTTAATTCTTATTTTTTCCATAAGAAATATATAATACAATTTTTTTTTTATAAAAGTCAAATTTCCTTTATAATTATAAATCTTATGAGAAAGATAATAATAGATGCTGGAATTGGTTTGCCAGAAGAATTTATTAAAAAATATGAAATTGAAATTGTTCCTGTTAATATTTTTTCAGAAGAAGGGGAAGATTTTAGTGAAAAATCTTCTGAAGAGATAATTGATTCTATTAAAAAGGGTAAAATTTTAAAACCATCAGGTATTTCCTCTGAAAGATTAATTAAAGTATATAGAAAATATAAGGATAAAAATATAATTTCAATACATGTAGGTTCAACAATAAGTGGAGTTACAGATATTGCAAAAATTGTAGCAAAAAAAATGAAAGAGGAAAACACTCATGTTTATATTATTGATACTTTAACAGCAGGACCTGCTGCTGGAATTGGTATTTTTAAAAATATTGATAAATTACTAAATGAAAAAATTCCTCCTGCAGAAATTGAAAAGGAAATACAGGAAATTTCTAAAAAAACAGAAATGTTTTTTATTCTTAAAAATCCAAAAATGCTTTTAAGAGTAAGACCTGTTGAGGGATTAAAAAGGGTTTTAAAAAATCCATTAGTAATTTTGAAATATATAAAATCAGGAGGTGGTTATCCTTTGATCTCTCTTAAACTTGGCTTATTTAAAACTCTTAAATTTGTTCCAAAAAAGAAAGATGAGGTTGAGGAGATTATAAATTTTATAATGGAAAATTATTTAAAAAAGAAAGATAGGATAATTGCCTTTACTTTCGGATGTAAAAGAGAAAAAGATGAGGAAAGAATGATAAAGATTTTAAAGGAGAATTTTGAAGGGGAAATTTATTCAACTCCCCCTATACCTTTATGGGTAGCATGTATAGGAACAGGATTTATAGGAATTGCTTTTTATAAAGAAAATGAGGGTTGATATTTTAATATATTTAATTTTTGGGTATCTTGTAGGTTCTCTTACTTTCGCCCAGATTTTATCATTAATTTTTTTCAAAACAGATTTAAGAAAAAGGGGAACAGGTTATACTGGTGCATCAAATTTAGTTGCACTTGCAGGATGGAAATGGGGAATAATTGCAGGTATTCTTGATATATTAAAAACATTCCTTGTTTTAATAGTAACATATAAACTTACAAATTCTGAATTTTATTCGCTTTTATCCGGAATAATGACTGCAATAGGACATATATATCCAATATATTTTGGATTTAAGGGAGGAAAAGGTGGGGCATGTGCTACCGCAATACTATTTTTTATTTCACCAAAGGTTTTTTCAATAACTGCTATTTTCGCAATCCTTATTTTAATTTTAACAAGAATACCTATAACCCTTTATATTTTAACTATTTTACTTTATCCAACTCTTCTTTTCCTTTTTCATTTTAAACCTCAAATAATAATAGGTGTTCTTGCCCTTTTTGTTATCCTCTTTTTTGAAATGAAAGAAAACATAATTTCCTTTATAAAAGGTAAAGAAATAAAGATTGGAGAAGGGGAAATAGGAGGAAGAAAAAAGGAAAATTTAAGGTAAAATTAAAATTTTATTTTTAAAATTTTTTTCTTCAATCTTTATATATTCTCCTTTTTCCCATATTTTTAATTGATTATTTGAATTTTTATCAAAAAAGTTTCCACTTTCTCCTGGTGGCAAAACTATATAAATATCATCATTTTTAAAATCAATTATCATTCTCATAGAAGGACCTTCAACAACTTCAAAAGGAAAGGGGAATATAAAATAAATTCAAAAATTAATAAAAAGAAGTATCAAACTTATTTAATCACGATACCTTATAAATTTTTCACTTTTTATTAAATCGCCAACTTTACACACCAAGAAATATACACCTTCTGGAATTTCTCTTTTTTGTTCATCTTTTAAATCCCAGAATATTTCATATTTTCCAGATACTTTATATCCTGAAAAAATATTTTTTATTCTTCTTCCGTCCGCACTTAAAACAAAAATATTTAAATAAGTATCAACAAATACTTCATAAGAAATTTTCATTATATCTGTTTTTAAATTAAATTGAATTTTTATTGGAAAAGATGTTTTGTCTTTATCTTCTTCAAATGCTATAAGGATTTTTTCTTGTGAAGGACATTGGTCTACTAAAACAAGTAAAGTTGCATCAACATCTGGAGCACCAATATAATCCCAGAAATATCTCATACTACTACATTGAGGACTTCGGCTATAACCTAAAACAAAAGGCACTGAATTATTAGCTGCATACATAATATTTCCATAAAGAGTAGAAGGAAGAGGATAATATCTATACGAACCTGGGAATATATAAGGAAAAACTTGATCAGTGAGATGATAAGGTGGATTTATAATACTATATACACTGGGCGGACTTACATACCCTGTATGTTTTATGTTAAACCGCAATAACCCACTTGTCCCACCTGTGCCATTTAAAACAAGTTTTAAATATGCTCTTTTAATTTGAGAGTTTTGTGGAAAAGTAGCTACTGCAAATGAATTAAACCCTGCAAATTCCTCCAAAGAAGAAGGTTTATAGCCAACTGCTGCAACTCCCTGTGTTTGAACAGGTCCTTGCCATGTTCCTCCTCCTATCCTACGATAATAACCTCCAATATATTCAGAATAAAATTCATAAGAATCTAAAATTCTATAAAACCTTGCTCCAGACCATATTGGGACATTACACCTATTTTCAGAATGATAAGAGATTCTTATGGGGTTTACTTGGGTTACAATTGCTGAATGATAAGGTGTTCCATCAGGAAGATAAAATATTACAACGTCTCCTATTCTTACACAGGAAGGATCATCATCTTCTTCTGCAATACACTCTAAGAAATTCTTTAGTGCTGCTACCGATGTATATGTTTTTAATCTTTCATGTAAACCACTGCGTTCTGGATTACAAGGGTCAAATAAGTTCAATCCACCCGCTATTAAGCATTGGGATACAAAATTCGCACAATCTCTTCTCTCAATTTCTGGTACCTTATATGAGGGATTGAATTTATCACACCATTGTGAGGCATAATTTACTGCTGCATTTCTATTATAATAAAAAGCATTTAAAGAATAAACCAAAAATATAAAGATTATAATTTTTTTCATTTCTCCCTCCTATTCATAGCATATTTCAACAATCGTTCCATCTACACATATTGCATAAATACAATCTTTACCCCTTATATTTCCACATTTTATACATCCAAATTGAGGTGGAGGAGTTACAGAAATATAACTTATTACATTTCTTGTCCAGGTATTTTGTAATGGATCATAAGAAAATTCATGAATATAAAGAGTATCACCATGTGGAACATCTTCAGGAACAGCAGGCACATATAAATTCTTTTTGAATAAATAAGTTCTTGGGTCCTGCATAACATCACAATATTCAAAGCCAGGAGAAAGTCCATATAAATATCTTGGTAAAAAAGGATGCATTTGAGTTACTTCCCATATTTTAGTTTGAGGATTATATTTAAAAGCATAAAAGATTCTATCAAATATTCCATTTACAATAACCATTGGACCTACATAACCAAAATGAAATAAATGAGGTGTACCTAAACCTCCTTCTGGAACAGGTATATTCTGGGTATTTGGCCAAATTCCAACTAAATTTTCTTCCCATCCATTATTTGAATATGTAATTTCAAAAAGGGAATCAACATCGGTAATTCCATAAAAACGATTAATTCCATCTCCTCTGCCATCACCTAAGGAACCTATTCTAATATGATTACTTACAATGCTTTCCAAAACCCATCCATTTCCATCATATTTAAATTCATAACTTTTAAATTGAGAAGAAGAAATATAGAGCCTATTAACTCCGTCATTTCTCCCATCTCCTATAAGAATTGAAGTAACTAAATGTCCATAGGGAATCATAGGTAAAGGTATTTCTTGCATTACCCAATTTCCATTCTCATAAGAAATTTCATACAGTTTCCTTGTTCCTATACTTCTATAACAATATATCCGATTTAAATTGTCTGTTGCCCTTGCTTTTCCTATAACAATCCCATCAAAATTTGTCCCGGAAAAAATTGTGGTTTTAACCCATTCTGTGCCTGTCCATGTGTATTCTACAAGATTCTCATTTAAATTTAAATTTGCACAATAAAGCCTATTAATTCCATCATTCCTTGCATCACCTATTGCAATTTCACCTGCAAAATAATTTCCATAAGGAGGTGGATTATCAGGCGGATGAATTACTCTTCTTACCCATCTTTTTGGTGGTGTAAGACCCTTTTGAGTTTCACTATAACTTATATTTAAAAAAAGAAGAACTACAATTATTATTTTAATTTTTCCCATTTTCCCTCCCTTTTAAATATTTAAATAATACAGAATTTTTAAAAAAAAAAGTCAAGTATCCGCATTAGATCATAAAAATGTCCGTGAAATGTTATTGGATAGATCAAAATTAAATCCCTGTAAATTATAGAACGAAGAAGTTTGATATGGTAAATTAAAATTTTTTAACCTTAATTTAAGGTAAAATTAAAATTTTATTTTTAAAATTTTTTTCTTCAATTTTTATATATTCTCCTTTTTTCCATATTTTTAATTGATTATTTGAATTTTTATCAAAAAAGTTTCCACTTTCTCCTGGAGGCAAAACTATATAAATATCATTATTTTTAAAATCAATTATCATTCTCATAGAAGGACCTTCAACAACTTCAAAGGGTTTTGAAAGTAACCATCCCATTTTATTTGGCGATTCTGGTCCTCCTGAAACACTTATAGGACCTTTTGTAAAAAATATTTTTAAAAATTTATTATTTGAAAAAGGATGCTTAAATTTGGCTTTTACATA
>Ga0197143_1002606_pt1 | contig 12994 bp, 8 predicted proteins | sample GBS70_MetaG_FD_148603 | JGI IMG/M metagenome (GOLD analysis project Ga0197143, IMG submission 148603) | Sediment microbial communities from Great Boiling Springs, Gerlach, Nevada, United States - GBS 70_MetaG | ecosystem: Environmental > Aquatic > Thermal springs > Hot (42-90C) > Sediment...
ACAATATATTATCATATTCATATTCTATACCAGAATATCCTTTGTGTTCATAATTTACTCTCCCAACAACATGACTTTCAATAGGAGAATAAGGATATAAACGTTTCAGGTATGTATCTATTTCAATACCAGGAATATGTTTAAGTTTAAAAGCGACATCTAAATCTACCTCTTTTGACAAACAAAACCTTCTATGTTTTTTACATATTGAGAAAAGTGTTTCTTTAGGAATGTTAAATGTTGAACAAATAAGAGAGATATTATATTGATTTGCTGAAGAGTTAGATTTTTTTAATTTTTGTACACCATCCAAAAATTCTTTTGAGTTAAGATAAATACGAGCTACTTCTATTGAAGTTGCTAATATTTTATTTGTTCTATCTAAAATATCACCACGTGGTATGTTGATTTTGATTTTTGATGTTAGTTGTTTTTCGACAACAGGAAGGAAAACTTCCCGTTGCCAGACTTGAATAACAAATACTCTAAATATAAGTATCAAAGGTAACACAACAATTAAGAAAATCTTTAAAATATAAAACCGTTTCTTATCCATAATAATTATTTAACAAAAATATAATCGTTTTGTTTAACAGGAACAAAATTTAATTTTTTAGCATAATCTTGGAGCCGTTGTGTACTAATAAGTGCTTGAAAAGTTAAAACTAATTCTTTGTTTCTGTTTCTTTCTACAAGAAGCTGTTCATATAAATTATTTATTTCTTTTTGAAGTTTAATTATAATATATTGTTGCCTTAAATAGAATAGTACTGCAATAGCTAAAAATATACTCGTGATTATATAAATTCTTCTAACATTATTTTCTTTTTTATGTTTTTTCATACTTTTTGTGCAACACGAAGTTTAGCACTACGAGCAGATCTGTTTAACAGTATTTCTTCTGTTTGTGGTGTTAAAGGTTTTTTTGTTAAAACCTTTATATCTTTTCTTGTTTTAAAAATGTTTTTAACAATTCTATCTTCTAACGAATGATAACATATTGTTATTATTTTTCCGTTTGGAGCAAGGATATCAATAGCGTTATTTACGCCATCATATATATTTTTGAGTTCGTTGTTTATATAAATTCTCAATGCCTGAAAGATTTTTGTTGCAGGATGAAATTTATATTTGATTTCTTGTTTTATATCTCTAAGAAAAACTTTTTTACATTTTTGTTTAAGTATAGAGCAAACTACTTCAGCAAGTTCTTTCGCAGAAGATATCTTTTTTGTTTTTCTATATTCAACAATTTTTTTTGCTATAAGTTTACTATGCTTTTCTTCACCGTATTCTAGAAAAATTTTTGTTAACTCATCTTGGGGAAAAGTATTTACTACATCGTAACCTGTTAACAATAGATTTGTATCCATCCTCATATCTAAATTATCGTCATTGAAACTAAAACCACGGTTCGTTTTTAATTGTAAAGTTGAGATACCAAAATCAAATATCACACCATCAACTTTTTCTATATTTATTTTTTTAAGAATTTCTTTTATATTGACAAAGTTGTCTTTGAAAATAAATAAATTTTTTTGGTCCAAAAATTGGCTAAGATGTTGTTGACAATATTTTACTGCTTGTTCATCAAAGTCAATGCCAACAACAATACATTTTGGTGCTACAGAGAAAATTTTTTTAGTATGACCACCACAACCTATCGTTGCATCAACATAAATTTTGCCATTTTCTGGTTGTAAAAATTCAACAATTTTGTCTGCAAATACAGGTATATGCATTTAATGGATTAGATTTCGATTTGTGATTTTATTTGATTTAAAATTTTTTCTGCATTTTTATAATATTTTTCCCATTCTTCTTTTGACCAAAGTTCAACTTTGTTTCTGTTTCCTACTAACACAACTTCGTTTGATAAAGAGTATTTGTCTTTAAATTTTTTAGGGATGAGTAGCCTACCTTGGTTATCAAGTTCTACAATTTCTGCTTGAGCAAAAAATATTCTGTTAAAAATTCTTTGGTATGATTTATCTTTTAAAGATATATTTTCAATTTTTTTTGTTGTCTTAAGCCATTCCTGATAAGGATAAATCGCAACACAGTTGTCAATACCATAGGTGAGGACATACTTTTTTTTAAACCTAAATTTTTGAGGTAAAAAAATTCTTCCTTTCTTATCCAATGTGAGATACGATATACCAATAAAAACTTTTTTCATTGTTACCATTTTATACCACTTTATACCACTTTGTACACAAAATGTCAATAGGTAAAAAAATTTTTTAAGTAATTTTTTAAAAGTAAAGTTGGTTGGAAAGTGTTATATTTAGGTAGTAAGTTTTTCTATTATTTTCTTTACTACCGCTATGTTTTTTATATCCATATAAGAAGTTTGGTCAAAAGGACACTCTTTTGGTGTTTCAAGGATAAGAGGATAATTAGAAAAGTATTTTAGTATGTGTTTAAAACCACCATTACCAATGTATCCTTTCCCTATATGGTAATGTTGATCAATTTTGCTTCCTAAAGGTGTTTTTGAATCGTTTAAATGAATTACTTTTATTTTTTTTGTTCCTATGGTTTGGTTTATTTCTTCCAACATAGACTTAATTCCATCTTCTGTTTTTATGTTGTATCCGTAAGAAAAAGCGTGTGCTGTGTCAATACAAATGCCGATGTATCTACTGAATTTGCTTTTATGTATTATCTCTGCTAACTCAGTAAAAGTTCTGCCAATTTTGCGACCATTGCCACAAACATTTTCTAATAATAACATAAAAGTTATTTTGTTGTATTTTCCCAAAATATATTCAAAACAATAATCTATACATTTTACTATTTGCGAGACACCATTTTTAAAAGTTTTACCTTCAGAATAACTACCCGGATGCATTACAATATAATCCGCATCGAAAAGAAAAGATAATTCAAATTCTAATTTTAACAACTTTTTTGTTTTTTGATAAATCTCTTCGTTAGAACTTGCAGGATTAGGAAGATAAGCTGTGTGTAGTACTAAGGGTGATAAATTTAGTTTCTTTCTTAACAATTTAAATTCTTCGATTTCTTGAATAGTTGGCAACGAAGTTTTCCATATACGGGGTGAATGAGTAAACATTTGTAGACAGTTGCAACCAAGATAGTTTGCTTCTTCTAACGCATGTTTATAACCGTTTCTAATTGAACAATGAACACCTATTTTCATTTTTTATAACCTTTTTTAGTATAAAAAAAATCTTTTAATGTATTAAAATCAGTTGTAATTTTACATTCAGGTAATGATTTTAGAAAATATTTACCATACCATTGAGTTGTTATTCTAGGGTCTAATATACTTATTATACCCCAGTCTGTTTTACGTCGTATCAACCTACCAAACCCTTGTTTAAGTTTTAAAATAGCATTTGGTAAAAGATATTCTTTAAAAGAATCTTTTCCTTCTGATTCAATTTTTTCAGTTTTTGCTTCTATGATAGGATGGTCTGGGACATCAAAAGGCAGTTTCGGTATAATTATAGAGATAAGTTTTTCGCCAGGGATATCAACTCCTTGCCAAAAAGTGTTTACACCAAACAAAACTGAGTTTTCAGTCTTTTTATATTGTTCTAACAATTTGTACTTTGAAGTTGTTTGAACAAATAATTTATAATCTAGTTTGAAATGTTCAACAACCCAGTTCATAAGTTCAAAACTTGTAAACAAAACAAATGTGTTGCCTTCTGTAAGTTTAATAAGTTTTTCTATTATATCAATAATCACTTCTTTAAATTCTTCATACTCATGTTTTGGATTAGGAACACCTTCTGGGAGATAAATTACTACATTATTTTTATAATCAAACGAGGAACTAAGAATAAGTTCGTTAGATGTTGTAGAATTTGGTATTATTTCTGGAAATAAACCTACAGAAGATTTAAAAAATTTAAAGTCGTAGTTTACACATAATGTAGCTGATGTGAAAACAATTTTGTCGTATACAGAATATACGTATTCCTGCATCTCTTTAGTAAGGTCAATAGGTGTAATTCTTAGTATTATTTTTAATTTTTTTCTTTTTGTTTCTTCTTTTTCAACCCAGTAGATATAATTTTTTGTATCTTCACATTTTAGCCACATTGCAATAATTTTTATAAATTTTACTATACGTTTTGTAAAAACAGTTAGTTTAAAAACTTCTTCACGTTTTGAGACTAAATTCTTTGCTGAACTTAACAAGTTAAAAAGTTTGCTTAACTCTGGTATTAAAGTATTCTCAACAATGTTTGGTACAAAGATCCTTACTTCGGGTTTAGCTTGTAACAATTTGAGATTTATTTGTGCAAAAAATTCCTCAGTTTGTTCTAAGACTGATATTACAGAATCTATTATATTTTGTTTTAAGTTTTCGGGTAGTGAATGTAGTTTTGTAACTAATCCACGTTGTTTTTTTATGTTATATACCTGTTTACATAAAAACTTGATTTGATTGTTTGAAATTTCTTCACCAAACCATTGATAAATAACATTTTCTAAATTATGGGCTTCGTCAAAAATGATAATTTCTTCTGTTTCTTTATTTCTTTTTGGAACTAAGTTGTTTAGTGCTAATATGTTTGCAAAAAACAAATGGTGATTTATGATAATAATATCCATGTTTTTAAGTTGTTTTAAATTTTTATAATAAAAGCATTCTGAGTAAAACTTGCAATGTTTAGCTCTACACAAATCACTTTCACGGTTTATCTCATGCCAAAAGTCTTGTTCAACCTCTATCTCTTCAACACAACCTGTTTGAGTTGTTTTAAGCCAGTTTTCTATATTTATAATTTTAAGAATTTCGTCTTGTGTAAGTAAATCTTTTTTTAGTTCATAAAATTTGAAAAGACAAATATAATTTTCGCTGCCAAAAAATGTTGTGTACCAAATTTTATCTTTATATAAGTAATCAACAATTTTCTCTATTAAAGGAAGATCTTTTTTTTGTAATTGTTGTTGCAAAGTTTTTGTATATGTTGACACAATAATTCTTGTATTTTTTTGTAATTCTTTAAGATAAACTACAGCAGGTACAAGATAAGCCAAACTTTTGCCGATACCAGTTGGTGCTTCAACAACAATTTTTTTGTTTTCAATAAAACTTAGCAATATTTGTTTAGCCATATTTATTTGTTGTTCACGTATTTCAGAAGAAGGAAGGTATTGAGGTAAGATATTTATAAAAATTTCTTCTATCAAAGATAAAAGTTGTTCTTTTGTATCTAAGAATTTCATTTTAACACTTTGATAACTGGTACTTCTTTACAGTTTATAAAAAAGGGACAGTTTATACATTCGGTCCAAATTTTGTAGGGGAGGAGTTCTCGTGAAATTGTTTCATATCCAAGTTTATGAAAAAAATCGGGTATATAAGTTAGAGCAAATATTTTTTTGATACCTAATTTTTTTGCTTCTTCTTCTAATTTTTTAACAAGTGCTGTCCCAATACCTCTGTTTTGATACCTTTTCTCTACTGCTAAAGAACGTATTTCTGCAAGAACTTCATCTTTTTTACCGGTCCATATAATATGCAACGATGCGCAACCAATAATAATATTTTTTTTCTTAATTCGTGCAACAAAAAATTCTTGTAGTCGTTCATAGATTTCGTTAATAACCCTTGGTAACATCAAATTTTTTTTAGCATACTTATTAATAAGGTTATAAATGTGTGATACATCAAATACAGTTGCTTTATTAATGGTATACTTCATGTGATTCTCCTTCTAAAATATAAAATTTAGTTCACAAAAATTCAATATTTAGAATCTTATGATAACTTGCCCTTTTAAAGAAAACCTATAGTTTGTTTCTGTTTTTACTACACGGTTTATATTGACATTTGTTGCTAATTCAACAGTGAGGTTAATATATTTTGACACATCGTAATCACCACGTGCAGAAAAAGAGAAGTTGTCCGTGTTATTATGTGTAATATCAATAGGACTTTCTTTTCGTGTATATGATAAGTTAGAATTTATTCTTAATCTGTTTTGCAATGGGATAGTTTTGCCAAACAATTTTATTCCTTGTTGAGGAGTAATGTCAGCGTAATAAGTTAGAGTTAGTGAATGAGTAGTTATATTTTTAGTTGGTAATTTACGAGCATCTTCAGCGTAATCTTTTCTAAACTCATATTTTGGTGTTAATCTTTGTCCGAAAAAGGGGAAACTTATTTGGAATCCAATTATATCTGTAAATGACATAAGAGTTTTTAAAGAATGAATAAAACTGTAGGTATCTAAATAATTTCTTTCATAACTTGAAACAATTTGATAGTCGTCAAATAAACTAAAGCTTAGAACTTCTTTATGTTTTATATTTTGTTCAAGATTTACTTTTTTAGTTTCGGTTATTTTGTATGAGTATGACAAATCCAATCTAGTATTTTTTATCTTGTTTTGTTTAACAAAGAGATTTATTATATTTTCTATATCGTATAAAGTAGAGGTTAAATCAGGCCACATTTTTGTATAAACGATAGATTTTGATAAGGTTTCCTCCTTTTCTTCAACAGAATCAAAATAAGTGAGATTTATGTCTGTTTTCGCAAGAAAGCTTAGATTACCTTTTAATGAAAGACCTTCAAATAATTTCCAACTACTTGTAATTCTTTGTTCTTTTCGTTCAAACATATTCCTTCTTAGCTCTGTAATTGTAGAAACTTCGGTTTTGTACCAAAACAAATCAATGTTTTTAAAATTATAAAGATCTATATATTTTTCGTTTTTAGGTATTTTTTCGTATCTATCACCGGCAGTTATGTTAAAAGAATAATACAATCGCAGTGTCTGGATAGGTTTAATGTTTAGTACATCTTTAGGCATAAAATTTACTGAGAAATTACCAGATGCGTTCCGTGTTATATCCTTTTTGTCGGAAACAGGAAAGTTGAAATCTTCGTAAATATTCATTCTGTACCCAATGTTTGGTGAGAAAAACTTTAATAAATTTATTGAAGAATTTAATTCGGTAGCATATTCATTTCTTTTTTCGTATCGATCTGTAACTATAGAATTTGTTGTGTAATACAACTGGTATGTTTTTTGTAAATTATAAAGGGTAAAAAAAGTAAGTTTTGTGTAGTAGTCAAAAATATCTGTTTTAGAGTCAAGTTCTGGTATTATAAACTCTTCAGCGGGTTTTTTATAAAATATTCTATTTTCAGAAAATATATTTTTTGTAGAAAATCTTGCATCTAAACTCAGTTTATTCCAAAATTCAAATGGTAAATGTATTCTTATATTTTTTGTATTATCCATGATTGGTGGAGTGGAAGACCCTACTTCCCATGGGTATAACAATAATTTTTCTTCACCATAAGATAAGGATATACTAGTTAATGGTATATATTTTTTTAATGGATTGTAGTAGCTTATTGTAGTTTGATAGTTATCTTTTATATCTGTACGATTTAACGCTGTTGCTGAACTAATAGATTTTGAATATGTTAGTCCGATTTGGGGTAGATGTTTGACATTTATGGAAGTGTTTATACTTCCTTCAGTATAAATTCTTTTACCTTCTTCAAGAGTTGAAACAAGTTCACCTGATTTCAATGCTGACGGAGTGACTGTTTTTTCTTGTTTTCCTTTAAAACTTATCGGCATAAATTTTAATTTTATAAAATCAAAGAAACTGTTCACTGATATATTATCTTGGTTTGTTATAGCACTGGTAAACGTTTCAAACTTTCTGTCTACAGAACGGCTATACCCACCAAAGTTTATCCATCCCGGAATAGACAAACTTGTTTCTATTTTTCTTGCGATACCTTTTCGTTTCCAACTTTCAGAAAGGTATACATCATTAATATAAAGAATTCCTTCTTGAGAAGAATTAAGTGGGTTTTCAATAATAAACTCAATTTTTGTTATACCGCGCAAGTTTGGCGTCCCGTAAGTATGGCAAGATCCACCTGAAGCCGAATTTTCTAGTATTTCCCATTTATCAGGTACATGGTCATTATTTATATCTATTTGTTCTATACTAAATTTTTTCCATTCATTTGTCCATCTTATAGTTTGTGTAGAAAACTCAAGATAGTTATTTTGGTCCGTATAGATACGTAATTTAAATACAATTTCATTGCCAGTTTTATTAAATAAAAAGAAATTAAATTTACGGTGATAAGTAAAATCTTGTCCACGAGAAAATGATAAAGTTATAACTGATGAAGAATAAGTTGGGTCAAGATTATATTTTACAGCTAATGCTTGTTCAACTAGTCTCTCTTTATATTGTGTACCGTATATAGAAGTATATTCTTCAAGTTCTGAAAGTTTTTTATAAGTAGGATCATTTTCGTTGTTGACAGCATAGATTTCTGTATTTTGAGGAGTATGAATTTCAAACTTATTTCCTACAACAGAAATCTTTGCTATTTTCACAACACCATTTTTTCCTTTTCCTTTTATTCTTAATCTCACTTGTTTTATAGATGTCCACATTGTTTTGTCTGTTATTGATATAGGAACGATGGTTGATACCCATCCAGTAAAATTTAAATCAGAAATTTTGTATGTCCCAGCGAGAATATCATTTGTATTTAGTATACCATCACCATCAATGTCTTCAGTGTCCAGTTTACCATTACTTCCGCCTATATAGTATATCTTGTTATCTCTGTTATACTCAAAACCTGTATCTTCATTAAAATCTAATCTACCGTTAGAATTTTTGTCTTCCGTATCTAAAACTCCGTCACCATCAATGTCTTCACTAGGATGACCAAGATCAAGATATAACTCGCCACCACCAGCATTGCTATAATACTCCATTTCTAAATATAACTTTTTTGAGAAATCAAGACCATATTTTGAGAATAAATATGCCATAGCAACTTCTTGTGATGAATACAAATTATAATTTATTTTCAACACTTGTTGTTTATCGTAAGTAGTTTGTCTATTTGGGTTTATTTCTTGTACAGGAACATCTTCGTTTTCCCAGTTTAATTCTCCTTCAACAAGTTTATCAGTTTTATCGTCATACCTTCCAGGAATATATATATCACTACAAGAACTATAATACCACATATGTCTATATGTTGAAACACTATCTTCTAAAGTTATCCCTTCCATGTTTTCAACAACGGCTTTGTCCCATATGTTAGGATTTTTTTCGTTTTCAGCATATTCAGCAGAGATAGAATTTATCTGTAAAGGTAAAAGAGGAATTTTAACAGAAGTGATTCTTGCATCTGTTTCCCAGATTTGCAATGATGAAGGCGTTGTTCTTATATCAGGCACTGAAGAACCTTTTGAAGGTAGATTGCCGATCCAGCTTCCACCTATAAATAATTTGTTTGACAAAGGTAATTCTAACCTACTTCCTAATATTGTTTCACCACCTTGTAATCCTAACATACTGTATTCATAACTTACTTCAATTATACTATTTTCTTTTATGTCATCTTCACGCAAAAAGGAAAGTATCCCAGAATCATAATCTAACCAATAGTCAACATTACGTTGTAGAAGTTTTCCATCAACAACAACACGTTCTGAATAAGGTACAATAAATGGTTTTAAAAAATATGTTTTAGACTTATATCTATACTCCACAAGAATATCATATCTACTTATTGGAGTTTTATAATAACAATCCTCTGCGAAAGGTTTTTCTTGGTCAAAATATATGATTCCGTTTTCAAAATCAACTTTAATATCACCAACATTTCCTGTTTTATAAACAGGGATGTCTTTGTCGTCAGGTTGAATTTTATCTATTTCAGGATTTAAAATACGGCCACTTTTGTCGATAATTCTTAACAAAAAATTACCTGTGCCATCATCACGGATAATGTTTGTCCTACCAATATAATATCTGTTTAACAATTCGGTTGTAATATTTGGTGTCTCATCTTTATCTTTTATTAGGATATAATTTGTTGTATTAGCAAGTTCTCTTAAAGTAAGACCAGAGTTCTCATCAAAGTAGTCAATTGCAATTATATAATTCGGTTGTATGTGTCTATAAAAAGTTATAATACCTAAGGAATAATCGATAACATAATCTTTCCCTAAAGCTAACTGTTCAAATTTACCAGAATAAGTAAAAGTTGATATATGAAAAGCTTGTGCTGTAAGTTCAATAAGTGTTGCAGGATCTCGTTGCGGATCTAAAGTATCTAAGTAAACTTTGACTGTTTCTCTTTTAATTTTATGATTACCGAATAAAATTTTGTAGTATTTTCTTCGTATATACGATGTGTCAGAAATAATTTTTCGTTCAAACTCAGTTTTTCCTGTAAATCTTTTTGTTTCAAAATTACCTTTTGATTGTGAAGCGATTAAATACATTCGTGCACGATCATATTGAACAATAGCTTTTATCCCAAAAACTTGTCTTGAATAACCTACAAATTCTGTGTTTGGTAGGCTAAGTTGAATATCTCCAAAAGCTATTTCTTGGATAAAAGCTCCAGGCTTTGCTTTGTACCCAACAGCTCCAGGCGTTACGTCTACTCCTTCACCACGATATATAATAGATATATCTCGTTTATCAGGTTGTGTGTCATCTATGTCTATATTTACATCTATATTCTTTCCTACTTTTCCTTTCACTGATACTTGTAATTCTTGTCGCATATTTATATCTGTTCTATTATAATTAGGTTTGTATGGATAGTTGACTGATGTGATTTCCATACCAATAAGTTTCCGTCCATTAATAGTAAGTTGTGTTCCTTCAATAAACTCTATAGTTGTTGGAGTAGCAACAGAAGGTTTTGTAACTACTTTTGTTGATTTTTCTTCCTCGTATAATGGGAGATTGTTTTCTATACATTCTCTTATTCGATTCCATTTTTTTTGGTCAAATTTAATTTTGTTTTCTTCTACGTTTTCTTGTGAAAATAAAATATTGTAGGAAAGTATTATAAATATGAATAAGAAAATCTTTCCTTTTAACATGTGTTTGATTTTTTTATATTTTGTGGATAATTCTTTACAAATTGTGTATAGTTATATATAAAAATACACAAGATTTTTACATATTTTTAAAAAATTTTTTGAAATATAAATAATGAAAATAATCAATAAATATATTTTGAAAACATTTTTTTCTTATTTTTTTATTTATTTTGGTGTAACTTCTTTGTTGTTTTTATTAAGTTACATATATCAATTAATTAGTTCTCTACTAACTTACAAAACAGAATTTGTAACAAGTATAAAGCTTTGTTTATATCTTTTACCTTCTATTTTTTCATTGACTATACCGATAAGTTTATTGATATCTGTGCTGTTTACTTTTTCTATGTTAAATGAGACGAGTGAAAGTGTAATTTTACAAACAATGGGTGTTAAAAAAAGTTTTTATTTTAAAAATTTAGTTATTTTATCAGTTTTGCTTACAATAATTATCTTTTATTTTAATACAATTTATGTTCCAAAAAGTTATAAACAATTTAGGTATACGTTCATAAATTATGTTATATCAAAACCCTATGTAAGTTTTAATAGTTATAGTGTTGTTTTGCAAAATAAAAAAATTGTATATCAAAAATTTGTTGAACAAAAAAAGAATGAGTTTGTCTTATATAACGTATATATTTTTAGTCCAATTGAAAAAGATATAATCCAAACAATATTTGCCAAAGTTGCTAAAGTTTTTATAAATAGTAATGGGGACATCATATTTAATTTGCACCAAGGAGAAATTTTAACTTTTGATAAAACTCTTCCATCTCAGTTGACATACATTAATTTTGATAGTTATAAATTTGTAATACCTAACAGCCAAATTAAAAAAATTGTTACAGAATCTTTAAATTTGCGTGAATTGTCTAATAAAGAACTTCTACAAGAATTTTATAAAACAACCATTATAAATTATAAAAAATTTATTTTGGCCGAATATTTTTTAAGGCATACAATATCTTTAAGTATAGTTGTGTTTACGATTATAGGAATTGTAGTTGGATCTAGGATTAAAAGAAATGCTAAATCACTTAGTTTTGTTTTTGCAATTGTTATTATTTGTGTGTATTATTTTTTGCTTATTGGAAGTATGTCTTTTGTTGAAAATGCTAATATTTCTCCGAATTTTGTTACTATAGCGTTTATTATGTACTTGCCAAATATATTTTTACTAATTTTGTCTTTTATTTTGTCTATAATTTTGTAAAAATGAAAAAGTTACAAATATATTTTTTAAAAGAGTTTTTATCTATTTTTTTTCCTGTACAGGTATTTTTTATATTTGTTTTTGCTTTATCAGAAGTTTTTTGGCGATTTGGTGATTTTATTTTGCATAAGCCAAAATTCGTTGATGTAATAAATTTTCTGTCATTACATGTTTCTCTTTGGTTCGTTCAAACACTTCCAATTTCGTTAATGTTATCAACTGTATTATCCGTTTCTTTTTTTACATATTATAGAGAAATTATAGCGATTAAAACTTTGGGGATTGACACAAAACAATTTTTTGTAACTTGGTTGGTTATGGGGTTACTTTTTAGTATTTTTTCATTTTTTGTAAATGATAAAGTTGCAACAAAAAATTTTTATAAAGCACAAGAAATTTTTTATACTAAGATAAAAAAAGAAAAATTCGAGAAAGATTTTCTTAAAGATTTATTTTATTATTTTTATCATGGAGATCTTTTGACTTATATTTTTATAGATAAATATGATAAAACCAATAACAAAGTTTATTCATTTTTGATGCAGCAATATCAAAATGGGAGAATTAAATTTCAAATTTTTTCTAACGAAGGCATAAAAGATAATCTTTCGCTAATTCTTTCTAATGCTATAATACAACAATTCTACAATAATGCTTCAGTCGTAGAAAAGATTGTAAAAAATTATAGATATTTGCTTCCAGTTGATGTTGAAAACTTTAAATATAATTTTTCTACAATGCAACTTGATCAACTGAATTTAAATCAATTAAAACAAGTAGTAAAAATTTGTAAATTTAGAGGAGAATCTTCAAACAGAATTCTTACAGAGATAAGTTTTAGATATTCGATTGCTTTTCTTAATTTTATTATAGTTTTTTTTGCTAT
>Ga0197143_1002607_pt1:5000-12993 | contig 12993 bp, 14 predicted proteins | sample GBS70_MetaG_FD_148603 | JGI IMG/M metagenome (GOLD analysis project Ga0197143, IMG submission 148603) | Sediment microbial communities from Great Boiling Springs, Gerlach, Nevada, United States - GBS 70_MetaG | ecosystem: Environmental > Aquatic > Thermal springs > Hot (42-90C) >...
GTATAGATAACTTCCATCCCGGCATCCCGGAGCCCCCGGGCGATAACTTTCGCTCCCCGGTCGTGTCCGTCCAGGCCTGGCTTCGCAATCAGCACCCGGATCTTGCGCTCCTCGGTCATCAACTCACCTCCCCCGGCTTCTGAACCAGCTCCAGCAGGACCCCTCGACTGCTCTTCGGGTGGATAAACGCCACCAGACCTTCCGCTCCCGGCCGGGGCTCGCGGTCGATAAGCTCAACCCCCGCCGCCCCGAGTTCCTCCAGGGCGGCCCGGATGTTGTCCACTTCCAGGCAGATGTGGTGAAGGCCCTCCCCTCGGCGCTCAAGAAACCGGGCAATCGGCCCCTCACCATCGAGGGGCTCCAGCAGTTCCAGGTGAGTTTCACCCACCGGCAGGAACGCCACCCGAACCCGGTCCTGTTCGACCGTTGCGACGTGTTCAACCTCGAGGCCGAGCCGGTCCCGGAAAAAGGCCAGGGCCGCCCCCAGGTCCCGGACGGCGACGGCAATGTGGTCGACCCGCTTCGGCTTCACGGCTAAAAGACGACCCGTTCCCGGTATTCGCAGAAGATCTTCCGCAGAACCTGGCAGATCTCCCCGATGGTGGCATAAGCTTCCACGCACTCGAGAATTGCCGGCATCGTATTCCCGTTGCTCCGGGCAACTTCCTCAAGCCGGGCCAGAGCGGCCTCAACCCGCCGGTTGTCCCGACGCCGGCGGAGGTCGCGGACCCGTTCGACCTGCCGCAACTGGGCCACCCGGTCCACCCGCTGAATCGGCACCTCAATCTCCTCGGCGGTGGTGAATTTATTGACCCCGACCATGATGCGTTCGCCGGATTCGACCTGCTGCTGGAACCGCCAGGCCGACTCCTGGATTTCCCGCTGGATGTAGCCCGACTCGATGGCCGCCAGCGCCCCGCCCATCTCATCAATCGTCCGGATGTAATCCCGGATGCGGCATTCGAGCTGGTCGGTCAGCCACTCGACGTAGTATGAGCCGGCCAGGGGGTCGATGGTATCGGCCACGCCGGTCTCGTAGGCCAGAATCTGCTGGGTCCGGAGGGCAAGTTGAGCCGACGCTTCCGTCGGCAGCCCCAGGGCCTCGTCGTAGGCGTTGGTGTGGAGGGACTGGGTGCCGCCCAGGACGGCAGCCAGGGCCTGAACCGTCGTCCGAATTACGTTGTTGAGGGGCTGCTGGGCGGTCAGACTCACCCCGGCCGTCTGGGTGTGAAAGCGCAACACCCACGACCTGGGGTCCCGGACCCCAAAGCGCTCCCGCATGATCTCGGCCCAGAGCCGGCGGGCCGCCCGGAATTTTGCCACCTCCTCGAAGAGGTTGCTCTGGGCAACAAAGAAGAACGAGAGCCGGGGCGCAAACCGGTCGACATCCAGCCCGGCATTGACGGCGGCCGAAACGTAAGCAATGGCATTTGCAAAAGTAAAGGCCACCTCCTGGACGGCGGTGGCCCCGGCCTCCCGCATGTGGTAGCCGCTGATGCTTATCGGGTTCCATTTCGGCAGGTGGTCGGCACAGTATTTAAAAACGTCAACGATGAGCCGGAGGGAAGGCCCCGGCGGAAATATATAAGTGCCCCGGGCAATATATTCTTTGAGAATATCGTTCTGAACCGTTCCCGAAAGCTCCTTGGGGTCAACACCCTGCTTCTTTGCGACCGCAATATACATGGCCAGCAGGATCGGGGCCGTGGCGTTAATCGTCATCGATGTGCTGACCTTGTCGAGGGGGGTACCGTCAAAAAGGCGCTCCATGTCCTCGAGGCTGTCGATGGCGACCCCGACCTTGCCGACCTCAGCCTGAGCCATTGGGTCGTCCGAATCGTAGCCGATCTGGGTTGGGAGGTCGAAGGCCACGGAAAGGCCGGTCTGGCCCTGTTCCAGGAGGAACTTGTAACGCCGGTTGCTCTCCTCGGCGTCGGCGTAGCCTGCATATTGACGCATGGTCCAGAGCCGGCCTCGATACATGGTGGGCTGAATCCCCCGGGTGAACGGGTATTCCCCAGGGTAGCCCAGTCTGCTGTGGTAATCCCAGCCGGCCAGGTCTTCGGGGGTGTAGAGGGGTTTGATTTCAACGCCGGAGAGGGTCTCGAACCGCTCCTGCCGTTCGCCGCTCCGGGCCCTGGCCGGCCCGTAAGTCTTTTCGTACCACTCGGCGGCGCTGTGGCTCTGGTTCTGCAAGCCGGCCCCTCTCAGGTGCGGTTTTTCCACATTATTCATTCTAGCACGGCCAGGACCTCGCCGTGGTCGACCGCCTGGCCGGCCCTGACCCTTACCTCCCGGACGGTGCCGTCCCGCGGGGCCGAAAGCTCGTTTTCCATTTTCATGGCCTGGAGCACGACCAAGACGTGGCCCCGCCGGACCACCTGTCCCGGCTCAGCCCCAACCCGCACCACCAGCCCCGGCATCGGGGCCTTCACCTCCACCGGCCGGGCCGCGCCCCCGGCCGCCACCTGCCGCACCTGCTCGAGGGCCGCCAGCCGGGCCGGCACCACCTGCGATTCCAGGGGAACGCCCGAGACGTAAAGCCGGCCCCGCTCGTCCCGGACAACCTCAACGCTTTCGCCCCCGGCGGCTCCCAGCTCAGCCTTGAGGATAAGGCTTAACCTCGGCTCAGCTTCCAGCCGGGCAAGGTCAACGAAAAAGACCTCGTCCCCAACCCTGACCTGGAGCACGCCTGCATCCTCGGTTACGGAGATGCGGAACTCCCGGTCCCCAACCCGGACGACGTAGTCGGCCATCAGCGGTTACGCAGGGCCGCCCACCGGCCCGTCAGTTTCCAGGGGCTCTCCCGAGCCTGCACCGCCGCAGGCTGTCCGTCCGCCGCGGCCCTGGGCCGCCGGTGAAGATCCACCGCGGCCGCCACCGCCACCTTCACCAGCAGGTCCTCGGGAACCGGCACACCCCGCCAGTAGCGGGCCACGTACCCGGTGTCAAACTCCCCGGCCTGAAACCGGGGGTCCCGAAGCACCGCCCGGTGGAACGGAATGGTCGTCTTCGGCCCGGCCACCTCGTACTCGTCCAGGGCCCGGAGCATCCGGGCAATGGCCTCCCGCCGGTCCCGGCCCCAGGCGATAACCTTCGAAAGCATCGGGTCGTAGTCGATGGTCACCCGCTGGCCCAGGTAGAGGCCGCTGTCCACCCGGATGCCCGGCCCCGAAGGCTCCCGCAGGGCGACCACCTGCCCGGCCGAGGGCAGAAAGTTGTTGTCCGGGTCCTCGGCGTAGACCCGGCACTCGATGGCCCAGCCCCGCTGGACGATATCCGACTGGGTGTAGCCGAGCCGGTGGCCAGCCGCAATCTTTATCTGCTCCACCACCAGGTCGATGCCCGTCACCTGCTCGGTGACCGGGTGCTCGACCTGAATCCGGGCGTTGACCTCGAGAAAGTAAAACTTCCGGTCCGGCCCGACGATAAACTCGCAGGTGCCGGCGTTTACGTAGCCGGCCGCCCGGACGATGGCCAGGGCCGCTTCCCCCATCTCGGCCCGAAGGGCCGGGTCGACAATGGGCGAGGGCGACTCCTCAATGAGCTTCTGGTAGCGGCGCTGAATCGAGCACTCCCGCTCGCCCAGGTGGATGCAGTTGCCGTAGGCGTCGCAGAGCACCTGGATCTCCACGTGCCGGGCCGGGTCGATGTATTTTTCGATATAAACCGAATCGTCCCCGAAGGCGGAAAGGGCCTCGCTCCGGGCCAGGCGCAGGGCCGACCCAAGCTCCTCGGCCGAGCGGACGATACGCATCCCCTTGCCCCCACCCCCGGCCGCGGCCTTGATAACCACCGGGTAGCCGATCTGCCCGGCAATCCGCACCGCTTCCTCGTCAGAGACCGGACCCTCACTGCCCGGCACCAGGGGTACCCCCGCCCGGCGGGCAAGCTCCCTGGCGGCGGTCTTCTCCCCAGCGGCCCGGAGGGCCTACGGCGGCTACTTCCACGCCAAGGGGGGCGTGCTGTGGGACGAGCAGGGCGACGGCATCGCCTTCTCCGGCAGCATCAACGAGACGGCCACGGCCTGGCGCTACAACTACGAGAGCTTCCACGTCTTCTGCTCCTGGCGGGAGCCGGAGCACTTCCGCCACGAGGCGGAGCGGTTCGAGCGGCTGTGGGAGGGCGCCGAGGCTAGCTGGCTGACAGTGCCGCTGCCCGAGGCCGTGCGCCGGGAGCTGGTGCGGCTGGCGCCCGCCGAGCCGCCGCTGGAGGAGCCCTCCCTGCTGCCCGCCAGCGAGGGGGACGCCAGGCTGCGCTGGCTGGCCCAGTTCGTCCGCGACGCCCCCTACCTGGTGCACAGGGGCTGGCGGGTGGGGGTGGAGACGGCGCCCGTCAGGCCCTTCCCCCACCAGCGGATGGTGGCCTACGACGTCCTGGACCGCTTCCCCTGTCGGCGTCTGCTGGCGGACGAGGTGGGGCTGGGCAAGACCATCGAGGCCGGCTTCGTCCTCCGGTCGCTGCTGCTGTCGGGTTGGGTCAGCCGCTGCCTTATCCTGGTGCCCAGGAGCCTGGCCCGGCAGTGGCAGGAGGAGCTGCGGGAGCGCTTCGGCATCGACGCCCCCTTCTACGACGGGTCGCGCTTCGTCTGGTTCGGCTACCCCCAGGAGCGCTACCAGGACGTGCCCGAGGGGGAGGGGCCGTGGCAGGTCCACCCGGTGGTCATCGCCTCGGCCCAGATGGTCAGGCGGCAAGAGAGGGCGCGGGCACTGCTGGAGGCCCCCCCGTGGGACCTGGTCATCGTGGACGAGGCCCATCACGCCCGCCGCCGCGACTTCCTGGACCTGCAGCGCTACCGCCCTAACCGGCTGCTCCAGCTCCTGGAACAGCTGAGGGAGCGGACCAGGGGGCTGTTGCTCCTGACGGCCACCCCCATGCAGGTCCACCCGGTGGAGGCCTGGGACCTGCTGCGGCTGCTAGGGATGCCAGGCCGCTGGCAGCATGACCAGTGGGGCTTCCTGGCCTACTTTCAGGAATTGCGCAAGCCCCTGCCCGAGGAGATGGACTGGGGCGCTCTACTTCCCCTCTTTCGGGAGGCGGTGGAGGCCTGGGGATGGGACCGCCGCTGGGAGCAGGAGGCCAAGGGCGAGATTGGGCCGGTAGGGGTCCAGCGCATCAAGGGCCTGGTCTTGAGCGGCAGCGCCAGGGCCGTACACACGCTCACCCCAAGGGAGAAGCGGTGGCTCCTTAAGGCGCTGCGGCGCCACTCGCCAGTGGGCAGGCTCATGTACCGGCACACCAGGAGCCTCCTGAGGGAGTACCACCGCCGGGGGCTAATACAAGAGCACCTCCCTGTGCGCAGGCCGGAGCCGGTCTGGCTGGAGATGACCCCGGAGGAACGGGGTCTCTACGAACAGACAGAGAGGTATGTCTCCGAATATTACCAACGTTATGAAAAGGCCAAGAAGGGGCTGGGCTTCGTTATGCGGGTCTACCGGCAGCGGCTCACCAGCAGCCTCTACGCCCTGAGGAAGAGTCTGGAGAGGAGGCGGGAGTTCCTTCTGGGCAGGTGGCAGGACGAAGAGCGCCCCCTGGGCCTGGAGGAAGAGGACATCGAGGAAGCCGACCTGGACGATGATGTCCTGGAGGGGCTGGAGCATCCCCCGCAGTGGGAGGAGGAGCTGCAGGAGCTGGACGCCCTGCTTGCAAAGCTAGAGCATGTTGCTGAGGAGACGAAACCGGTCGCCCTGGACAGGTGGCTGCAGGAGCTGCTGGGGCGCTTCGACCAGGTCCTGGTCTTCACCCAGTACACCGACACCCTCGACTTCCTGCGGGAGAGGCTGCGTCCCGCCTTCGGGTCCCGACTGGGATGCTATTCAGGCAGGGGTGGGGAGGTCTGGGACAGGGGGGCCGGCAGATGGGCGACGGTGAGCAAGGCAGAGGTGCAGCAGCGGTTCGAGCGGGGTGATATCAAGGTGCTCGTCTGCACCGAGGCCGCCGGCGAGGGGCTCAACCTCCAGAACTGCGGCGCCATCATCAACTACGACATGCCCTGGAACCCCATGAAGGTGGAGCAGCGGATCGGGCGCATCGACCGGCTGGGGCAACGACGCCGCGAGGTCGTGGTGCTCCACTTCTTTTACAAGGACACGGTGGAGGCTAAGGTCTACGAGGCCCTGTCCCGCCGCATCGGCTGGTTCGAGACGGTCGTCGGCGAGCTGCAGCCCATCCTGCAGCGGGCCTACCTGGCCATCCAGCGAGCGGCCATGGAGCCACCGGAGGGGCGGGATACGCTGCTGGCGGCGGAGCTGGAGGCCGTGGCCGCCGAAAGGCCTTTACCGGAGTTGGAGGGGTGGCACGGTCACCCGGAGGCGGCCTTGCCCCATGCGCCCCTTACCTCGGAGGAGGTCGCCGCCCTCTTCTCTGCCCATGGGGTTGCGGCCGACGAGGGGGCACAGCGGTGCGACCCCTACGGCCAGGGGGTATTGCCCAGGCTGGCAGCGCTGCCCCCGCCGCCGGCCCGGCCGGGTCTGGTGCGGCTGGAGCGGGTTGAGAAGGGGATGCGCCGAGTAGGCTACTATCGATTTCGGGGTGGCTCCTGGGTGGCGGTGCCGACCATCCGGGACCTTAAGAAAGCGCTGGAGGAGCCTCCGCCGGAGCCGCCCGTGGATGTCAGCCCGGCCCAACGCCAGTTCGAGATGGACCTGGGCCGCGCCGCTTGGGGTAACTAGGCCGACCGGTCGTGGCCGGGCCGGCCGTCGGCGTCTCTGGCCCTATGGCGGCCCCGGCACAAGTTAGAGGTCGGGGGAAGCGAGCCACTCCTTAAGCCGCCCCTCCCTTTCCGGCGGGGCAGGCCTCCACCAGCCCGCGGTAGATGGGGGCGGTGTCCTGCCCCTTCCGCTGCAGGGGTCGTCAGTGCCGTGGGCGATGAGCGCTTCCTCCGCAGGCCGCGGCCCCAGCCGTAACCAGTCGGCCATCTCCGGCATCTGCCCGACCACGGGCAGGCGATGGGCTCGACGGCCACGAGGGTCCCACTCCCAGCGGCCATGGGGCTTTTCCCTTCGTGTCGGGGGAGCCCGACCGTAGCATTTGCGGTTGGCAATTTTCGGCTCCCCGCCAGCATTATCAAGGGTCCGTACACCGGCCATCGGCGGCCGTCTTTCATTTCCCCAGGCGCTCGATGCGGTCTGGCGCTATCTGGAAGAGCCCGATGTCGTCGAAGGCGACCTCCCGCCGGACGAGGTCGCCCCCGAAAGTACAGGCAGCGGATTATCGAGCGGCTGACCAGGGCCATGGAGCCGGAGACGGAAGCCGGGGAGCCGCCGACCCTGCCCGTCGTCGGGGGGGTTGCCCGCCGGGGCCCACGTCCGAGGTGCCCTTCCGCCCGGGGCGCATCGAGCGCCCCGGTGGAAGCGCCGGAGCGGGTGCCGGAAGTGGTTGCCTATGCCCGCAACCACCACCTGGACTTCACCATCCCCTATGAATGGCAGGGCCTCCGACACGGGTACCGGCCGGACTATCTCGTTCGGTGGCGTTGCGGGGACGGGCAAGAGGTAAAAATCATCCTGGAACTGAAAGGCTTCGGCGCCGAGCAAGACCGGCAGAAGGAGACGGCGGCGAGGCGCTGGGTGCGGGTGGTGAACCAGGCTCGGTGTTACCGGCCGGCTAGGGTCGAGACCGGCGAATCCAAGGGAAATGGCGCCCGGTTGACACCGGGCGCCCGAGACGGGAAGCAACCGGTCATTTAGCTCACCTTGGGCGGTGTTGCAGAACGACCCATTGGTCGGCAAGGCAATCAACGGCAGGCAAAAAGGGGGTCGGGACGCTCTGGACCCGACCCCAGCCGTTAAGTTTCCTTTCGGTCCCCCCCGGTTCCCCCAGCGGGTTCGGGCGGCCAGCTTCCCCAGGGCCTTTTTGGCCCCGCCTTTCCGGTCCAGTTCGGCAAAGTGGCCCGGCCCGTATTTTTCCAGGACCTTCTTCCCCCGATTTTCCCGGCCCGGGAAAAGTGCTCGGGGCCGTATAGGGCCTTGAGCTTTAAGGCCCCCAGCCGGCC